>Ga0308410_1001205_pt1 | contig 14855 bp, 9 predicted proteins | sample HotsprOSTMatCore_FD_203467 | JGI IMG/M metagenome (GOLD analysis project Ga0308410, IMG submission 203467) | Hot spring phototrophic mat microbial communities from Octopus Spring, Yellowstone National Park, Wyoming, United States -... | ecosystem: Environmental > Aquatic > Thermal springs > Hot...
TGGGGAACCCCGGTTTCCCCACCACACCCCTCTTCGAGAGCCTATGTTCACGTCAGCCGTCCATGCGGCTCGCGCCGCACAACGCCGCGATAAACATAGGGTTGTTCCTGGGAGGGCGCAGCCCTCCGAGACCCTCCCGTAGGTCGGGGCCCGGGTGCGCGGGCCGGAGGCCCGCATCCGCAAGGGGATAACAGGGTTCTCCTGGGAGGGTTTTGCCCTCCCAGACCCTCCCGCGGGCGGGGGGATGGGGAAACCCGGTTTCCGCATCCCCCTGCGCACGGGCTGCGCCCCCAAACTCTCCTACGGGCGGGGGCGTGGGGAAACCCGGTTGCCCCACCCCCCTCGCCGAGGGACTATGTTCACGTGAGACGGTCATGCGCATGGCGCACCACGCCGCGATGACCATGACCTGGGAGCGCGGGCGTCCCGCCCGCATCGCGGCTCCGCGGACACGGTGACCGCCCCTGCCCTGACCCTCCCCCGCTGGGGGCGGGAACCCGGCGCCTCCCCCCAGCGGGGGGAGGCTGGGAGGGGGGCTGAACCCTGCGAACGATGTTCACCTCAGGAGGAACGACTCGATGCCACAACGCAGTCTGATCGGCCCTGTGCTCGTCCTGACCCTTATGCTCCTCGCGGCGTGCGGCGGCGGCGGCGCACAGACCACCGAAACGCCGTCGGGGGGCGTGGATCGCAACAGACTCTCCAGGGAACTCTACTTCTACACCTGGTCCGACTACATTGACCCGGCACTGCTGGCGCAGTTCGAAGCCGCATATGGGGTGCGGGTGATTGTTGACATCTACGACTCGAATGAGGACCTGATCGCCAAACTGCGCGCGGGCAACTCGGGGTACGACCTGGTCGTTCCCTCGGACTACGCGGTGTCGATCATGGCCGCCGAGAATCTGGCCGCCCCCCTCGACAAGAGCCTGCTGCCCAATCTGGTCCGCCTCGACCCCGATCTGCTCAACCAGCCCTTCGATCCTGACAATGCCATCTCGGTGCCCTATTTGTACGGCATCACCGGCATCGCCTACAACGTCAAGTCCTTCCCCGCGGGGCTCGATAGCTGGTCAGCCGTCTTCGACGCCAACGCGATTGCGGCCTATCGGGGGAAATTCAGCATGCTCGACGACGAGCGCGAAACACCGGGCGCGGCGCTGCGCTATCTGGGCCACTCGCTCAATGAGACCGACCCGGCCGTCCTGCAGCAGGTCGAGGCGTTGCTGATCGCCCAGAAGCCCTACCTGGCGGCCTACAACAGCGCCGATGTCAACCGCAAACTGGCCTCGGAGGAGTACGTCCTGGCCCACGCCTGGAGCGGCTCGGCCCTGCAGGCGCGCAATGGTCTGGAGGGCGATTTTGCGGGCAACCCCGATATTCGCTTCGTGATCCCCAAAGAAGGCGGTATGATCTGGATGGACAACCTGGTGATTGTGGCCGACTCGCCCAATAGCTACACCGCCCACGTATTCATCAACTTTCTGCTGGACCCCGCAGTGGCGGCCCAGAATGTCGGGTGGACCGGCTTCCTGACGCCGAACCGGGACGCGCTGCCCCTGCTGCCGGAGGACCTGCAGGTGTTGTATGCCGAAGGGTTCGCCCCCGACGACGAGGTGCGTCAGCGCCTGGAGTGGGCCATCCGCAACGAGCAAACCGCCGTGTTCACCGATCTGTGGACGGCGGTCAAGGGCCAGTAGGGGGCGGACAATCTTTTGTCCGAAGGCTTTCGCCCCCCGGGGCGGACCAACGGGAGGTACGACGGGCGCAGCCCGCCGCACTTCCCCCACACGGTTCCGCGCCGGGCCGTCCATGCGGCTCCGCCGCACACCGACGGGATGAACCATACTTCCTGGGAGGGCGCAGCCCTCCTAAAACCTCCCACGGGGTGGGGGATGGGGAAACCCGGTTTCCCCATCCCCCTGCTGGAGGGCCAGGCCCTCCCGCGGGCGGGGGCGTGGGGAAACCGGGTTGCTGCCCCCCTCCCAGCCTCCCCCCGCTGGGGGGAGGAGCCCGGTTCCCTCCCCCGGCGGGGGAGGGTGAGGGAGGGGGAGGTGTCATTGGAAGGGCTGCGCCCTCCCAAACCCTGCCGCGGGTGGGGGAATGGGGCAACCGGGTTTCCCCATTCCCCTGCGGGGCGGGGGCGTGGGGAAACCCGGTTGCCCCACCCCCCTCGCCGAAGGCTTATTTTCACGTTAGGAGGCACTGGTGTCATCCCCCCCCTCCTGCGGTACCATACGAACCTTGTCCAACAATAAATGTTCCTGTCACGAAGGATGTTCCGCCCTATACGTATGCACACGTTCGCCCGATATCTTGACACAAGCGACGTATATAGCAATCATGAACCATAGAACCTGTCGCGCCGGCGAATGGCGCTATCCACAGGAGTGAGCCGTCATGCAGCCGATTGAGCATCAGCCTGTGGCCGACGACCGACGATTGCGCCAGATCATCGCCGAGAACGCCGATGGCATCATCGTGGTCGATGCCGAGGGGCGTGTACGCTTCCTGAACCCCGCCGCCGAACAACTCCTGGCCCGTCCCGCCGACGCGCTGCTCGGCGAACTGTTCGGCTTCCCGCTGCTCTCAGGCGATCGGGCCGAGATTGACGTTTTGCACCCGCAGGGCGATCATCACGTGGCCGAGATGCGTGTGGTTGCCACCGAGTGGGACGGCGTGCCCGCCCACCTGATCTCCCTGCGCGACATCACCGAGCACCGTCGCGCCCAGGAGGCCCTGCGGCATGCCGAGGCCTTCAACTGGGCCATCCTCAACTCGCTGACCGTCCATATTGCCGTGCTCGACGAACACGGAACGATCATCGCCGTCAATGATGCCTGGCGCGAATTCGCGCGCAGCAATGGCGACCCGAATCTTCGCGCTACGGGAGTGGGAACCAACTACTTTCACGTGTGTGAGCAAGCCCGCGGACGGGACGCTGCCGAAGCGGAGAAGGTGCTTGCCGGGATGCAGGCGGTGCTGCGGGGGGAATTGCCCCTCTATGAACTGGAGTATCCCTGCCACAGCCCCACCGAGGAGCGCTGGTTCTTGCTGCGTGTGCTGCCGTTGCAGGGCGCCCAGCGTGGCCTGGTGGTGGCCCACACCGACATCACCGAACAGCGACGCGCGGCGCGCGCCGCTGCCGAGGCAGAGGAGTTGCGCCAGCGGCTTCAGGCCATGGAGCGGGAACTGCGCGACGTAGAGCGGATCTCGCGCCCGCCGGGCGGCCAGATCCTCGCCGATGCCAGCCAGCCCCTCCGCCGGCGAAACCCGGAAGCCTTTCGCGAGGCGGTGTACGTCTACAGCGGGCTGATTGATGAGGCCCTGAAGCATCGCCCGTTCAACGAACCACTCCCTTCCGCGCCCCTGCGCGAGCTTGGCGAGCGCCTCGGCGCCGAAGCCGCCGGTCCGCGGGATATCGTGGAGATTCATCTGGCCGCGATCCGCGCCGCCAGCGCCGAAGCGCCCATCACTCGCCAGCAGGCCTATCTGGAAGAGGGCCGCCTGCTGGTGCTCGAACTGATGGGCCATCTTGCGGCCTATTACCGATCCCGCGCCCTGGGCCTCGCCGCACTCGAGTCATAACGATGACGTATAATGTGCAGCGATTACTTGTTGCGCGCGAGGCCGGAATACGGCCATCCACACGAATGAGAACTCGTGAGCTTCCTTGCAGTGGAATACCTTCTCCTGCATCCTCAGCCCTGCCAGAGTTGAATCGCAACGTTGTTATATAATTCTGCTACAGCAGCTCGTTGGCGGCCAGGCCGGAAGAGAGGACCTGGATCCTCAAGCGGTTTTTGTTGGATTAGCTCTTAGGCCCTCATGTGCGGGGCACTGCGAGCGTCTCAGTGACCAGGATCGTTCTCCAGTTGTATATCGCCGGCCGCACGCCGCGCTCAGAGCGGGCCATCGCCCTCCTGCGCCGTCTCTGCGAGCACGAGCTTGCCGCATACGAGTGCGATTTCTCGATTATTGATGTCCTGGCCGATCCGGTGCAGGCAGAGATCCATAAAATCCTCGCCACCCCGACGCTGATTAAGGAGCAGCCGCTTCCGCAGCGCCGGGTGATTGGCGATCTTTCCGCCGACCCGTCTGAGGTGCTGAATGCCCTCAACTTGCCTCCCGCATAGAGGGTGCGCGGCGCTTCCCCCGGCGCTGCGCCCCAGGGGGTCATGCAAGGAGAATCGCGTTGAACGTAGAGAATGATGCTATTGAACGGCTGCCGACGGGCATACCCGGTTTCGATCATATCGCCAACGGGGGGTTGCCGCGTGGCCGGACGACGCTGCTCTCCGGCACGGCCGGAAGCGCCAAAACCGTCTTTGCCGCCCAGTTCCTCGCCGCTGGCGCGCTCAGGGGCGAGGGCGTGGTCTTTGTCACCTTTGAGGAGTCACCCGACGATCTGCGCCGCAATATGCGTGGCTTCGGCTGGGATATTCCCAGGTGGGAGGCCGAGGGCCGCTGGGCCTTTGTGGACGCTTCACCGCAACCCGATCAGGAATTGCTGGTGATGGGCTCCTATGATCTCGGCGCGCTGCTGGCGCGGATCGAGCACGCCGTGCGCCGGGTGAATGCCACGCGTATCTCGATGGACTCCCTCGGCGCGATCTTCGCCCGGCTCGGCGATACGCGTCTGGTGCGCGACGAACTGTTCCGCATCGTTTCAACCCTCAAACGGCTGGGGGTGACCGGCGTGATCACCGCCGAGCGCGCCCACGAGAATGGCGAAATCGGCCGCTTCGGGGTCGAGGAGTTTGTCACCGATGACGTGGTGATCCTCCGCAACGTGATGGAGGAGGAGAAGCGCCGCCGCACCGTCGAGATCCTGAAGTTCCGCGGCACCGCCCACCAGAAGGGGAGTTTCCCTTTTACGGTGATCCCTGGCCGCGGGATCGTCATGATCCCCCTCTCGGCAATGGAGTTGAAGCAGCGCTCCTCGAATCTGCGCATCACTTCGGGCAATGCTGAACTCGACCGGATGTGCGGCGGCGGCTTCTTCCGTGATTCGATTATCCTGGTCAGTGGCGCAACAGGCACGGGCAAAACCCTCATGGCCACGACCTTTATGGCCGCCGGCGCGCAGCGCGGTGAACGCGCCCTGCTCTTCGCCTTTGAGGAGAGCCGCGACCAGTTGTTCCGCAATGCCGAGGGCTGGGGAATCGATTTCGAGCAGATGGAGAAGGACGGCCTGCTCCGGGTGGTGGCCAATTACCCCGAGGTTACCAGCCTGGAGGATCAACTGATTGCCATGCAGGCCGAAATCGAACGTTTCAAACCGCAGCGCATCGCCGTGGATAGCCTCTCGGCCCTTGAACGGGTTTCGACGCTGCGCGGCTTCCGCGAGTTCGTCATCAGCTTGACGTCGTTCATCAAGCACCAGGAGATTGTCGGGCTGTACACGTCCACTACTTCTACCCTGCTGGGCGGCTCATCTATTACCGAGGCCCATATCTCGACCATTACCGATTCGATCATTCTCCTGCGCTACGTCGAACTCTTCGGTGAGATGCGCCGCGGGCTGACAGTGCTCAAAATGCGCGGCTCGATCCACGATAAGGAGATCCGCGAGTTCGCCATTGATAACCGGGGGATGCACATCGGGCGTCCGTTTCGCAATATCTCGGGCATTCTGTCCGGGCAGTTCACCCACGTCTCACCGAGTGAACTGGAGCGACTCGGGGCCATGTTCCGCGATGACGAGACCGCGCCTTCAGCCGAATAATACTACAGTTGTAGGTGCGCTCCCCGTCGGGCTGAAAGCCCTCGGCTACGGGGGCAAAGCCCACCGTCGTGGGCTCAACAGGCCACGGAGGTGGCCCTCGCAAGCGCTAGCCGAGGCGTTTACGCCGACGGAAACGGATCATCTGCCGAAATACACCTGTGGATACACCTGTGGATACTTCAGACGCTCCGAGCGCATGGCGGATTCTGATATGTGCGACGAACCCCTACCCCTTGCCCGGAATGCCGAGAGCGCCCTGTCCGGCGATCCGTTGCGTCTGATCGCTACGCACAACGTTGATGCCGCACTGATTGTTGATGACCACGGGATCGTGCGGTTCGTCAATCCCGCGGCTGCTCGCCTCTTCGGACGCTCTCCCGAGGGTTTGATCAACCAGCCGTTTGGTCTGCCCCTGCTGGTCAATCGGGTTTCTGACATCGAATTGCTGCGACCAGACGGCACGGTGGTCTTCGCCGAATTGCGCGTGGAGGCGATTCGCTGGGAAGGAAGCCCCGCATTTCTGGGGAAGCTTCGCGATATTACCGCTCGCAAGCGCGCCGAGCAACTGCTGATCGAGTCGCAGCGCCTGCTCCGCCTGGCCCTCGATGGCCTCTCGGCGCGGATCGCCATTCTCGATCAGCACGGCGGCATTGTCGCGATGAATCAGAACTGGCGCGCGGCGCTGGCCGGTGATGACTCGCCCGAACCGCGCGCCGGCGTCGGGGCCAACTACCTGGCGGTCTGGGCCGCCGCCGCGCTGCCCGAGGCCCGCGGGGTGATCGCGGGCCTCCGTGACGTGCTTCATGGCCGGCGCCCGCGCTTCGTCACTGAATACATGGTAGAACACGGGGGCGATCGCCAGTGGTTCGCCATGCACGTCAGCCACTGCGGCGATACGCCGTGGGGCCGGGCCGTGGTGGCCCTGGAGTGCATCACTGAACGCAAACGGGCGGATGCCCTCGACCTGGCCCGCCGGCGGGTGCTGGAACTGCTGGCCCGCCAGCAACCCCTGGCTGTCGTGCTAACCGAACTGGTCGCTATGATCCGCGAACGCTACAGGGACGCCGCCTACGTCGCCCTGGCCCTGCGACACACGGATCTCTTCCATGCCCACGATGCCGATCTGTCCATCGAAGTTGTCGCGACCCTCGATGCCTGCACTCGCACCGCCGCGCAAACGCTTCCGCCAACTTCAGATACCAACCTGGAGGTCACGACCATTGCCGTTCCTGAGAGCGCGACGGCGCTGGCGGCGCGCTTTTGCTGGCGCTGCGCGTTACCGCTCAATCCCCATGCCCCGCCAGGTGTGTTGACCATTTGCTGGCGGGCCATGGCCCGCCCCGGCAGCGATGATCTGCGCTTCTTCGAACTGGTGAACCAGTTGATGACCATCGCGATTGAGCAACACGATCGTCTGCGCCAGCTAGCCTTTCAGGCCCACTACGATCCCCTGACCGGGCTGCCCAACCGTGTCCTCTTCGAAGATCGCCTGCGCCAGGCGCTCGAAGCCGCCCGACGCACCCGCCACAAAGTGGCGGTGCTGTTCATTGATCTGGACCGTTTCAAACAGATCAACGACACCCTGGGGCACAATGTCGGAGATACGCTCCTGGTCCAACTGGCGCGTCGCTTTGAGGGCTGCGTGCGCGCCAGCGACACCCTGGCGCGCCGGGGCGGGGACGAGTTTATGCTCATCCTGCCCGAGATCCTCGAAACCAGCCAGGTCTCACAGGTCGCCAGCCGGTTGCACGACATGCTGCGCATGCCCTTTGTGCTCGATGGTCAGGAACTGTTCCTCAGCGCCAGTATCGGCGCAAGCATCTTCCCCGATGATGGCGAGGATGCCGATACGCTGCAACGCAACGCCGACATAGCCATGTATCGCGCCAAAACCACCTTGCCCAACAGCTTTCAGTTCTTTGATCCGGACGCCAATCGCATGGCCCTCGAGCGTCTGCGACTGGAAAGCCGCTTGCGACGGGCGCTGGAACGCGATGAGTTTGTGCTGTTCTATCAGCCCAAGGTGAATCGCGCCGGACGGCTCAGCGGGGCGGAGGCGCTCATCCGCTGGCAACATCCCGAACTGGGCACGATTCTTCCGGGCCAGTTTATTCCTCTGGCCGAAGAACTGGGGTTGATCGTGCCTATCGGCGAATGGTGCCTGCGGGAGGTCAGCCGGCAACTCGGGGAGTGGCGGCGAAAGGGCCTGCCGCTTGTTCCCATCGCGGTCAACATCTCGGCCATCCAGTTCGCCCAGCCCTCCTTCCTGCCCACGGTGACCGCTACGCTTGTCGGGAGCGGCCTTGATCCGGCGCTGTTTGAACTGGAACTGACCGAGAGCATGCTGCTGGGCGATCTGGACCCCCGCTTGCGCCAGTTACACGAGCTGCGCGCGCTGGGTCTCTCCCTCGCCCTGGACGATTTCGGCACGGGCTATTCGTCGCTGGCCTATCTGCAACGCCTGCCCCTGACCACCCTGAAAGTGGACCGGACCTTCGTGGCCCAGCTCGATGCCACGGCACACAACGGCAGCCAGGGCATCGTCCAGGCTATCGTGGCCCTGGGTCGCTCGCTGCACCTGCGACTCGTCGCCGAGGGTATCGAAACCGGACGGCAGCACCGCTTCTTGCTCGACGCCGGTTGCGATCTGTTTCAGGGCTTTCTGTTTAGCCCGCCGCTGCCCGCGGCCCGCTTCGAGTCGCTTTTACGACGACGGGACTTCTTCTCATAGGAGAGGCTCGAAGTCCCCATCCCCCCACCTGCGGGAGGGTTTGGGAGGGCTTTGCCCTCCCAGGAAGTAAGTTCATCCTGTCGGGGTGCGGCGCAGCCGCATGGACGGCTGAGGTGACCATCGTGCGCCGCGTGCTGCCCCCCTCCCAGCCTCCCCCCGCTGGGGGGAGGAGCCGGGTTTCCTCTCCCAGTGGGGGAGGGGGCCGTCACTGTGCCCGCGGAGCCGTGGCGCGGGCGGGACGCCCGCGTTCCGGGGCCGTTTTCATCGGGCGTTGTGTGCCATGCGCATGACCGTCGCATGTGACCATACGCCCTCGGCGAGGGGGATGGGGCAACCCGGTTTCCCCACACCCCCCGCCCCGCAGGGGGATGGGGCAACCCGGTTGCCCCATCCCCCCACCCGGTGGGAGGGTTTGGGAGGGCGCAGCCCTCCCAAGAACAACCTTATTTTCATTGCGGCGTTGTGCGGCGCGAGCCGCATGGACGGCTGATGTGACAGGTATTGGCCTTAGAACACTTCGCTGTTCCCCCCGAAGTAGATCGCCTGGGGCAACGTGCGCGCATGGTCAATCCAGCCCTGAATGGCCTTGCGTGAGGGCAGGCGCTTGACCAGACCCAGTTCCTCGTTGGCTCGCTGGATCTGGGGCGCCAGATCCTCCGCGCTGCGAAAGGCCAGATCGGGAACCGTCGTGACCCCCGCGCCGACCAGGAGCCGCGCGTTGGTCCACGATACGCCATCCACGCGCTCAAGATCCATCAGGTACAGGATGCTGAGCAGTTGCACGGCATTGATGCCGGTTGCGGCGCAGATCTCATCGCGACCCTCGGGCTGCGCGCCCCGCGCGAGGAGCGTGACATTATCGCCGATCCCGATCGCGTTCAATTTCTCAACCATCTCCGGATCGAGACCGGGCACGGCGCGCAGCCTGGTGGCAAAGCTTACCGCGCCGCCACTCCTGATAGCCTCTCCCTCCTGCAGCGGTTCCGTCGTCATATCCATACCTCCCTGAGTAAGCCTGGAGCACAATGACCGCCAGTGAACTGCTAGACCATGGTTCACTCCCACGTTCCCGTTCCGCCCGCGGTGGCAGACTCATGCTCGCTGCGCCGGGGCGTGCCCCCGGCCCGCGGACGGGTGTGGGGCGGGCCTCAGGCCCGCCCACCCGGCGCCTGTGCCCATCGCCTGCCCGCGGGTGTGGGAGGGCGACAGCGCATAGGCGCGAACAAAGCCGCTGATAGCCTGGCAGGGCGCGATACGGCCCGGGGTGCAGCCCTCGGTGGGCTTGCTGGGATGATCCCGGGAGCGCACATCCTGACGTGAACATCGTTCGCAGGGTTCAGCCCCCCTCCCAGCCTCCCCCCGCTGGGGGGAGGAGCCGGGTTCCCTCCCCCAGCGGGGGAGGGTCAGGGAAGGGGCTGCACCGTGCCCGTGGAGCCGTGGCGCGGGTGGAACGCCCGCGATCCCAGGCGTATGGGTTACCCCAAGTGTGAACACTTACCATTGCGGCGTTGTGCGGCGGAGCCGCATGGACGGCTGACGTGAACATCGTTCGCAGGGTTCAGCCCCCCTCCCAGCCTCCCCCCGCTGGGGGCAGGAGCCGGGTTCCCTCCCCCAGCGGGGGAGGGTCAGGGAAGGGGCTGCACCGTGCCCGCGGAGCCGTGGCGCGGGTGGGATGCCCGCGCTCCCGGGCCGTTTGTGTCGGGCGTTGGGCGCCATGCGCATGGCCGTCTACCGTGACCATGGGGGAACCTGGTTCCCCCATCCCCCCGCCCGCAGGAGGATGTGGGCGGGCGCAGCCCGTGCGCAGGGGTCTGGGGAAACCCGGTTTCCCCAGACCCTCACCCGGCGGGAGGGTTTGGGAGAGTTGCGCCCTCCCAGGAACAACCTATGTGCATCCCGTCGGGGTGCGGCGCAGCCACATGGACGGCTAGTGTGACAACCTGGTTGTGAAGGATCGTTGAGCGCGCGTATTGTAGCACGAGCCTGGCCAGTTCACACAATCGGCAACCGGCGGGGATGTGCGCCCCGTGGGCAAGCTGCCGGCGCTGCGCGTGACTGTTCCGGGCCTCGCGACCCGGGTAGGATGGCCATATGACACAGATGTAACCCGACTTCGTCCTTGCGTCGGGTTTTACCGACCCTCGAGCGTAGTACAATGACCCTGAATGATACCTTGTAGGAGGGTCCGGAACACCCATGAACCTGCACATTCGAACCTTGACGCTTGTGTTGATTCTCAGCGCCCTGGCGCTGTCCAGCCTTGCCCCAACGGCGCATGCCGCCAGCGGCAGCGCCTCGCCCGGCGTGGCCGGGCCAGGCACGCGCATCCATTTTACCGCTACCGGGTTCACGCCTGGCGAACGGGTTGACCTGTGGGCCAGCCCGCCCGGCGGCGCCACGCGCCCGCGCTATCCTTCGGTCTTTGCCGATGCTGGCGGCGCGATCATCTGGAGTTGGGACGTTGCGCCCGGCGACCCCAATGGCGAATGGACCATGACCGCCCGCGGTGTCACCAGTAACGTGGTGCTCGCCATCCCCTTCACCGTTACCGGGTCGAACCCGCTCCCCGATCCGATCAGCGTAGCCCCCTCCAGTGGCGCGCCGGGAACCATCTTCGAGTTTCAGGCCAGCGGCCTCACGCCGGGCCGGCGGGTGGCGGCCTGGCTGGTTGATCCCACCGGCGCCGGTCGTGACCTGGTGCCCGGCAAGGACCCGAATCTTGTCCCCGATGCCCGTGGCGAATTGCGCTGGCGCTGGACGGCGCCGGAGGATGCCCGCGGCGGCGTCTGGCAGATGGTGGTGCGCGATCTGCAGACCAGCCGCGAGATCATCGCGCGCTTTGCCATCGTCGCGCCAGAAGCCCCGGCCCCCCGGCGCAGCGTGACACCAGCGGTCGGGGCACCAGGCACGGTCTTCAGTGTCACCATTGGCGGCTTTACCCCTGGCGAACAGGTTGGCTCGTGGCTGACCTCCCCCGATGGGCGGGCCGTTGATGCCACACCGTACCTGATCGCCGATCGCAGTGGCGTGGTGACCTGGAGCTGGGCCAGCCCCGCCAGCGCCCAGGCCGGCGTGTGGCAGGCCGTCAGCCGCGGCCGCGACAGCGCCGTGGAAGTGGCCATCCCCTTTACCGTCACCGGCGCGAATCCCGCGCCGGCGGGGCCTCCGCCCCCCGGCGGCCAGGTGACCCCCGCCGCCGGCACGCCCGGCGCTACCTTCACCTTCGTGGTAACGGGATTCAAGAGTGTCGAAGAGGTCGGCTACTGGCCAACCCGGCCCGACGGGACGGTGGATGACACCAGACGCACCCCTGTGCGCGCCGATGGCGATGGTCGCGTGACCCTCGCCTGGCAGGCCCCGGCGCGCGCGCCGTCTGGCGTCTGGACGATGAGCTTCCGCGGCCTCGAAACCCGCCGTGAGACCCGCGTGGCCTTCGTTATCGCTGCCGATCCGCCGGCCACGGCTAGCGTCAACCCGCTCAGCGGACCTCCCGGCACCACCTTTACCTTCCAGGCGCGTGGTTTCAACGCCATCGAGCGGCTTGACACCTGGCTCGAACGCCCCGATGGCGTTGTCGTCGCCGGTCCCACGGAGATCCGGGCCAATCCCGATGGCACGGTCACCTGGACCTGGACGGCCCCGGCCTCGAGCATTGGCGGCCAGTGGGTCATGGTGGCGCGGGGCAAGGATACGCGGAAGATCGAGCGTATCGCGTTCAGCATCACCGACGGGGCCAGCCCTGCGCCCCCGGCCCGAGTCACGCCTGAGGAGGGCGGTATCGGGACGACCTTCACCTTCAGCGCTTCGGGCTTTAAGGACGGCGAGTTCGCCGGCTACTGGCTGAACCGGCCCGATGGGTCAATCGAGCGCTTTGACCGCGAACTGCGCGCCGATGCGAATGGGGTCATTACCTGGACCTACACCGTGCCACCGGGAGCGCAGCGTGGCCTCTACGTGATGGCCATCCGCAGTTCGCAGAACGACAACGTGGATAACGATGTGAGCCACGCCATTCGCTTCATCGTGCGCTGACACGCTACCCGGCAAACGCGCCAGCGGTCCGCGCCCGTCGCGGGTTGCCGGGTTGCCCTGCGGCAGCGTGCCGCGCGCGGTGGAACGCCCCCCTCCCAGCCTCCCCCAGCGGGGGAGGGTTTTAAGCGTGGACAGAACGTATGGACGAATCCGCCTGGAGGCCTTCGCCCCCGGCCCCGCTCCCGCGCGCGGGAGCGGGGGGGTGAGGGAAAAGAGGGCGTCAGGATGCGGCAAACACCCCTCGTCCTTGCAAAGCTCTATCCCTGAAAGGGGTCAGGAAGGTAACTGTTCACACCTGGGGTAACATGCGCGCCTGTGAGCGAGGGCGTTTCGCCCCCGTCGTTTCTCCGCGGGCAAGATGCCCGCGCTCCCAGGAGAAATGTGAACACGTACTCAGGAAGGGGGTAGGGCGGGACGAGCCGTTCCCGGACGTGCTGCTCGTCACACCCCTACGCCGGTCCCGACACGCCGGCCTCGTCAAAGGTGGCCATTTCATCGAGGACCTTACAGGCAGCCTGGCAGAGCGAAATGGCCAGCACCGCCCCCGTGCCTTCACCCAGGCGCAACCCCAGGTCGAGCAGAGGTTCGAGGTCAAGCCGGCCAAAAACGGCCTGATGGCCTCGTTCGACCGAGCGATGCCCGGCGATCAGATAAGGCTGCACAGCCGGCGCCAACGCACAGGCGATCAGGGCCGCCGCGCCGGAGATGAAGCCGTCAACCGCCACCGGAACGCGCCGGGCCGCCGCGCCGATCATCACCCCGGCCAGGCCGCCGATTTCCAGACCTCCGACCTTTGCCAGCACATCCAGGCCATCAGTGGGATCGGGTTGGTGCAGGGCCAGCGCGGCCTCGATCACGGCCACTTTGCGGGCCAGTCCGGCATCGTCCAGACCCGTGCCGCGTCCGGTCACTTCGGCGACTGGCTGGCCGGTGATGGCGGCAACGATGGCGCTCGAGGGGGTGGTATTGCCAATGCCCATATCGCCGGTGGCAACCACATCAACGCCCGCGGCGATCACCTCCTCGACCACCGCGATACCAGTTTCTACGGCCTGTTGAGCCTGCTCGCGACTCATTGCCGGCTCGCGGCTGAAATCCCGGGTACCGTGAGCAATCTTGCGCACCAGCAAGTCGGGGTGAGGTGGCAGATCGACCGCCACACCTATGTCAACCACGACCACCCGCGCGCCAACGTGGCGCGCCAGCACATTGATCGCCGCGCCGCCACGGAGAAAGTTCAGCACCATCTGCGGCGTAACCTCGGCGGGGTAGAGGCTCACACCCTGCGCGGCCACGCCGTGGTCGCCGGCCATTACCACCACCGCCGGCTCGAGCAGACGCGGGCGCGGATTGCCGGTGATTCCGGCGATCTGCGTCGCCAGCGTCTCCAGGCGCCCCAGGGCGCCCTGGGGCTTCGTCAGCACAGCTTGGCGCGCGCGCGCCGCGGTCATGGCTTCACCATTGAGGGGGGCGATCTGAGCAATGGTCTGTTCCAGCCGGCTCATTGGGTCAACCTCCTATGCAGATGTCAGGGCTCATATCATCCCGTATGCTATGCTGGCCGGGGGGCTCATGGTCTTTGAGCAAGTACTCCGCTACCCCTGGTCCTTTGGAGCGGGGGTGTGGGGAAACCTGGTTTCCCCATGCCCCCACCCGCGGGAGGGTCTGGGAGGGCGCAGCCCTCCCAGGAACACCCTATGGTCATCCCGTCGGGGTGCGGCGCAGCCGCATGGAGGGCTAACGTGAACATAGGCTCTCGAAGAGGGGCATGGGGAAGCCGGGCTTCCCCATACCTCAGCGGACGCGGGCCGGAGGCCCGCGCACCCAGGCCCCGCCCCCTGGGAGGGTTTGGGAGGGCGCAGCCCTCCCAGGAACAACCGTATGTTCATTGCGGCGTTGTGCGGCGCAGCCGCATGGAGGGCTACCGTGAACATAGTCCCTCGGCAAGGGGTGTGGGGAAACCGGGTTTCCCCACGCCCCCGCGGACGCGGGCCGGAGGCCCGTGCACCCAGGCCCCGCCCCCTGGGAGGGTTTGGGAGGGCGCAGCCCTCCCAGGAACAACCGTATGTTCATTGCGGCGTTGTGCGGCGCAGCCGCATGGAGGGCTGAGGTGAACACCGTTCGCCGCGTGCTGCCCCCCTCCCAGCCTCCCCCCGCTGGGGGGAGGCGCCGGGTTCCCGCCCCCAGCGGGGGAGGGCTGGAGAGGGGATAGTCAGCTTATTTGAAAAGTATGGGCGCTAGAAGCCCGCATCCTCGAGGGCCAGCGCGGGTTCTGGAACCGGATGCCGATCCAGGAGTGGACCGGGCGCGAGCCTCGCGAGCCAGGCATCGATCCGCATCAACTCATCGTTGCTGATGCCGGAC
>Ga0308410_1001206_pt1 | contig 14849 bp, 8 predicted proteins | sample HotsprOSTMatCore_FD_203467 | JGI IMG/M metagenome (GOLD analysis project Ga0308410, IMG submission 203467) | Hot spring phototrophic mat microbial communities from Octopus Spring, Yellowstone National Park, Wyoming, United States -... | ecosystem: Environmental > Aquatic > Thermal springs > Hot...
TGCTCATCCGGTTCTGGATCGCGCGGCAAAGCCAACCAACCCACCTCTGCAAACTCGCGTTGGTATAATTCCCAGATTTGTTTGCGATATGCTTGCAACTGATCGAGTTTACGCAGTTGCGCTAAACCGATGGAAGCGTTGATGTCGTTCGGCAGGAACTTGGGAAAGAAATCTACAATCTGGTATTCCCACCAGCGCTCTTTGTTCGCCGATGCTTCAAAGCCGGATTTGCCGATGCCGCAGTAGCGTAGCGTACGCGCCCGCGCAATCAGTTCGGGGTCTTGCGCGGTGACACCGCCTCCTTCACCCATCGCTAGATTCTTGACCGCATCGAAACTGAATACGCCGATGGTACCAATCGCACCGCACGATTTTCCACCGAGTTTCGAATCAACGGCATGCGCCGCGTCCTCGATGATCGGCAAACCGAATTCTAGAATCGGTTGCATCCGCACCGGCTTGCCCGCGTAATGCACGACCATCATCGCGCCGGTTTTGCGCGAAAGATGCGGCGCGATCGTCTCGGCGGTGACGTTTTGCGTGTGCAAATCTACATCGCAGAACACCGGCACACACCCCGCCAGCACGATGGCGTGCGCGCACGAGATCCACGTTAGCGATGGCAAAATCACTTCTGTTCCCGGCGCCAGATTGAGCAATTTGACCGCCATATACAAACTGTTCGAGCCGCTGTCGAGTAGCGCGAAACCGGGCAATCCCAGACGACGCGCGAATTGTTCTTCGAATAAACGCGTCTTGGGTCCGATGCCCATCCATTGCGCTTCGATACTCGTACGAATTTCATCGAGTTCTTCCTGACCCACTTTGGAGCCGAAAACTGAAATCACGATCATCTCCTCGCTTGAATTTTTTGAAATGCGCAGACCTGAAAACGCGCCCAGTCGAGTTGCATCTCGACATAGGTATCGTGCGATGCCATCTCGGCGAACGCGTTTTTTCGATACCACGCGCGCGCGGGATTGGTGAGTAACACACGCGCGCGAATATCGCGCGTAAAATCAGCCGCGATGAAACTGCATAGCAGACGTAGCGCCTGGCTCATCGCGCCCTTGCCCAGATCGGCGCGCGCGCGAATGACATTGTAAATATCGGCATACTGTTCGATGAGACGAAATCCCATACAACCGATGGATTCATCCGCACATTCCACGATGAACATATAATCGTGCGCGCGCGTCAGATAATTCTGAAACCATTCCTGTTGTTGTTCGGGTGTGATGATCTCTTGATAGAAAAAAGCAAACCGATGCGTGTTCTTCCACACGCGCAGATTTTCCAAATCGCCTTCTGTGATTGCGCGCAAGGTAATGTCACATTCGGGGCTAGTCAATGCAAAAGATTCTCTCATCGTGTCAACAGACGATTGAGATAGTGGGTCGTCATTTGGGCATACTGCTCAAGATAAAACCAGGGTTCGTTGCGCGCAATGTCCCACACGTCGAACGCATAGTTCTCCCAATGCCAGTGCCAGCGGATGCCATAATCCCACAGACCGAAGATTTGCAGAATGACAGAGTAAACGAGAGCCACCCAGAATGCACTGCGCGCGATGCCATGCACGCGCGGCAAAGCCGGGATGAGCAGAAACGCCAGATAGGGGAGCGCGTCCACGAGCAAACGCGGGCCATAGCCCCAACCGCCATCCCAGTTCTGGAACATACTCAAGAGGTACGTTGAAGCGGCGAAAACGATCGTCGCGCAAAAATAAAAGAGCCGCGCAGATTCGCGCCGCGCGCGCGATGCGCCGTACAGCGCGATAAGAAGAAACGGCGAGTAGATGAACAGCCCGCGGCTGGGACTGAGAAACAAGCCGATGATGCCATCCACACGCAGCCACGCCATCGTTTGCGTGAGCCCTTCCTGATAGCCAAACACGAATGGCGATCCATTGTACAGCGCGTTGTAGATCATCGCGAGTGCCGCCGGCGGAATCGCCCAGACCATCCAGCGCGCGAGCGCGGCGCGATACTCGATCAGCACGTAGAGTGTGAACAGTAACGCGACGACCGCGTTGTTCGTGCGCGCGACCGTCGCGGCGGAAAAGAAGAGCGCACCGGGCGCAACAGCGAGCGCGCCGCGTTTTTTGCCACGCAATATGAACCAGACGCCAATCAGTTGGAAGAGCAAACTAGGGGTGTGTTGCCACAGCGCTTGCGACGCGGTGGACCACACGCTCGTACCAAACGCAACCGCGAGCGTGACGAGTGCGCTGGTGCGCGTATCGGCAAGTTCACGCGCGCAGAAGAAGAACGTCGTCACTGCAAGCGCGGTGAGGAACGCGGCGGCAAACTTGGCGGGGTAGAACACGCTCCACGGAAAAGTCAGCCAATCGCGATGCGGTTGCGCCAGCCAACCGTTGCCGAGCGGAACGCCATAGAACGGCAGCGCCAGAATCGCTGGCGCAATCGGATAGCGCGAGACCAGGCGTCCGTTCACTTCTGCCACAAAGTATGGACTGCGCCAGTTTTCGGTAAAGAACCGTTGATATTTTTCGAACGTGAAATCGCCACTCTCCAACATCACGAGGGGCAGAAAAGACGCGGCGGCAATGTCTTGCCCCGCTGACCAGAAGAATGGCTTGTGCAGCAGATTGTACGCGACCGGAAAACTATAGACGCCAAAGGTCAAAAGGAAGATGAGCAACGCGACGCGTCGTGTGGACATCGAGCACATTATACAGGTTTAACGGGTGGAGTCAAAGCGAATGCTCTTTTGCTTTTGACAAATGGCGATGGTCGGAATAGAATAGATGCAAATTTAAAAACTGGCGAGGTGGGCATTGAGACCTCAAAGATCATTCACACCACTTGTTTCTACACGCGTGATTGCACAGATCGGCGCGTGTGCGTTTTTAGCGTTACTTGTTATTATCTCTGCAACCGCTACTGTTTCAGCCCCTCAGACAACTATTGCCACTTTGACACCGTCGCGCCAGATCAGTCCCTCGCGCACACCCAGTCCCAGGGCGACGGCAACTGCAACGCGCGCGTTAGCAACGCCGACGAGCGTGGCGCGGCGTGTAGTCCAGTCTGTCCCCGGTCAACCGCAAGTGGATGCTTACACTGTCGCGCTTTATCATTTCGACTCGCCGAATTCAGTTGCCATTGATGCCACCGGAAATTACACCGGCACGTTGCACGGCAACGCGACGATTCTTGATTCGGGACTGTACGCAGGAGTGTTACGGCTAGACGGTAACGGTTCGTACGTCCGCACGGGACACCTGGGTAGTTTGCCACAAGGCACAATTGAGTTGTTCGTGGATTTTCAAGAAGCGTGTCAACAAAGTTGGTATTTTACCATTTTGGCAGCTGGTGGCGAATTTGGGAGCAACCAATCTGCCCTTGTGATTAGGCAGCAAGTAGGATTAGCGTTTGGGATCTATCGTGAGGGTGAATGGCATTGGGCGGATAGTGGCATCAATGCTTGCAGGTACCTGGCTGGTCGTTCGGGACCGCTCTGGCCCTACGAGACGTGGCGGTTTCACCACGTGGCGGTAACGTGGGGACCTCGCGGTATGGAAATTTGGGTGGATGGTGTTCTGCATGGGGTAGGAACGAGCGCCCCTGATGATACCAGACCGTACAAGTATAAATGCAATCCCCAAATGCAGATGGGGGATATGGATGGCGAACCACCGAATCCACTCTATCCTGCTTGTAGAACGCCGGTGATGGCGCCCACCATGCCGGCTTATCCGCCGGGTGCCTATACGGGTGGCTTGCCGAATTACAGCACGCTGTTAATCGGCTGTGGTCCCGACGGCTCTTGTTTCAAAGGGCGAATTGATGAGGTACGGATTAGTAATATTCAGCGCACGTTTCACTGGTCAGTTGTTCCAACGATAACACCAACCCCCACCCAGACCCCAGTGCGGATCACGGGAGAGTATGCGGTGGATAGCCAGACGCTCGCGCTCTATCATCTTAACGCTCAAAGTCTTTGGTGGGTTTTTGATGAGGTGACTCTGGCGTGGAACGCCGGCTTGGGAGGTAACGCAAGCATTGTACCAGGAGGAAGATTTGGGTCCGCTGTTTCTTTGGATGGGAACGGTTCCTTCGTCCAAATGCCCAAACAGATCGAACCTAACGGGACCATCGAGATGTGGATCAAGATGGAGAGCATTCCAGATCATTTTGCCATTTTTAGTGCTGGTAACGACAATGGTTCGGACCGACTCTATTTAGGCATTAATCGTTGGATTGGCTCTACGTTTGTATTCACCATTTACAGTAGTAATGGTGAAGAACTTGTACCCTATACAGTGGACAGTGGGTTTAGACCGATTCCTGGGTGCTGGCATCATGTGGCGGGCAGTTGGGGCACACAAGGACTTCAGATTTGGGTAGATGGCACCCTACGTGGCACCTATGGATTCTATGGAGCGCCGACGAACAGTTTTACGCGCGAGTTGGTGGGGTGCACGAACAGGATGGATTGTATGGTTGGTATGGTTGACGAGGTACGAAAGAGTAAGGTTCAACGATCCTTTACACGCACGTCTATGAGTGCTCGCGCGGCGTTGCCTCACACTGCTGTTCCAAGACTGCCCGCCATACCGATGAACGAGAATAGAATCTATCTACCCCTGGTTCTGGCTGCCCCCACTACAATGCTGTGTCCAAACAATTGACGCATGCCGAGTTACTCAATGAGGGGCTTGTGTTTCAAGACGTTTTCCAACATACTCACGCCGGGGATTCTGATGATCTGGCCACTTGTGTACTATTGGCAAGTGGCAGTGGGACAAAAGGTTTTTTCCGAAGGCGATCTCCTCTGGCTCTTTCTCCCGATTCGCACTGAACTTGCGCGCGCGCTGGCTGAAGGACGGCTGCCGCTGTGGACGCCAGCACTTCAAGCCGGCTTTCCTCTCTTTGCCGAGGGGGAAGTTGCCGCGCTTTATCCCATCAATCTAATCTCCCACCGGCTCCTCCCAGCGCATTTCGCACTTTCGTACACCATCTTGTTCCACCTGGCGTGGGCGGCGGTCGGGATGTACTGGTTGTGCAGGACCTTTGGCTTGCGCCGCACCAGTGCGTTACTGGCTGGCTTTGTGTTTGGCGCTGGCGGGTTTATGACCGCGCACATTATGCACGCGCCGCACATCGCCGTCGCGTCGTGGCTGCCCTGGCTGTTAGCCATCCAGCAAAAATATTTTCAAGCACGGCAAGCACACGCGCGTTCCCTGTTTTGGTTTCTGGCAATGGCGGTGGCGGTCGCGCTGCAACTGTTGGGCGGATTCCCTCAATTCGCGCTATTCAATATCGCCACGTTAGGTCTTTTCGCTCTCGTTACTCCAATCTTTCTGCGTCCTGTGTCAGACCGGTTCAAGGTTTCTTACCGCGTGATTTTCGAATCTGTGCTGGGCGCTGGTTTGGCATCGGTGCTTGGCGTTGGACTGGCGGCAGTGCAGTTGCTACCGACAATCGAACTAATCAGTCTTTCGATTCGCGGTCAAGACATGCCCAGGGCATTCTTTACGAGTTACTCTCTCGACCCCGCCGCGCTGACGCAATTTCTTTCGCCGTTGGCGTACCTGGGCATGCCACAGGCGAGCAACATGGAGTACTTTGCCTATTTTGGAATGTTGCCCCTGCTCTTGCTTTTCCTTGCGCCGCTTTTACGCCGCGACGCGCGCACGTGGTTCTTTGCGATGTTTGGCGCGGTCGCCTTGTTGCTAGCGCTGGGTGGAAACACGCTGTTCTATGACTTGCTCTACAACGTACCCGTGTTCAATCGCTTTCGTGTGCCAGCGCGCTTTTTATTGCTCTTTACCTTTGCGGCTGCCTTTCTCGCCGCAACGGGCTTGGAAGAATTGCAGCATCGGGTTCGGGGATTGGTGCATCACGACTCGTGGCGGGTTGCCGCGCTCGTCACGGGGTTTGCTTTTCTCACAGGGGGAATCATCTATCTGGCGTACGAGCAGCCAATTGAATTCTGGCTCGAAATGTGGCAGCGCTTACCCATCGTGTTGTTCATTGTGAGCATTGTCCTGATTGCCGCGACGCGATGGCAAGGGATGACGCGCGCTACTCTGGCGACGCTCGTTATCGGTGTGACAGTTTGCGATGTAGCGGCATTTTCCGCACCGTTTCTGACCACGTTGAATCGAACCAACGTGCCTGCCGAGATTCTCCAGGCGCCGCGCACAGTCCAGGTGATGGATAATCGCGCCTCACTGTATCGCATCTTTGAGACTAAAACACCGATGACACCAGCGGCTGTCCGCGCCGTTCTGTTCAAAAACATACCGATTTTGCACAACAAGCAAAGTGTTGGCGGCTACGTGCCTTCACTGGCGATTCAGCGCAATCAGAAATACCTTGACGAAATGTCACTTGGCATGCGAAATTTGATTGGCATGCGTTATTACTTGTTACCGCTGGATATGCCGTCGTTGGGCGAGCCACTTCCACCGTGGTGGGACGCGTTTGAACCTGATGGAGGGTTGACCCCGGACGCGCTTGGCGCGCATCATCCGATTCCGCCAACGCGCGTGACGCAAATCGAAATCACGTCGTACACGGATCAAACGCTCGATTTACCGAACGGGCATTTGGTCGGTGAGATAACACTCGCCGTTGAGACCGGGCTAACCGTCACGCTGCCTATCCGCTTAGGAATAGAGACGGCTGATTGGGCATACGATACGACGACACGCGCGGCGCATCACAAGCCGCAAACGGCCGTATCGTTTCCTGCCTATCTCAAATCTATCGGGCGCGCGTTCGAGGGACACAAGTACGTCGCGCGCTATGCGGTGGCGACCCATTCTGCGCCACTGGTTGTTACGTCGGTGAGTGCACGATCGTTTTTGCCGGTGGGTGGACTGAATATCGAACGCGTGTTGCTCATTGACGAGACCGGGAAATCTACGTCGCTTGCAAAACTGTGGTGTCGCAACGATCTCGCACTCGTCTTTCGCAGTCACACCGCGGCAATGTGGGAGAATCGTGACGCGCTGCCGCGCGCCTTCATCGTACATCGCGCCGAAATCGTCAACGACGCTCAAGCGCTCGAGCGATTAAAGACACCTTGTTTTCCGTACGATCAATTGGTTCTCTTGAGTGATGTGCCAGCATCGGCATTGATACAAACGGAAGCAAGCAGTGGAGGTGATCAAGTCGCTGTCGTCGAGTACAAACCCGAGCGTGTTGTGATCAATGTCAAAACGGAGCGCGCGGGCTATTTGGTGTTGACCGACTCGTGGTATCCGGGCTGGGTGGCGTGGGTAGATGGCACAGAGACGCCGATTTATCGCGCCAATTACATTTTCCGTGCTGTACCTTTATCGCCGGGTCAGCACACCGTCGTGTTCGAATATCGTCCCGCTTCGTTGTTCTGGGGTACAGTGATTAGCGGGGTGAGTGTGTTGCTCGGCGTCGCTCTTGTGATTTTCAAATGGCATGTGGACAGGAGTCGCTGATGCAAACATTGCGCGCCTTGGTTCACCGACGCTGGATGCTTTGGGGCGCATTCGTCGTTGCAATAGTTACCTTCATCGCCTATTTTCCTTCCTTGCGCATCGGCTTTTGGATGGACGACTATATCGCGATTGATTTGGCGGGGCGGTTGTCTGGGTTGGACTATTTGATCAAGTACTTTGACCCGCGCGTTCAACGCTTGTGGTATCGTCCGATGATCGGAATGCAATGGAAAATCGAGTATCTGCTGTTTGGTGGCGAGCCGCTCGGATACCACGTTGTTCAAGTGGCATTGCACCTGGCGAATGGTTGGCTATTGTATTTGCTCGTCGCGCGCGTAACGCGTCGCCCGCGCGTTGGACTTGTTGCCGCGCTCATTTACGCTACTCTACCATTGAGTAGTATGTCGGTCTATTGGACTTCGGTGCACGATCCGCTGGCAGGTGTCTTTTATTTGATGACGATTCTTTTGTGGCTCGACTATGTTCGGTCAGGCGCGCGCGTCAAATTCGCGCTGACTTTTGTGACATTCCTCGGCGCATTGCTGACCAAAGAAGTTAGTGTAACTTTGCCGCTGATGCTTTTCCTTACCGATCGGTTGTTGGTGAACAAGCCCGCGCGTCTTGTCGAATTGGTCAGACGGTACGCGTTCTTTGCAATTCCACTAGCAGTTTACGCGTGGTTCGAATGGATCGTAATTACGCGCAGCGAATTTACCCAGCAAATCGGTTATCGCGTCGGCGAAGGGACGTTATACGTTCTGGCAAAATTTCTTGCGTTTCTTGCGTTTCCGTGGGAAGGGGATGAGCGGCTCAATTACATCGGTTTGGTCATTGTCAGTGGGCTATTGATCTTTTTCGCGCTCACGCGTGACCGTCGGTTGTGGTTCCTGGGTGCAGCGGCGGTCTTGCCGACGCTCATCGCCGCGCCGATTCCACCGCACCTGTTCAATCCGCGTTATCTCTATCTGCCGTTGATGGCATCGGCGGTCGGCTATGGCTTGCTCCTCGAACTCGCGTTGAAGGTGGTACAGCGCTGGCGATGGAGTGTGATCGCGCGCATCGTGTTGGCGTGCATCGTTGCCCTGGTGGTCAGCATCGGTAGCGCGACGATTGCCGAGCGCACCGTGAATTTTGGTGGATTCATCCGCCAAATTCGTATGTCGTTCCGTCCCATCTACCAACGCTATCCAACACTTGCAAACGATACGTTCTTGTATTTCATTGACCTGCCACTCCAAACGCTCGATATTTCCGGTTTGATGTTTCTGCGTTATGGCACGCACGTTACGGTGGGTGGCGTAGATCGTGGTGGATGGAACGGTTTGCGTGATCACAATGCCGCGTTCGTGTGGTACCTCGATGAAACGGGACAGTTCAAGGAGCAAGCCGTTGCCCGAGCGGTGCACGCGCAAATCACGCCGGCATTGCCCGTGCAATTTGGCGATGCTATTGCGCTCGATGCGCTCGAGGTGATCGCTGATCGTATCAAACAAGGTGAAGCGGTGGTCATGCTCGTGCGCTGGAAGACGCTCGCACCGATGCATCAGGATTACACAGTCTTTGTTCACCTCGTCAACGAAAATGGCGAAATGGTTGCAGGAAACGATAGCCAACCACGCAAAGGGCTGTCGCCGACAACGACGTGGCGCGTGGGTAGCGTACTCGTGGATGGGATTGTGATTCCAGTGCCAGACCAGGTCGGGCAGTATCGAGTCGAAATAGGGTGGTATAATTCGAGAACGATGGAACGCTTGCCACTGGTCAGTGCGGATGGTCAAATCGTTGGCAATGCGCTGGTGGTCAGTCCTATCATCTTGGAGTGAACAACGGTCTATGTCGAAGAAACATATCGGGCTGAGTATCTTGATCATTGCTCTCGCCGCGCTCCTAACCTACCTCCCCGCGTTCAAAATTCAATTCTACGATGGCTGGTGGTATCTCATCTGGGCTGCCACGATGGATTTGCCGCGCTATGCCATCCAGTTTCTCGATCCTGCCAACATCACGCAAGGGTATCGCCCGGTGCAGGGCTTGTATATGTACGTGCTGTATCACCTGTTCGGTTTCAATCCCGATGGGTATCACTGGGCGCATAATTTTTTGCACGCGGCAAATGCGGTGCTGGTGTTTTTCATCGTTGCAAAGTTGGGGCGAACGTTGGGGCGAACAATCGTTCGCCCCTACCGGGTGGCGTTCATCGCCGCGCTCATCTATGCGGTTCTGCCCAATTACTCGCTCGCGGTGTTCTGGCACGCGGTTGTTGATCCGCTCTCTGGATTCTTCTACCTGTTGACGATTCTACTGTGGACGCGCTATCTCGATACGCGCCACGCGCGTGATTACGCGCTGGCATTTTGCGCGTTCGTCTTCGCGCTCTTTAGTAAAGAGATCGCGGTCTTTCTGCCGCTCTTTCTCTTTCTAATCGAATGGTGGTTCTACCGCGTCACACCCAATCTGCGCGCGCTTGTGCCGCGCTATACGCCGTTCCTCATCGCCTTCATCCCGTACCTCTGGTTGGTGTATCAGGTACAAAGTCGTGGCGAGTTTGTGGGGCAATTTGGCTTTCGCATCGGACCGCATATGCTCAACAATCTCATTCCCTACGCGGCGGTGCTGACGTTTCCTTGGTTCACTAACTTGCCCACCGATGCGCTCGCGTACGTGTGGCTCGCGCTTGTCACGATTGTGTACGTCGGCGTGATGATTTACAAACGCAGTACGCTGTTGCTCTTTCTCGCGCTCTTTGCGATATTGAACATCTCGCCGCTGCTTGGCTTTCCGCTCGATTATTTTCATCCGCGCTATCTTTATCTCTCCACCATTTCGTCAGCCATCATCATCGCGTTGATCTTTGAAAAATTCTGGGAGTTGACCAGCGCGCGTCCTTGGCTCCGACGCGGTGCGATAGCAACGCTGGTGTTGCTTGTCGTTACCAGCAGTGCTCTGGTTGCTGATTCGGCGGCTGGCTTGGCAGAGTACACCCGGCAAACTCGAGTGCCTTTCCGGGATATTACACGCCAGCGTCCTACCTTTGCCCCTAACAGTTACGTGTACTTTGTTTATTCTCCGTTCACCTCCTTCTGGGATTTTGAAGGGTTGTTTTTCGCGCGCTATGGTGCGAAGGTCAAAGTCAACGCAACCGATCTCGGCGCGCCGGCAAATCTGCGTAACTATGAGCACGCGTACGTTTACTATTTCGATTCGACCGGCAAGCCCATCGAGATTCCGGTGGATAAACAAGCGGTCGTCTCGGCGACGCTCGCGCTCCCTGCGCGTTTTCAGGTTCCCATCGTGCTGGAACAGTACGAAGTGCCCAGCACGCGGCTCGTACGCGGCAAGGCATTGGTCGCGATACTCAATTGGCGCGCGATGGAGAGAATCGGAAAAGATTACACGGTCTTTGCTCATCTGGTTGATGCGCAAGGAAATTTGATCGCCGAGTACAACGCGCAGCCAGTAAATGGCAAGTCGCCTACTTCACAATGGCCGCTGCATCGCACCGTCGTAGATGCGGTAGTTTTGTCCATCGCCGATAACGCGCCGCTGGGCGATCGCTATCGTCTGGAGATTGGAATGTATGATGTAGACACACTCGAACGATTGTTTTTCGTGGATGATCAGGGTCGTCCTGTTGCTGATAAAATCGTCATTGGTTCATTTAGCATTGTCGAGCGATAACGATGCGTCACACTTGGCTTGCTCCTTTTGTGCTTGCGGCGATTGTTCTCATCACCTATCAACCCAGTTTCCGGATGGGTTTCTATCTGGACGATTATTACAACATCGAACGCGCGGGACGAATCGAAGATACGGATGCGCTACGCCAGATTTTCGATCCGCGCGCACAAACGTTGTGGTATCGTCCGCTGCAGGGCTTGCAGTTTTTTATCGCGGTGCGATTGTTCGGTGCGAACTCGAATGCGTACCATTTGGTCAACATCGTTTATCACGCTATCAACGTGTTGCTCGTGTACGCGCTCGCGTGGCGCATGTCCAAGAAATGGTTGCTGGGTTTTGCGAGCGCGTTTTTCTACGCAACCTTCACGGTGTACATCTCTGCCGTCAATTGGGCAGCGATTGTCGAACCACTGCTCGGTGTACCGTACTTGCTGAGCATTTGGTTTTGGTGGAGTTTTCTTGAGAAAGAAAATCGGCACGACTATGTGCTGGCGCTGGTTGCTTTGATTCTGGCGTTGATGGCAAAGCAAACTGCCGTCACGATTCCCATCGTGTTCTTTCTCATCGAGTATGTGAGCGTTTGCAAGCCACTGAACATTGTGGCTATGATTCGACGTTATGTGCCCCTTGTGTCGGTCACGGGCTTGTTCTTGTTCTTGCAATACTCGGCGCCCAGCACGTACACCTTTGCTGGCACGTTCGGGTGGAAGCCCACGCTGGAAATGGCGCGCATCTTTTGGGAGTACCTGGTGCTCTTGTTCGTCCCCTGGGGTATCTATCCTTCGATTGATCTGAATCCTCCTACTGTCGGTGAACCGCTCTCCTATGCTTGGGTTGTGATTGTCCTTCTCTTGCTGAGCAGTTTTGGCATTCTCAAACGCAGTCGTCCTCTGCTGGTGCTGAGTGCCTTTACCACACTAACTTTGCTCCCGGTCTTACCGTTCCCGTTTCTTGAACATCGTTACGTGTACTTGCCGATTATTTCTATCGCAATCCTTCTTGGTTGGTTGCTGCATCACACTCACGCGACGTGGGGCAAGTATCGTCGCGCGATTTTTTCCGCCGCGTTTGTACTCGCGCTGATTGCTTTTGGCAACGGGTTAGCGCTCATTGATTCGATGGCATTCGCCGCCGAATGGGCGCGGCAACTGCGTGTGCCATATCGCGACATCGAACGCGCTAATCCTACCTTCCCACCGAACACCTTGTTGTATTTCATTGATCCCATCACCCCAACCGAAGGTGGACTGGCGGGGATGTTTTTCCTGCGCTATGGCAAAGACATCACGGTGCGTAATTGGACGCAGTATGCCGGCTTGCGCGAGTACAATGCCGCGTGGGTGTATTATTTCGATGAGCAACGTCGTCCGCAAAAAATTGATGTCGAGAGAAACGCGCTCACTACGGTTACCCCAGCGCCACCAGTTGATTTTGAGGTGCCTGTTCGCCTGGAAGGTTGTGAGGTTTCACACGTAACTCTCAAACGCGGCACCCCGCTGGCGATCATTCTGCATTGGCGCGCGCGCGAACCGATTGCGCAAGATTACACGGTGTTCGTTCATCTGGTTGATCGCGCCGGTAAGATCGTCGCGCAATCCGATAGCCAGCCGCGTAAGGGTCAAGCCCCGATGAGCACGTGGGAGCCGCATCGTCCCTTCACAGATGTTGTGCTACTTGCGATTGATTCGAATGTCCCCGTGGGGGATGATTACAGAGTGGTCATCGGCTTGTACGATGCAAACACCGGCGCGCGGTTAGCGACGCGGGATATGCATGGACAGCCAATGGGGGATTCCATCGTGATTGCAGCGTTCAAGGTGGTCGAATGAGCAAGGACTGGTCCAGCCTGCGACGCTTGGACGTTCTTGCCGGCGTGATGATCGCCCTCATCGTCTTGGTGGTGTATCATCGCGCGCTGTGGGTTGGTTTTTACGGTGACGATTGGATTTTCTATCATCTTGCCGGCAGTTTGAGTCTGCCCGAGTATTTGACCAAGTATTTTGATCCGCGCGCCCAAACCGCGTGGTATCGTCCCGTGCAAGGCGTGCTGTTTCGCGTTGAATATGTTCTCTGGGGTGGCAATACCGTTGCTTATCATTGGCGCAATATTTTGTTGCACCTTGCGAATTGTTTGTGGCTATTGGTAATCATTCAGCGCGTTACACGCCAGCGAACCCTGGCGTTGATTGCGGCGTTACTCTTTGCGGTACTGCCCGTCAGCGCGCAAGCGGTGTTCTGGCCTGGCGTGGTGGATCCGTTAGAAGGTTTTTTTTACCTCGCCGCGATTTTCTTTTGGATAGCGTATCTCCAGTCCGCGCGACGGCGTGATTATATACTTGCGTTCGTTGCCTTTGGGTTGGCACTGTTCAGTAAAGAAATCGGCGTAACACTGCCGGTGGTCTTGTTCTTGATAGATCGTTGCGTGATTGCCCAAAGCGTTGACGTGAAAACGCTACTGCGACGTTACGCGGCGTTCGTTGGGACCTGGCTAGTGTATTTGCCAATTGAATACACCGCCATCAGTCGTAGCGTGTTTATCAACCGCGAAGGATATTCTCCCACTCTTCACATTCTTGCCAACCTGTTCGATTATCTCGCCGTGCTGGTATTCCCCTGGCTCTATGTCCCGATCGTCAATCACCTCGGATTGGTCATCGTGGGAGTCGTGCTGATCATTTTGATGGCGTGGAGGAAAAAATACTTTGTACTGCCGCTGGTTGCGGGCGCCGTGTTGATCATCCTACCAGTGACGCCCTTTCCGTTTGTGACACATCGTTTTCTTTACGTTGCATCGGTTGTGCCTGCCATTCTCTACGGTTGGGTGCTGACGCGCCTCGCAGCGCGCGCGCGTTGGTTGGGATTAGTTCTCCTCAGTGTGCTCGTGCTGTTGGATGGCTGGCGTATCGCCAACGAGGCAAATACTTTTGGGGAATGGGCACGCGTAGCGCGGGTACCGTTCCGCAATGTGCGACAGGCACATCCTACGCTCCCGAATGATACACTGCTCTATTTCATCAACCCACCGATTCCAGGTTCCAATCTGGCAGGGATGTTCTTTTGGCATTATGGAAAAACAGTGACCGTCAGGACAGATGAGGCAGTGCCAGCGCGTCTGCGCGATCACGCCACTGCCTTCGTTTATGTGTTCGACGCGCAAGGTAATCAAAAAGAATTGCGCGTCGAGAAAAATCTTGACGCGCGTATCACTGTGCCGTTACCAGTCACGTTTGGCAAATCCATCGTATTGGAAGGATTTGAACTGGTGAGTGATCGGATCCAGCGCGGCGATCCGTTGGTGCTGTTGCTGTATTGGCGTGGCGCGCACCGCATCACAGACGATTACACAGTCATCGTCCAGGTCGTGGATTCCGCCGGCAAGGTCGCGGCAAGTTATGAGAAAGAACCTCGCCGGGGTCAATTGTCAACAAGCGCGTGGCGACCGGGTGAATTGATCGTTGACGCCATCGTTTTGCCAATTGACGAAACAGTGTTACCCGGTACGTATCGTCTTACTCTGGCGTTATGTGATGCGTCTATAGGACAATGCGTCGCTATCACAGATGCGCACGGTCGGATGATGGGCGAGCGACTGATCATCGGGGTGGTGTGCTTGGAATGAGTGAGGCTATTTCTTAACACCAAGTAACCATGCAAAAGTTTTTTCCGCTTGGTGGTAGCAAAAGATTTTTCGCCTCAACAGGATAATTACTCCGCCGTCCTATCC
>Ga0308410_1001208_pt1 | contig 14844 bp, 14 predicted proteins | sample HotsprOSTMatCore_FD_203467 | JGI IMG/M metagenome (GOLD analysis project Ga0308410, IMG submission 203467) | Hot spring phototrophic mat microbial communities from Octopus Spring, Yellowstone National Park, Wyoming, United States -... | ecosystem: Environmental > Aquatic > Thermal springs > Hot...
TGCAAAAATCATCGACATCACAGAAGATTTCGAGTAAACTGGTGAGGGTCTCCTGAGGTTTCAACTTGTTTTGTAGGGATATAAGTTTACTACCTTTTGGAGACCCTTGCCTTATCCCGAATTCACGTTAATTTATGTATGCATCGATAGAAATAGGAGGAAAACTTCCGTCATCAACAATAAAGATGTCTAAGTTATTACCACGAATACTCCTCAAAGTCTTTTCTAACCCTGATTGATCTTGGTACACCGGAATAAGTAAAGCAATATCATTTACCATTTCACTGTCTCCATGATTATCTCAAATGCGAAATCATGAATGTCAAGAGAAACGCTGGTTTATCTGGATTGAGTCTTCTGGATATCAGGCGCATTCTTGGGCTAGCTACTTTCTGTTATGCCTTTGGCAAATAGCAAGAGGGATGACCCTAGCGAGTCTTTTCTAACTACTATCCCCTGTTGAGAAAAATGCAAAGTATTCTCAACCGCGATTTTGAGTGGCTATTTAATAAAGACGCAATTAGCAACCACATTGATTATAATTATTGGATATTTGAGTTAACAACTCCTTTTTTCGATCAGGAAAATGTTTACCCGTATTCCTATTTCTTTGTAACCTTCTATCAAGCTTCTGACCGCATAAAAATCCAAAAATTAAAAAGAAGCATATCCCTTGTTTCCCGATATAAGGCATGTTAAACATTGCCATTGAAGCATATGCCAGGATCATTCCATAACCAAAAAAACGATAATCATCCTTTATGTAAGATAACCGCCACATTCCCAAAAGTAATAGAATTAAGAATAATAACAATCCTACTAAACCATAAGCCAGATAAACCGCCAAGAAATTATTATGCGGCCCAATATATCCTTTTGGATAAATATTTTTAGCGCTTGGAGATAATCGTCCTGGTCCAATTCCGAAGTAATTCTCCCTAGCTAACTTCAAGGCTTGTTTCCATTGTTCATTTACTCGCTCCTGAATAGCCTGATCGTTCCTTAAATTTAATGTTATTGCGTTATATAACCTTTGATACGCTCCAGTCGTGAGATGATTTGATTTAAGAAAATCAATGTTCACAAGCAATAATATGATAACAACAGAACTTACAAATACGTATCTTAATAAAACTTTATAGTTTATTACCAAATTCTTTATATTCCATACAAGTAACAGAATAACTCCCATCACAATAGGTGAACGTTCTAGAGCAAGAGAAAGAAAAATAACCATTAGAATCATATTCAGTTTCAATAATTTCTTTGTTTTAATTTTTTCCCGATTCAACCATAGAAATGTCCCTAAAAACAAACTTACTAGTTGAAATTCAACGAATGAGTTCATCGTTCCGAAAAATCTTAGTAATCCACCTGGTTGAAGGAAATTATTGGGCCCCTTTAAGATTGAAGACAAATATTCTGCATCCCAGGGAAGTACCTCACCTAATTTTCCCGAGTAAAAACTTATCTCCTGGACAATTGCATAAAAAATAGTTATAAAGTATAAAATGTTAATATCATTAAAAACAACTTTGTTTTGCGGACTTTTTGATAGAACATATCCAATATAAAAACTTAGGATCGGAATAATGAAATCCTTAATTGTTAACACATTAGCCAACAGGATATAAGCTGGATCAGCTATATAAGCAATAAGAAATAAACCGACTATTGCCCAAGTGAGAGTTATAGTATTCAATCTAATATCCTTAATTGAATAGTAAAACACTAATAACCACCAGGCATAGAAAAATAAATTAAGATTATGCCCAATTATTCGACTAATTAAATTAGAAAAAAGCAAAAACAAAAAAAATATCGTAAGCAATAGCCGATAAACGTTTATTCTAATGACAGTATCCATAGCAGCTTCTCTAATTGTCTTCCCCAATCGTGTCGATAAGCATAAGTTTGATATAATTCTTTATGCGTTTTACCTTGCGAGCAAACATTTTCAATAGCCAATGCAAAATCTTCTGGTGTATAGCAAACTATAGCTGGGCTTTGTAACAATATCAACTCTTTCCATTTAACCGAGACCACTGGTAATCCGCATGCCATATATTCATATAATTTAAGCGGATTAATATTATTCACAAGATTAGCGTGGTTTTCAATATCGAATGGAATCAATCCAACATCTGCATTGTGCATATAGGCTGGCAGGTCAGTATAATTCCGCGCTCCTAAAATATGTATATTGGGAAGTTTTTTTAAGCGCTTTTTTGCCAAACTATCTGGCCCAACCAACACAAATGAAATATCGGGAAGTTTTTGCGCTGCAAAGTTAATTAAATCAAAGTCAAACCATTCTGCCATTGCTCCCACATACAGAGCAATCGGTTTTTTTATGTTTTCATACTCAACTGGCAAAAATTTAGAACCTTCGGCAAAATGTCGATAATTAACGCCATTTGGTAAATAAAGGGCTTTCCTGGGCGACAGCGACATCACATACTCTTCCAGACTCCGCGCTGTAAATAACACCACATCAACACGACCCGCGAGTTCTCTCTCTGCTTCTCTCGCTGCGGAGGTGCTCTTCGAAAAACCACTGTAGTTATCTGCAATTCTGAAAAGCGATTTTTTATATTTGATTGAATCAAGCAAGTAAAGATGGTTGATCGAATCGAAATATAGAATGTCAACCGAATCGAAATCGTGTTGTTTTATTTTCTTAATAACAGAAGGATAGGTCAATCTATTCCAATTGCGTTGTATCCATAAAGATCGTAGTAAAGGCTTATTGTGAGGGGTAGCCAGCGCGCCCGGCACATAGGCCCAAATTTTGTCGCCATAATCCACTCTGCCACCACTTTTGTACAAGCTCCAGCGATCATGCAAAATCTGATCGACTCCATTCAAAATATGCAAGGGCGAGATCGGATCAGAGAGAAAGCCGACCTTCCATCCTTGGTCAGCAAAATACTTGGCGATATGGTGACTCCCCACGTGAAATGGCGAGCTCCAATAATTGGAGCAAGCCATGAGTATTTTCTTTATCATTTTAATTTAATAATTTCCTTCTCATCCAAAAGCTACTGGGCCAGCGCTCCGGACTATACCAGGGGAACAACTCTTTTAATCTGTCCTGATATTTGAAATGCATGTAACTCATGCTGATTATTATTTCAAACTCTCTATTAAACATAAGAAATGCGTGAAGAAGATATTGCTCCTGCCAAAATTGTTTTAATCCTTTATTAATAAAATGATGTGGTAGATATTCAACTGGAAAAAATATATCGTGAACATGAACCATCACGCCCTGTCTTAATTCTGGAATAACTCGTAAAAACAAGTGGTTGACATCACCAAGTGGCTTAACGGTATGGCTTGAATCTATGAATAAAACGTCATTTTCACCTAGATCATTGAATATGGTAGTATCCATTTCTTCAACTTTTTTAACAATTAGGCGATTTACCCCTTTATAACCTTTTCGTAACTCATTTGTAGGGTAGGGTTCAATCACAATAAACTCTCCAAATCGTCCTTCTTCCCAATTTTTCATCATTGCTGCGGAGGTAATTTTTGTAGACATTCCGGCACCAACTTCAATTACTCTTTTTGGCTTATAATGACGAATAAAAGTATAAAGCGCCAAAGCATTTATCGGCGCAAATGAAGGCATTTTACCTTGAATAATGCCAAATATTTCTCCACCAGCATGAAGATATTCATCTTCATAATCCTTAAGTAAATCCAAGAAACCAAGTTGCGCCTCTTCCCTAAGATCAACTCCCAACATAGGATGTTCTTGCGTTAATAACTCCAGGTGATTACGCAGTTGCCTTGTATCCGGAATCGGACTATAATAAGTAATGGGTAGTACATGCAAACCTAAGTTTTCAAATATATAAAAAAATTGCCAAATAACATGCTCAATTATCCGATTCATTTTCAATAACTCCATAACCAGGCGAAAAAGGTATCCTTTTGCTAAGATTTTGGCACAATTTTCCTTTTGGTGCAAAATCCTTTATAATTACTTTCTCATCTTCAAAGATGATTTGTCGAAACACATCGAAGCCATATCCATGATGCTTACCGAAAAATCCAAACTCCCCAAAATACAAGACATGTGCCTGAGGTTTACCACGGATAGCGAATAGGCCTCTGGATAGATCACCTGGCTCTTTACCTTCAACTTTAGGTGTAAAATGTGCTTTTACGGAACGATAATAATTACGCCATTTGGGTAGCGGAGTATAAAGATACGTTCCAGGATCAACAATCACGTCTTTGCCATCAATATTGAGTTCAATGGAGAGCTGGTCGTTATGGGCGTGACCGCCGTTGCCGTTTTGTCCGACTGGACCGCAACGTATGCAAAGATAGATCCGTTTTGAGCGATAGATATAAAGACCAAAATCTGGATAGGCGTAAAGTTTCAAATTGTCAGTTGCACCATTCGGCAGTGGGATCTTGATGGTTTGCTTTTGATTCTCAGGCCAGGCTTCTAAATCGCGCTGCAGTTTTCCTAATTCGTTGTCAGAAGCTGCAATGCGCACTTTTTCAGCGGCAGCCGGTTCATCAGCCTTTTTATAAGAAGCAATGCAAATGCCGCCAGCAAGATTTTTGATGATATTGGTTTCTAAGGTGAACTTATCAGCAAAAGTGGCAAAGTCTTTGCGATCAAAAAGACCATTAATCGCAGCGACAAGGTGCCGATGGTCGAGAAAATCTTCATCCCAGTAGATTGCATCATCAGGGAGATCATCATAGCCTTCAAGATTGCGATATCTTTTCTTTGCCTCAGCCACAGTCATTTTATTGTACACAGGCTGAAATTTGAAAAACCGCCCACTATCGTTATCGCCAATTTGAGGAATACGGTTGTTCGGCTTGGTAATGTGCATAGTAAATTCGGCCATTTTTTCAAGGCGTTCAAAATACCAGTATGGGAAAGGACTCTCGAGTTTCTGGTGGAGGTTTTCGACCTTCGGTTCGCTGTTTTCTAATAATCTGTAGTGGGGCAATGGCGAAGGTGCAAGGCCTGGCTTTACCTTGATCAAAGTGTGGTCATAATTTTTCAATGCCTGCAATTTTTCATCGGGAAGTCCCAAAACGAAAGCAGTTGCATAGACAACCATTTCAGCGGCAAGCCGATGATAACTTGTTGACGCCTCAAAATTACCACCATCCTGGTAGAACTGCAATGCGACTTCCTTAACTAGTTCCTGCACAGCAAAGGCAAGCCAGGCATCCGTCTCAGGCGTGCTCGGCAAATAGGCAGCCACAAACAGAAGACCGGTTATATTTGCAAGATAGTGATTACTCCTGAGCGACTCGGCCCATTCCAGATTATTAATAATATGCACGCCGTGTTCATAAACACTGCGCAGAAAAACTTTGTCAAACTCCTCATCAAACTGTGCGCCAAATGACGTGAACAGATCATACGCCATCAACCAGTTTGCCGCCCTGATAGCTACGTCCATTGTGCAGACCCAGTTCACTCCCCAGCGCGGTGGGTTTGTAGATATGAAGTCCAGAACCTGGTTACGAAACTCCCGCTTATATCGTTCCGGATCTTCAAAACCTTCTATTTCCAACTGCGCCAGAGCATAGGCCCACGCCAGTTGTGGCAGATGCTGCATACGCGCTAATTCCCAGGGCACCTTTACATCGACTCCTAACAAATGTCCATACTTAATATCCTTGTACCAGGTATCTTCGCGCCAGCGATAACCAGACTTAAAATCTAAATGCCAATCAATGGGGCAGTAGTCTTCGTCAATCAGACCCCAAATGCTCTTGGACTCTTCCAAGTTAGCAGGATTGATTCTGCCCTCCAACCAAAATCCTTTTCGATCAGCCCTAACTTTTTCGCCAGTTTCAAAACGATGTCCTTCTAATCCTCTACAAATCATGCCGTGGTAAACGCGAAGTGGTCCTGAACCCAATAAATCAAAGCAATGATTAAGGTAAGACCTTGATAAATCCTTCAACCACTCCCAATTTCCCTGTAAAATCAAATTTTCATTAAGGGAAGGGATACTTCGATTAAGTTGTGCAATTGAAATCGATCTATCTAAAAGATAACTGGTTTTATTCTGATCTTGTTTATGTTGGATAAAATATTTTTTCCAATCATATTTCAATCCCTTAAGTCGAGATAATTTATCAGAAGAACTGTATAAAAATTTGGAAATCCTATCCATAATGGACTTCAATTAGATTTGAAACTTGCCTATTAGGAAAATCCTGCTCAAAGGTACAATGCTCGCTATTTAAACCTATTTTTCGGGTACGGTTCAGTAAAGCAAGGTGGATCGTGAAACAAGGCATAACCTTATAACCAATAGACTGTTCTGATCGGGACATTCATTGTACCCGCCCTATTGCCTATTCAAGGCCACAGATTACTCTTGATATAATCGTTGACTGGCACCATGAACTCCTGGGCGTATTTCTCGTCGCCAGTGATCCAGTACGCCTGGCCCAGGCGGATGAGGTGCTGGCAGCGGCTCAGGTCTCACGGCACCTTAATGTCGTAGCCGCCAGGATAGGGAGCCGGACGGATGCGCTTGTAGTATGTTTGGGGATTCCAGCGATGTCCCGTTTTGAAGTCGGTGTGCCAGTCGATCTTCTCCCCCAGGGGCGTAGGGCCGGAGCCAAGCAGATCGAAGACGTGATTGCAGATGCGGTCGGCTTCGGTCATAGTAAGGTTCATCGCCTTGGGTTCAAAATTCGACAGGAGGGAACCGATCTGGTTTCGCAAATTCGCGTCGGGCAGAAATCGCGGTTGACTACTTTAATGGAGTCTTTGAGGCAAATCGGTCCAAGTGAACCCTTCGGCCAAAACTCCGTTCCATGGCATATTGCCAACAGAGCGTTGCTGTGATCGCAGACGCATTTCCTCGACAGTCACCTTCACTTTGGAGATCGTACGGCGGAACGGGCGCCAAAGGACAGTCTGCGACAACCCGCCTTCGTATTTTTGAGTCAGACGAATCAGTTTTACCGTCAAATCACATCACTTAACTCTGTTTGGTAGGTGATAACCGCCATGGCAATCTTCTGCTGACTTGCTGAAGGAACTGCTTTGCCGCCGCTATTTCATCGCGATGCCAGAATTTGACCAGGAACGGGCATCCTAGCATAAAGAGGACCGACAATCCCTTTAAGGCAATTGAAATCGGCCCGAGAGAGATCGGAATCATGTTGCTGATCCCCACTGAAATCGGAAAGAGAACTGCCAGGAACAGGGCCCGCCCCCATTCATATCGGATTCTCAGAAACCGCTGACTGAACGCCCAAGTTACGCCCGCACCGATGGCATAGCCGATAATCGAGCCGATAGCGATACCCCTTGCTCCCCAGCGCGGCGACAGTACCAACCACATCAGCATGGAAACGATTGTTTCGAGTACAAGTGAAGCACTCCAGTAGGCCGTTTTTCGTTTCAAAATGATCCCCACATTGAACACGTTCTGAACTACAAACAAAATATGTCCGAAGAGCAGCAACCCCACGAGCAGTGCTGCCGGTGCGTAGGCTGGAGTCGCAACTATCTGCACCACTTCGCCCGCAAAAACACTCAACACCATACCTATACCGAGAGAAATGTACAGTACATACACCAGCATATTCGAGTAAAATCGAGCCGCGTAACTGCTCCGTTCTACACTGAACATCATGGGGAGCCAAACCAATTGAAAAGGAGAAGTAACAAATATCGTAAAGAACGAAGCAATTTTGACAGCCAGATTGAAGATCCCGACTTCAGCAAGGCCACTAATAGCTTGCACGAAATACAAGCTGCCAGTAGTAAGCAGAATATAGGTCACATTCCCGGGCACCAGAGGCAAACCGTAGGCAAGAAGTTTTCGCACTTCGCTTTTAAGCAAAGCAATCTCGATCTTGGTGCGCACTGAGTAGAGCAACAGAACGTTGATAGCCAATGTCGCCAGCAATTGTCCGGTCACGATGCCTGCAATACCAAGGTGGAGAAGAACGACTAATGTTATTATGAGGATCATTTGGAGCAAAACCGCCATGAAATTGAAAATTGCAAAGCGGATAAACTGCCGCTCCGCGCGATAAACTGCAAGCGGTATAGTATTTAAAAGCCCAATGGCACCGGAATACAAAGCAATTCGAAAATACTTCCCTGTGTCAGGCAGGTTAAAGATCCTCTGGGCAATAAGTGGTTCAGCACAAATGGTAGCCAGCACAATGAGACCTAGGCTTCCGATGCCAGCTACAAGTAAACTAGTACCAACCAGCTTCTTCTGGCTTTCCTCGTCTTCATAATCGAAGTAGGAACGAAAGACGGCCGAATTCAAACCCAACCCAAAGATAGCAGCAGAGACAGATACGGTTAGACCAATCAGCCCTAGAAGACCAAATTCCTCTACACTTAGATAACGGGTATAAAGCGGAATCAGCACAAAGCCTACAGCCGAGACCATACTGGAGCTCACGCCAAAGGCCAGCCCCCCTTTAAGCGTATCCTTAAGAGCAGAAAACATACCAAGCTCCAGTTGCAATACGTTGTGCGAAAGCCGGAGACTTATGTACCATTCACTTTCGCTCTCGGATCAACCTGGCGGGTATGCCGCCAACAATGGTAAATGGAGCAACGTCCTTCGTGACGACAGCTCCTGCTGCCACAACAGCCACTTGACCTATCCGCACACCAGGTAAGACTACCGCATTTGCCCCAATCCACGCCCCATCCTCAATCACGACAGGTTCACAATCATGTCCTGCGCCAAAGATAATATCATGGCCCTCCGGAATATGGTGGTTAGCCGAAAGAATCTTTGCGCCATAACCGATTAAAACGTAGTCGCCGATCTTGACGGTGCCTGCAGTAGTAATAACTACATAAGAACTGATCGAGACATTATTGCCAATAGTGAGACCCTTTGGTACGAAAATCCTCACTCCAGGGTAGATGTGCACATTATGTCCTACCTGAGCTCCTGCCCGGTTGAGCAACCACCTCTTAATGGCAGCATACGGGCCAGGATGTCTTGGGAGCAACGCCACCATCCACTCGACAAAATCAAACGGCAAGGTAAAAAGCGGATTAGCATTTCCCCCCAATAGACGCCAAAAAGATCTGAGACTCCTCGTCCAGTGTTCATTCATCGAAAATCATTGTAGATATCCTTGAAACACTCACCAAATCCGCAAGAGGTATGGGCATAGAAGAAAGGCCGGATGCATGGTGAGCAAAAACCCGTAATTCATCTAAATGCCCTTTATCATGAATAGCCCCTGACCATCCCCTTATGGTTGCCCCGTGGACCTTCATGAGTTTATAATCATCCAGCACCACCACCTTGCCATCCGCATAAAGCTCCATGTACTCTTTGCCCAAGTCAGGAGAGCCCAACGCCGTATAGAGCAAGGTCGCCACCGAGCCGTCGGCATAACGCAATGTCATAGACACGTTGTCGCCCGCCAACACATGCTCGGATTGGGAATTGATTGCGGTTGCGCTCACCTCAACCACGGGCGCGTCGATTAGATACTGAAACAGGTCAAAGATATGGCACGCCTCGCCGATGATCCGTCCCCCGCCCTCCTCCGTCTGCGTCCAGTGGTCCGGCGGCAGATAGCCGGCGTTCATTCGATACAGGATCATCAGCGGATTCTGCCGGCCGGCGATGATCTCTTTCGCTCGCCGGGCAGCGGGGGAAAAGCGTCGGTTGAAACCCACCATGAAGGGGACGCCCGTCTCCTGAAGCACCGCCACCAACTTATCCAGCTCTGCCTGGTTCAACGCCATCGGCTTCTCAAGAAAGATCGCCTTGCCCGCCTTCGCCGCCTGAATCGCCTGCTGCGCGTGAAGATTGTGGCGGGTGCAGATCATCACAGCGTCTACTTCCGGATCATTCAACACATCCTCATAATTCGTGCTGGCATAGTCGGCGCCGAACTGCTGCGCCGTCGCCAGGGCATTGATGCCCGTGCCGCTGACAATCGCCCGAATGTGATAAAGATCGGAGAGTTTCTGCAGATTCGGCAGATGCACCGCCTTCGCAAAATTGCCTGCGCCGACAACCGCAATGCGGATCTTGCCGCTGACAGCGCGAGAACGCAAGATCGTCTTCGTTTCTAACTTGCCCTCTCCGGTATCGCTGCCATTTACCGGATAACGCAAGAGAACTCCCAGCGGTTTGGGGGAAGCGGATCTCAACTCCTCATACGCTTGTGGCGCCTGGGCCAGGTCGTATTCGCGCTCGAGGATCGCATCCAGGCGCACTTTGCCTTCTGCGAGCAGGCGGAGGTACTCCTGCATGTTACGGTTTTCGGTCCAGCGCACATAGGCGTAAGGATAATCCACGCCTTTGCCTTCGTAGCGATCGTCGTAGCGCCCCGGCCCATAAGAGCAAGAGATCAGAAAGTCAATCTCCTTCTCGTAAAACGGCGAGCGTTTCAGGCCCAATCCTACTGCGCCGACGACCACAACCCGGCCTTTCTTGCGGGTGATCTCCATAGCTTGTTGCACGACCGCATCGCTGCTTGAGGCCGCCGTAATGATCGTGGCGTCTGCCCCATGATCGCCCGTCAAATGTCGGACTTCGTTCCTGACATCCACTTCGGCAGGATTGAAAGCATGATCCGCGCCTAACTTGCGCGCCAGCGCTGCTCGTCGCCCATCCAGATCCACACCGATAACCCGACAACCAGCCTGCTTGAGAAGTTGAACGGTAAGTTGTCCTAATAGTCCTAACCCGATAACGGCGACATTTTCTCCTAATCTTACTTCTGCCCGTCGTATGCCCTGTAATGCAATGGATCCCAATGCTACTGAAGAGGCATCTTTGAGCGAACAGCCATCAGGCACTTTGACAACCAGATTCTTTGGCACCAGGATGATTTCGGCATGGTTTGCATAGCCAGTTCCTGCGCAGGCGACGAAATCTCCAATCTGAATCGATTCCACCCCTCTGCCAATTTGCTTAACGACTCCCGAACAGGAATAGCCCAAAGGATGCTCTTCTGACAACTTAGCCATGATCATATCAATGGTTTTTCTCACCCCCTGATTTTGAAGATAGTTTTTCAGCTTGATTAATTTTTCAGGTTGGTCTATAGCTTTTGAAATTAAGCTTTTGCCAGATTCGGATAATAAACCTAATTCCGTCCCAGAGCTGATTAAAGAATAGGCAACTTCAACCAGGACATGATTATCGCTAACGATAGGGCAAGGTACACTCTCCAATTTCACTTTTCCTCTTTGTAGAAACACTTGCTTCATCTATCCATTCCCTTAAGGATATTGACGATGCGCTCTGAGGCTCTGCCATCCCACAAAAGCAAGGATGGCGGCTCATTTGTTTTGCCATCCTCCAAAACTTTGTAGATACTTTGCAGCAGCTCTTTCCTGTTGGCAGAGACCAGGCGATTGGTGCCATTCGTAAGTGTCAGTGGTCGCTCAGTATTTGGACGCACCGTAAGGCATGGAATGCCTAAAAATGTTGTCTCCTCTTGAATCCCCCCCGAATCCGTAACCACTAAGGAGGCTTTTGATTCTAAACACAAGAAATCAAGATAGCCAAGCGGATCTACCATTGTTAAGTAACTACAGTCCAAATCGCTCTCCATGATCACCTTTCGCGTTCGAGGATGAACCGGAAAAATCACCGGATAATCCATGGAGACTTCGGACAGGGCTCCAACAATCTCTCTAAGTCGGTCTATATTATCTACGTTAGCTGGTCGGTGCAAGGTTACAAGGATATATCTATCGAGATGATAGACTTCATGAAGTTTCTCCCATCGCATCTTTGCTACTGGCAAAAGCTGTACGAGAGTATCAATCATCGTGTTACCAACGAAAAAAATCTTCTCTTTATCAATTCCCTCACGCATCAGATTTGCATTTCCGCTAGGCTCGCTGGTAAATAACACGTCCGAAAGATGATCAGTGAGAACGCGGTTAATTTCTTCAGGCATAGTCCGATCAAAGGATCGCAATCCAGCTTCTACATGGGCGACTTTTATTCCTAATTTAGCAGCAACCAAAGCACAGGCAAGGGTTGAATTTACATCCCCTGGTACAACCACCCAGTCAGGCCGAAAATCCAGTAAAACAGGCTCAAAACGCTCCATGATCTGGGCTGTTTGTTTCGCATGACTACCCGAACCTACGTTGAGGTTAATATCTGGCTCAGGAAGACTCAGTTCCTGGAAAAAAATCTCAGACATGTTTGGATCGTAATGCTGCCCGGTGTGAACGAGTAACTGTTGAAAGAGCTCCGAATGCTTTTTCATTACCTGGTAAATTGGAGCAATCTTCATGTAATTTGGGCGAGCACCAATAACATGCAGTATCTTGATAGCAACATTGTTCGAAGGCATAACATCTAATCAGAATTAGAATTTTTCAACAGCTCACAATTGGCAATTTCAGCTAAAATACCTGCCGCTTCTGCTCGTTGACAATACAGACCAGCCTGATCTAGTTTTCCCCATTTGATAAGATGTCTAATAACATCATTCCAAACAATAACTTGCTTACCTGCTAATTCCAGAGCTTTTTCAAACTCTTGAAGCGTTCTATCATAATCCGCCGAATCAATCAAGTAGAGTATCCAGCCATAGTGAACATGTGCCCAAATATTTGTTGGATCAACATTTAATGATTTTGAGAGCTTTCGATAATTCAGATGAGCCATAAAAAGTAACCCAAGAAAGGACTACTCCGAGTTGGATTAAGAAAAATTTACCAAACCTTCTTATCCTACGGAGTAGTTGCGATGGAGTCTATCATAAAATGGCTGCAAATGGCTATCCTGCAGGCGCTGCCGGAGTGGGATTTGACCCCTCTGGCGGGCAAAAAACGAGACAAGTTACGCTTGAGCCCAGAACAGATGTTACAAGTCATCCATGCGCAGGAGCTGGCAGAGTGGGCGCGACAAATGGCGACTTGGTTTGGTCGACCTCGCTTGGAGAAAGGCAGGGTAGGAGCGCCGCTCCGCTATCGTGAGAGTAGCATTTTACTGATGGCGGTGGTGCAGGTGGTTTGTCGCAAATCGTATGAACAAATCGTTGATTATGTGAGCAGTCATGCCGAGTTAGCCAGGCAAATGGGCTTTTCTGGGCGCACGATCTCAAAAGGGCGTTCCTGGGAGCGGCGTCAGGCATTGGGGGTCTTACCTTTCCTGTTCTTCTTTCTGGGCTTGGTCGGACAGTTAGTGCGCCTAGGCGTGGTGAGCGGCAAGGAATTGATTGTCGATTCGACCTTGTTGAAAGCCTGGTACAGGGACGGTACGGATACCACCTGGCATAAATATGACGGCAGCTCAGGTTCATGATTGCCAAGGGGGATGGCTTATCCTGCTGCTTGCTGCACTTTGGTACGGTTTTCGCGTATTGGTCGTGTATACCGATGCAGCCTATTTTGAGGCTAAGATGTTCAAAATCATCCACACCGTTCTACATGCGCACGCCGCCATTCAGTATAACCTGCGTCGCAGTGGTAAGCGAAAACTAGCAACTTTGTTCTTTCTGGAACAGTTGCAACGCCTCGTCACCAATCCAAACACCGCCATCAAACGCCACTTTGCCTGGATGAAACGTTATTTCGGTTTGAAGGATTTCCAGGGCCGTACTTTGTTGCGAACCACGCAATTCGTCTTGCTGACTTCCGTTGCTGCTGTGGCTGTCGCACTGGCCGCCCACCGCTACCAGCGCCCAGACTTGTATCGTCGCCGTTCAATGGTCTTGGCTAACCTATGACGTTCTCAATTACCGAACGCTCTCGTTTAAGAAATATTCTTTTGTCAATGGATTTTAAGCTAGATGAAATGAGATAAGACCCAGGAAGAGGTAGATATATGAGTTATTCGCCGAGGTCGGGGCCTGCTCTGGTGGCAGCGGTGCAAGAAGAGGTCAAAAGGCAAGCTGAATTTCAAAGCAAGGCGATAGTAGTGGTGGACGAGAGTGCCGAACAGAAATCGGGCGAGTATAGTGCCGGAGCCGGGCGACAACACAATGGCCCCTTGGGCAAGATCGAGCTGAGCCAAGTGGTGGTGTTTGCGGCTCTGGTCACGCTGCGGGTCAACACCTGGATTGATGGGTAACTTTTCTTTCCAGCCAGTTGGTTAGAAGAAGCAACCGCCCATAAGCGCCAGAAAGTTGGTTTTCCACAAGGGCGAACCTTCAAAACCAAGCCGCAATTGGTCTGGGAGATCATTCAACGCTTGAAAACGAGAGGCATGCCCTTCGAGGCTGTTACGATGGATGAGCTGTATAGGCGCAATGATCAATTGCGCAAGCGTCTGGATGAGGCTGGGGTGAATACTATGGTGATATTCCGGCTAACACGGAGATGTACCTGGACAAACCCCAGATCGTTTTTCCCCTCACCAAGCAAGGCCAGCCCAGTAAACGGTACCGAATTGTAGCCAAGCATCGTTACACAGCCCGCGAACTGCTGAAGCATCCGAAGCTAGAATGGGCAGAGATCACCGTACGCCCCAACGAGCGGCTATACCTTTCGCAAAACTGTCTGTTGAAAAAGCCGCAAACTTAGTCATCGAGCATCTGACCAACCGCACCCACTTGCGTCGATCTCGCTTGCGAAAACGGAAAGAAAAATCAGCCAAAACTTGATATTGTCAAATTAATAACCCGTAGTTCGCTCATTTTTATGGCGGTTTGGCGGAAGGAGTGCAGAGTCTGGCGTAGATGTTAGGAGAGAAGCCCAGCAACACCAGAATCCGCTGTTGCAAGGGGGAGAGTGACGTAAGATGGTAAGAGGTTTGATGGGATCCCCGAATGATGGTCAGAGTGATCTCCTGGAAGGCTTCCAGGAGGCGCTCTGCCGTCGGCCGCCGTGTCCCCCGTTTGGGATTGCCCGCATACAAACCC
>Ga0308410_1001218_pt1 | contig 14808 bp, 9 predicted proteins | sample HotsprOSTMatCore_FD_203467 | JGI IMG/M metagenome (GOLD analysis project Ga0308410, IMG submission 203467) | Hot spring phototrophic mat microbial communities from Octopus Spring, Yellowstone National Park, Wyoming, United States -... | ecosystem: Environmental > Aquatic > Thermal springs > Hot...
CGGCGTTCGGCTTCTCGCTCAATGTGCTGACGCTGCTCGGCATGGTGCTGGCCATCGGCATCGTGGTCGACGATGCGATCGTGGTGCTCGAGAACATCCATCGCCGCATCGAGGAAGGCGAGGAGCCACTGCTCGCCGCCTATCGCGGCGCCCGCCAGATCGCCTTCGCCGTGATCGCGACCACTCTGGTGCTGGTCGCGGTCTTCGTGCCGATCTCCTTCCTCGAAGGCTCGACGGGGCGGCTGTTCAGCGAGTTCGGCTTTGCGCTCGCCGCCTCCGTGCTGGTCTCGGGCTTCGTCGCGCTGTCGCTGACGCCGATGATGTGCTCCAAGCTCCTGCGCGGCCACGCGAGCGACAGCCGGCTGGTGCGGCTGACGGAGCCGGCCTTCGTTGCCTTGAACCGCGGCTTCCGCTGGGCGGTCGGGCGTGCGCTCGCGGCGCCGATCCTGGTGCTCGCCGGCGCAGGCGTGCTCTCGGCGGTGGCCGTCGTGCTGTTCACCGCGCTGCCGAAGGAGCTCGCGCCGGTCGAGGATCGCGGGGTGGTGGTGGTGCCGATCACGGCGCCTGAAGGCGCCTCCTTCGCCTATACGCGCGAACACGTGCTGAAGGTCGAGGACGTCATGTGGCCCTATGTCGAGCGGGGCGATGCCGTGACGGTGTTCGCCTCGATCGGCGGCTGGCAGCGGCCTCCGGTGTCGAACACCGCCAACGTCTTCCTGCGGCTTGCTCCCTGGGAGCAGCGCACGGTCAAGCAGCAGCAGATCGCGGCCGAAATCTTTCCCAAGGTGGCGGCGATTCCGGGTGTGCGCGCCTTCGCCGTCAATCCGGGCTCGCTCGGCAGCCGCGGCTTCCAGGCGCCGGTGCAGCTCGTCCTGCAGGGCCCCGATTACGAGACGCTGGTGCAATGGCGCGATGCGGTGACGGATCGGCTGCGCCAGATCCCACAGCTTGTCAACATCGACAGCAACTACAGGGAGACCAAGCCCGAGATGCGAGTGCAGATCGACCGTCGGCGCGCAGCCGATCTCGGGCTTTCGATTGCCACCATCGGCCGCACGATCGAGACCATGCTCGGCGCGCGCGAGGTCGGCACCTATGTCGAGCGCGGCAACGAGTACAAGGTGATCCTGCAGGCCGACGCGGCGGACCGCGCCACGCCCTATGACCTGCAGAACATCTTCGTGCGCACCGCCGCCGGCGCGCTGGTGCCTCTCTCCAACCTGATCACCGTCGCGGAGTTCGCGCGTCCCCAGTCGCTCAACCGCGAGGACCGTCTGCGCGCGATCACCGTGACCGCGAGTCTCGTGCCCGGCGTCGCGCTCGGCGACGCGCTCGAGTGGGTCGCCGCCGCCGCCGCCGAGGTGCTGCCGCCCGATGCGCGCACCACCTGGCGCGGCCAGAGCCGCGAGTTCAAGGAGGGATCGACGACGCTCTACGTCACCTTCGCGCTGGCGCTGGTGATCGTCTTCCTCGTCCTCGCCGCCCAGTTCGAGAGCTTCGTGCATCCCTTCATCATCCTGCTCTCGACGCCGCTCGCGGTGACGGGCGGGCTCCTGTCGCTGCACCTCCTCGGCCTGTCGCTGAACATGTTCTCCCAGATCGGCCTGATCCTGCTGATCGGGCTGATGGCGAAGAACGGCATCCTGGTGGTCGAGTTCGCCAACCAGCTGCGCGACCAGGGGCTCGCGGTGCGCGAGGCGGTGCTCGAAGCCTCGGTCGCGCGGCTCAGGCCGATCCTGATGACGACGATCGCCACAATCCTCGGCGCCTGGCCGCTCGCGACCGCGACCGGCGCGGGGGCGGAGAGCCGCGAGGCGCTCGGCGTGGTGGTGATCGGCGGCATGGGGCTGGCCACGCTGGTGACGCTGTTCGCGATCCCGGCGCTCTATCTTCTGCTCGCGCCGCTCACCAGACCGACGGGCGAGATCGCGCGGCGGCTCGCCGCGCTGGACCGCACGCCGTCGCGGGCGCAGCCGCAGCCGGCCGGATAGCGGCCTCCTCCGTTCGGGCCTTCCGCGGCTCATATCGCCGTCGCAGGATACGGCGGCGTTGGGGGAGAGATCATGGACGACGCGCAACCGGTGCTGTTGGAGATCGAGCCGCGCGGCGTGGCGCGCGTCACGCTGAACCGGCCGCAGGTGAACAACGCCTATGACGAGGACATGCTCGCAGCGTTGCAGGAGGGGCTCGCGCGCCTCGGCGCCGACCCGGCCGTGCGCGTCGTCGTGATCGCCGGGCAGGGGAGGCACTTCCAGGCCGGTGCCGACATCGGCTGGCTTGCGCGCGCCGCCGACTACGCGCCCGAGCGCGCCTACGCCGCCTCGATGGCGACGACGCGCACCATGCAGATCCTGAACGAACTGCCGAAGATCACCGTCGCCAAGGTGCGTGGCGGCTGCTTCGGCGGCGGCGCCGGCGTGGTCTGCTGCTGCGACGTCGCGATTGCCGAGGAAGGCGCGATCTTCGGCTTGACGGAGGTGCGCGTGGGCGTCGCACCGACGCCGATCAGCACGCACATGGTGCATGCGCTCGGGCTCCGGCAGGCGCGCCGCTACGCCCTCACCGGCGAGCGCTTCGGCGCGGCCGAGGCACTGCGCATCGGCCTGGTGCACGAGGTCGTGCCGGCGGACCGCCTGGATGCGCGCGTCGAGGAGGTCGTGTCGGAGGCGCTGATGGCCGCCCCCGGCGCGGTCGCGCGCGCGAAGGCGAGCATGCTGGGCGCGACCGGCTGGACGCTCGACGCCGGCACCATGGCCTGGCTCGCGCACGACAGCGCGATGCAGCGCGCCTCCGCCGAGGGCAGGGAGGGGCTGGCGGCGTTCCGCGAGAAGCGACGACCGTCCTGGGCGCCCGCGCAGGGCTGAGGGTGATGCAGACGCCGACAGCCGAGGCGCGCATCTTCGCGGCCGATCGGCTGCGTGCGGCCGCCGAAGCGGTGTTCCGCGCCGTGGGCTGCCCGGAGCGCGAGGCGGATGCCGTGGCGGCGCATCTCGCGGATGCCAATCTCTGCGGTCATGACAGCCACGGCATGATCCGCGTGCTGCCCTATGTGAAGGCGCTGCAGCGCGGCTATTTCCGGGCCGGGCGCGAGGTCGCGGTGGTGCGGGAGGCGCCCGCGCTCGTCGTGCTCGACGGCGCGATGGGGCTCGGCCAGCCGCTCGCCAACGCAGCGACCGACCGTGCCTGTGCGCTGGCGGCGGCTTCTGGCACCGGCACGGTGCTGCTGCGCCGCGCCGGCCATGTCGGCCGGCTCGGCGCCTATGCCGAGCGCGCGGCCGAGCGCGGCATGGCCAGCATCCTCTTCTGCAACGCGCCGCGCCCCGGCGGCGGCGTGATCGCGCCCTGGGGCGGCATCGGCCGGCGGCTCGGCGCAAACCCGATCGCCATGGGCATGCCGCGCCCGCCGGCGCCGCCGGTGGTGCTCGACTTTTCCACCTCCTACTACGCCGTCGGCAAGCTGCGCGTCGCGCGCAACAAGGGCGAACTCCTGCCCGAGGCCGCAGTGATCGCCGCCGACGGCACGCCGACGCGCGACCCGAACGCCTATTTTGGGCCACCCGAGGGCGCGATGCTGCCCTTCGGCGGCCACAAGGGCTATGCGCTCAACGTCTTCACCGACCTGCTGGCGGGCTTTCTGTCGGGCGGCGGCGCTGACTATCCCCCGCCCGGGAGCGACGAGCAGGGTGGCAACAACCTGATGATCGTTGCTATCGCGGTGGAGCAGGCGACAGACCCGGCTTGGCTTGCATCGGCGCTTGCGAACTACGCTGCCTGGGTGAAGTCCGCGACCCCGCTGGACCCGGCCCGCCCCGTCGTGCTCCCGGGCGAGCCCGAGGCGGCGACGCGGGCACGCCGTTCGGTCGAGGGCGTGCCGCTGGATTCTCGCACCATCGCCCAGGTGAACGAGGCGGCGGCCCTGGTCGGGCTGAGCCGGCCTCTGTAGCGGGGCAGGCGTGCGCACCCGGCAGGGTTGCGGCGCAGGGTTGCGGCCGTGTGCCGATCCGACTAGACTGAACCGTATAGTTCAGCGAAGGCGGGGTTCAGCGGAGGCGGGCCGGGACCTTTCCGGCCCGTCTTTCGCGACCGGAGTACACCATCATGCGTCGGTTTGTCGTCGCCGTGCTTGCGTGCGCCATTCTCGCGGGCGGCGGTTTCGGTCTGTGGCGATTCTACGAGCGGCTCCAGCACGGGGCGAACGCCGCGGGCGGCGCCGGAGGGCCGACGGGCGGATTCGCCGTGCCCGTGCTCGCCGAGCCGGTCGCGGTCGAGCGCCTCGCCGAAGACGTGGTGGCGATCGGCACGCTGCGTGCGAACGAGAGCGTGATGCTGCGCCCGGAGGTGGCCGGCCGCGTCGCTGCGATCGGTTTCGCCGAGGGCAGCGTGGTGACGGCAGGCACGGTGCTGGTGCGGCTCGACGACGCGATCCCGCGCGCCGAACTCGCCCAGGCCGAGGCGGAACTGGAACTCGCCCAGGCGAATGCCCGCCGCGCGCAGGAACTGTTTGCGCGCGGGGCCGGCTCGGCGGCGGCGCGCGACCAGGCGGTGGCCGCGCTGCGCACCGCCACCGCCGCGGTGGAGCTCGCCCGGGCGCGGCTGGACAAGCACTCGCTCGTCGCGCCGTTCGACGGCATCGTCGGCCTTCGGCGCGTCAGCCCCGGCGCCTTCGTCAATGTCGGCGCCGACATCGTCAACCTCGAGAGCATCGACCCGATCAAGCTCGACTTCCGCGTGCCCGAGGTCTTCCTTTCGCGCGTCGCGGTCGGGCAGCGGCTGTCGGTCACGGTCGATGCTTTTCCGGAACGGTCATTCCCGGGAGCGATCGCCGCGATCGACCCGGCGATTGACCCGGCGGGACGCAGCATCGCCGTGCGCGCGTCTCTGCCGAACCGCGACGGCGTCCTCCGCCCCGGCCTGTTCGCCCGTGTCCGGCTGGTGCTGCGCGAGGAGCCCGAGGCGATCATGGTGCCCGAGGCGGCGATCGTTCCCTTCGCCGGCAGGTTTCTGGTGATGAAGGTGGTGGACGGCAGGGCTCAGCCCCAGCCGGTGACGCTCGGGCTGCGCCGTGCTGGCCGGGTGCAGGTGACGTCCGGCCTCTCCGCCGGGGATGTCGTCGTCACTGCCGGGCAGATGAAGCTGCAGCCGGGCGCGGCGGTGGCGGTGCTGCCGCCCGAAGCCGCGCCGCCGGCCAACGGCGCCCCGCGCAGCTGAACGCCGCACCCCGCGCAGGACCGATCCGCCATGGCGCTCTCGGAACTCTCGATCCGCCGCCCGGTGCTCGCCACGGTGATGAGCCTGATGATCGTGCTGATCGGCATGGTCAGCTTCGACCGGCTGACCGTGCGCGAATATCCCAACATCGACGAGCCGGTGGTGACGGTGGAGACGACCTATCGCGGCGCTTCGGCCGAGATCGTCGAGAGCCGCATCACCACCCCGCTCGAGGAGAGCCTGTCGGGGATCGAGGGGATCGAGGTGACGTCCTCGATCAGCCGCCAGGAGCGCAGCCAGATCACGCTGCGGTTCGTCGTCACGCGCGACCCGGACGGGGCGGCGAACGACGTGCGCGACCGGGTCGCGCGCGTGCGCAACCTGCTGCCCGACGAGATCGACGAGCCGGTGGTGCAGAAGGTCGAGGCGGACGCACAGCCGATCATCTATCTCGCCTTCTCCTCCGACCGGCATACCCCGCTTGAGGTCACCGACATCGCCGACCGGCTGGTGAAGTCGCGGCTGCAGACCCTGCCCGGCGTGGCGAATGTGATGATCTACGGCGAACGCCGCTTCTCGATGCGCATCTGGCTCGATCCGGTCCGCATGGCCGCCTACGGGCTGATGCCGGCGGACATCGAGGAGGCGCTGCGGCGCCAGAACGTCGAGATCCCGACGGGGCGGATCGAGAGCACCGCGCGCGAGTTCAACGTCGTCGCCGAGACTGACCTGCAGACCCCGCAGCAGTTCGAGGATCTGCGCATCCGCGAGGTGCAGGGCTACATCGTCCGCCTGCGCGACGTCGGCCGCGCCGAGATCGCCGCCGCGAGCGAGCGCATCATCGCCCGCTACAACGGCCAGTCAGCGGTGGCCCTCGGCATCATCAAGCAGGCGACGGCGAACCCGCTCGAGGTGAGCCGGGCGGTGCGGGCGAGCTTCCCGGCGATCCGCGCGCTGCTGCCCGAGGGGATGACGGTCGCCGTCGGCTACGATTCCTCGGTCTTCATCGACCGTGCGATCCGCAACGTGTTCCGGGTGATGGGCGAGGCGGTGCTGTTCGTGCTCGTCGTCATCTTCCTGTTCCTGCGCAACCCCCGCGCCACGCTGATCCCGCTGGTGACCATCCCGGTCAGCCTGATCGGTGCCTTCGGCTTCATGTTCGCCATGGGCTTCTCGGTGAACACGCTGACGCTGCTCGCGTTCGTGCTCGCGGTCGGGCTCGTGGTCGATGATGCGATCGTCATGCTGGAGAACATCTCGCGCCACGTCGAGCGCGGGATGCGGCCGTTCGAGGCGGCGCTCAAGGGCTCGCGCGAGGTCGGCTTCGCGATCGTGGCGATGACGCTGACGCTCGCTGCCGTCTACGTGCCGATGGCCTTCCAGACCGGGCGGACGGGGCGCCTCTTCATCGAGTTCGCCCTGACCCTCGCCTCGGCCGTGATCGTCTCGGGCTTCGTCGCGCTCACGCTCTCGCCCATGATGTGCTCCAAGCTGCTCAAGGTGAACCAGTCGCACGGTGCGGTGGACCGGTTCGGCGAGCGGCTACTCGACGGCCTGACGGCAGGCTACCGGCGCGCGCTCACCGTGGCGCTGAACGCGCGCCCGGTCGTGCTCGCGGTGGCGCTGCTGGTCGGCGGCTTCTCCTGGATCATGGTGAACACGATCAAGAGCGAGCTCGCCCCGGTCGAGGATCGCGGCATCATCGTCGGCATCGCGGTCGCTCCGGACGGCGCCACGATCGACTACACCAGCCGCTGGCTGCGCCCGCTCGAGGCGGCGTTCGCCAGCCACCCGGCAATCGAGCGGCACTTCGCGGTCGCGGGCTTTCCGGTGGTGAGCCAGGGCATCATGTTCGCAGGCCTGCGCGACTGGTCCGAGCGCGACCTCTCCGCCCAGGCGGTGGCGCAACAGCTCTTTCCGCAGTTCTTCGCCACTCCCGGCGTGCTCGCCTTCCCGGTGAACCCGCCGAGCCTGGGCCAGAGCCCGATCCAGAAGCCGGTGCAGTTCGTGCTCCAGACTTCCGGCCCGTATGCGGAGCTGCAGCAGGCGGCCGAGGCGATGCTGGCCGAGGCGCGCAAGATCCCCGGCCTCGCCGGCATCGAGAGCGATCTTCGCCTGAACATGCCGCAGCTTCGGCTGACAGTGGATCGCGACAAGGCCGCCTCCCTAGGCCTCTCGGAGGAGAAGGTCGCGCGCGCGCTCGAGACCCTGCTCGGCGGGCGCAAGGTCACGACCTTCAAGCTGAACGGCAAGCAGTACGACGTGATCGTGCAGGTCGAGGCGGGCGACCGCACCACGCCGCAGGACGTGCTGAACGTCTTCCTGCGCACGCCCTCGGGGCAGGAGGTGCAGCTCGCCAACCTGATCGCGCTCGAGGAGACGATCGCGCCGCGCGAGCTCAACCATTTCAACAAGCTCCGCTCGGCGACGATCAGCGCGACGCTCGCGCCCGGCACCACGCTCGGCGAGGCGCTCGCGGCGCTGAACGAGGCGGCCGCGCGCGTGCTGCCGAACACGATCCAGATCGACTATGGCGGGCAGAGCCGCGAGTTCCGCTCCGCCTCCGCCGGGCTGCTGGTCACCTTCGCGCTCGCGCTGATGTTCATCTACCTGGTGATGGCGGCACAGTTCGAGAGCTTCGTCGATCCGTTCGTGATCATGCTCTCGGTGCCGCTCGCCACGGGCGGGGCGTTGCTGGCGCTGTTCCTCAACGGCATCACGCTGAACGTCTACAGCCAGATCGGCCTGATCACGCTGATCGGGCTGATCACCAAGAACGGCATCCTGATCGTCGAGTTCGCCAACCAGCTGCGCGAGCGCGGCATGGCTCTGACGGAGGCGGCGATCGAGGCGGCGAGCCTGCGCCTCCGCCCCGTGCTGATGACGACCTGCGCCACCATCCTGGGCGCAGTGCCGCTCGCCTTCGCGGTGGGCGCGGGGGCGGAGAGCCGCCAGGCGATCGGCTGGGTGGTGGTCGGCGGCATGTCGATCGGCACGCTATTCACGCTGTTCGTGGTGCCGACCGCCTACACGCTGCTCGCGCGCCGCCACCGTCCCGAGGCGATGGCGCAACCCGCGCCTGCGCCGGCGGAATAGCCGGGCGGCTGGACGGAGCGCGGCGACGCCTCCACCCTGCCCGTCTCCCGCTGGCGTGGAGAGGGAACCCTGCGGCTAGGCTGCGTCCTCCCTGCCGCGCGGGGGAGGGTCGGGGCGAGGGCCCGCCGACACGCCACCCCGCCCGTCGCCGGAGGAGATGCGTATGCGCCTGTCGCTCTGCACCTGGGCCGAGGTCGAGGCCTATCTCGCCCGTTCCGCCGGCATCATCGTGCCGATCGGCTCGACCGAGCAGCATGGGCCCAACGGCCTGATGGGCACGGACGCGATCTGCGCCGAGGCGGTGGCGAACGGCGTCGGCGAGGCGACGGGCGCGATGGTCGGGCCGGTGATCAGCATCGGCATGGCGCAGCATCATCTCGCCTTCCCGGGCTCGATCACGCTGCGGCCCTCGACGATGATCGCCTTCGTCGCCGACTACGTGTTCTCGCTCGCCCGCCACGGCTTCCGCCGCTTCATGTTCATCAACGGCCACGGCGGCAACATCGCGCCGATCTCGACGGCCTTCAGCGAGATCTACGCCGCCGCCTCGCTCGATCCGTCCGGCACCGTGCCGCGGCTGCGCTGCACCCTGCGCAACTGGTTCGACGGCCCCGAGGTCGCGCGGCTCTCCAGGGAGTTCTACGGCGACAAGCTCGGCACGCACGCGACCCCGGCCGAGGTGGCGCTCACCCAGCATTTGCACCCGGAGGCGATCAAGCGCGTGCACATGACGCCCGTCGTGCCGACGCGGCGGCGCTTCACCGATGCGCTCGACCTGCGCGAGCTGCACCCCGACGGCCGGATCGGCAGCGAACCGGGTCTCGCCACGCCCGAGCACGGGCGCGCGCTCTACGAGGCGGCGGTGAAGGAGTGCGCCGCCGCCTGGACCGCCTTCATGGACGAGGCGTGAGCGGCACCGCGCCCGAGAGCGTCGGGCGGCTGTTCCGCCGCATCTCGCTGCCGTTGGCGGCGGGCGCGGCGCTGAACCAGCTCAACCGCGCGATCACGGCGGTGATCGCGCCCGACATCGCCGAGGCCTTCGCGCTGTCGGCGGCCGATCTCGGCTTCCTCGGCGCGGTGTTCTTCGCCGCCTACGCCGTGGCGCAGCTGCCGGTGGGCGCGGCGCTGGACCGCCACGGGCCGCGCCGCGTGCAGGCGGCGCTGATGCTGGCGATCGCCGCCGGCGCGCTCGTCTTCGCCGCCGCGGACGGTTTCGGCATGCTGGCGGCCGGCCGCGTGCTGCTCGGCGTCGGCGTCGCGGCCGCGCTGATGGCGCAGCTCAAGGCGACGCGCGAGTGGTTCCCGGCGCCGAAGGTCGCGACGGTGGCGGGCTGGTGCGTCGCGCTCTCCGCCCTCGGCGGCGTGGTCGCGACCGTGCCCGCGGAGGCGCTGCGCGCGCTCGTGGGCTGGCGCGGCGTGTTCGTCGTCAACGCGCTGATCGCGCTCGCCGCCGGATGGTGGATCTGGCGCTCGGTGCCCGAGAAGCTGGCGCAGCGTTCCGCCGGCGGGTTCGCCGAGGAGGTGCGGGTGGTCGGCCGCATCATGGCGCACCCGTCGTTCATCCGCCTGATGCCCGTGGTCGGCATGATGTCGGCGCTGAACTTCACCTGGCAGGGCCTTTGGGCGGGGCCGTGGCTGCGCGACGTCGCCGGGCTGGACGCGGCGGCGCGCGCCGAGGTGCTGCTCGCCTATGCGGTCGGGCTGACGGTCGGATCGTTCTTCTCCGGCAGCATCCAGTCGGCGCTGGTGCGGCGGGGCGCGCATCCGCTGGCGCTGATCGTCGCCTGCACCGTCGCGCTGCTCGGCCTGCACGCGCTTCTGATCGCGCGCGTGCTCGCCGAGATCCCCTGGCTCTGGTTCCTCTGGCCGTTCTTCGCCTCGCCCGGGCCGGTCGGCTACACCCTCGTCTCGGCGCGCTTCCCGGCGCACATGACCGGCCGCGTCTCCACCACCATGAACGGCGTCATGCTGGTGATCGTCTTCATCGCCCAGCACGGGATCGGGCTGATCCTCGATCTCTGGCCCCGCACGGCGGCGGGGGGATGGGACCCCCGGGGCTACGACGCGGCGATCGCCGTCTCCGCCGCGATCCAGGCCGCGACCCTTCTGTGGCTGTTCGTCAGGCGGGAGGCGGCGGACGGCGGGAGTGCCAGTCCGTCGCCGCCTGGAACGCGACCCCCAGCCTGAACAGCGTGCCCTCGTCGAACGGGCGGCCGACGAGCTGGTGCCCGATAGGCAGGCCGTGCGCGTCGAACCCGCAGGGCAGGGCGAGCGACGGCAGGCCGAGATAGTTGATCGCCGGGGTGTGGCGCATCATCGCCGCGATCAGCCGGCTGCGCGCGGGCGCGCCCCAGTCCGTCTCCTCCAGCGTCGGCACCGGGATCGGCAGGATCGGCAGCAGCAGCGCGTCGCAGCGCGCGAACACCTCGGCGCTGAACGCGTCGAGGCAGCGCGGCCGCCGCGCGAGCGCCTCCCGGCAGTCGGCGGGCGCGATCTCGCGGCCCTTGCGCAGCGAGAGGGCGGTCACCGGCGTCAGGTCCTGCTCGCGTCCGTCGAGCCAATGCCCCTGCGTCGCGGCAGCTTCGGCGAGCAGCACCGTCACCGCGAGCGCGTGCGTCGTCGCTAGGTCGAGGGGCGGCAGTTCGACCACGCGCGCGCCCGTCTGGCGCCACGCCGCGACCGCATCCGCGAGCGCCGTGGCGATGCCCGCGTCGATCCCATCGACGAGCGCGCCCGGGATCACGCCGATCGTCAGACCCGCGCCGCCCGCATCGAGCATCGCCCGCCAGGCGGGCACCGGCCGCGCGTCGCTGTGCGCGTCCGCCGCGTCGGCCCCGGCGATCGCGGCGAGCACCTCCGCGCAGTCGCGCGCGCTGCGGGCGAGCGGGCCGATCGTGTCGAGGCTGGCCGAGAGGCCCAGCGTGCCGGTGCGCGGCACGCGGCCGAGCGTCGGCTTGATGCCCGTCACGCCGCAGCACGCGGCGGGAAAGCGGATCGAGCCGCCGGTGTCGGAGCCGAGGGCGGCGAACACCGCGCCGCAGGCGACGGCCGCGCCGGAGCCGGACGACGAGCCGCCCGGGATGTGCGGGGGCGCCCAAGGGTTGCGCACATCGCCGGTATGCGCGTTGTGGCCGGTGGGGTTGTAGGCGAGTTCGGCCATGTTCAGCGTGCCGCAGTCGATCGCGCCGGCGGCGTCGAGCCGCCGCAGCACCGTTGCGGTGACGCCGGGCACATGCTCGGCGAGCACGCGGCTGCCGCAGGCGGCGCGGCGGCCGGCACGATAGATCATGTCCTTGTGCGCCATCGGCACGCCAGCGAGCGGGCCGGGATCGCGCCCGGCGGCGATCGCCGCATCCACGGCCTCGGCCATGCGCGACGCGCGCTCGGCCTCGATCAGCGCCGCGGCGTTGGTGCGGTCCTGCCACAACCGCAACGCTTCGAGCGCAGCCTCGGCGAGCGCGCGCGCGGTGACGTCGCGGCAGCGCACGGCGTCGCGCGCCTCCGTCAGCGTCATCGCGGCCAGGCCCGTCGCGTGCATCGTCGCTCCCGCTGTTCGCCTCGCGGCGATGCCACTATAACGGCCGGCACGGACACCACGTCACCCGGGGATCATCGCACCATGGCGCATCTCGAGGCGAAGCCGGCCGGCGGCACGCATGCGGCAGTCAGGCACCAGAGCCGTCAGGGCGGACGCGTGCTCGCCGATGTGCTGCGCACCCAGGGCGTGACACACGTGTTCCAGGTTGCCGGCGAGAGTTTCCTCGGGCTGCTCGACGGGCTCTACGAGAACCGCAGCGCGATCCGCACCATCACCTGCCGCTTCGAGGGCGCGGCGGTCAATATGGCCGAGGCGCACGGCAAGCTCACCGGCCGGCCCGGCGTGGCGATCGTCACGCGCGGCCCCGGCGCGTGCCACGGCTCGATCGGCGTGCACATCGCGCAGCAGGACTCCACACCGCTGGTGCTGCTGGTCGGCCAGATCCCGCGCGGCGATACGGATCGCGACGCGTTCCAGGAGGTGGACTACCGCCGCTTCTTCGGGTCGATGGCGAAGTGGGTGACGCAGATCGACGACGCCGCGCGCATCCCCGAGCTCATTTCCCATGCGTTCCAAGTCGCGGTGTCCGGCCGCCCCGGTCCGGTGGTGGTGGCGATCCCCGAGGACATGCAGACCGACATGGTCGAGGTCGCCGACGGCAGGCGCTACGTCGTGCCGCGTGCGCTGCCCGATCCGGCGCTGATGGCCGAACTGCATCGGATGCTCGGGCGCGCGCGCAAGCCGCTGGTGATCCTCGGCAGCGGCGCGGCCTGGACCGACCAGGGGCGGGCCGATCTGCGCGCCTGGATCACCGCGAACGACCTGCCCGCCGCGGTCGGGTTCCGCCGCCAGTCGGTGTTCGACAACCACCTGCCGCAGTACATCGGCGATCTCGGCAACGGCGGCGATCCGGCGCTGTTCGCCGCCGCCAAGGAGGCCGACCTGATCGTCTCCGTCGGCTCGCGTCTTGGCGAGCCTGTCACGCAGGGCTACTCGCTGTTCACGCCACCGTCGATCGGCGTGCCGTTCGTGCACGTGATGCCGGAGGGCTCCGAGCTCGGCCGCGTCTATCAGGCGGACCTCGCGATCCTGGCCGACCTGAATGCCTTCGCTGCCGCCGCGGCGGCGCTGCCGCCCATCGATCCGCCCTGGCGCGCGTGGACCAGGCGGCTGCGCGCGCAGCGGCTGAAATGGTCTACCGAGGTGCCTGAGTACGAGGGCCCGCTCAATCTCGCGCAGGCGATGCGCGAGCTGGAGGCGATGCTGCCCGAGGACGCCATCGTCACCACCGATGCCGGCAACTTCTCGGCCTGGGGGACGCGCTTCATCAACTACCGCGGCAGCCAGCGGCTGCTCGGGCCCTGCTGCGGCGCGATGGGTTACTCGGTGCCGGCGGGGATCTCGGCAAAGCTCCTCTATCCGGAACGGACCGTCATCAGCATGACCGGCGACGGTTCGATGCTGATGACCGGCCAGGAGATCGCCACCGCCTTCCATCATGGCGTCAATCCCCTGGTCATGGTGTTCAACAACTCGATGTACGGCACGATCCGCATGCACCAGGAGCGCGACTATCCCGGCCGGGTCTCCGGCACGGCGCTCACCAACCCCGACTTTGCCCGGTTCATCGAGGCCTATGGCGGCCACGGCGAGGTGGTCCAGGCGACCGAGGAGTTCCGCCCTGCGGTCGAGCGGGCGCTCGCCTCAGGCAAGCCGGCGCTCGTGGAGCTGCGCATGAACCCGGATCAGGTCACGACGCGCACGACGATCTCGGCGATGCGCGCGGCGGCGGGGATCAAGGCGAAGCCCGCACCGAAGAAGGACGCGGTGAAGCCGGCTGCTGCCTCGGCGCGCGCGCGCGCGACCGCGAAGAAGCCGGTCGGGAAGCCGAAGCGCTGAAGACTACAGCGCCGCGATCGCACCGATCGCCGCGCCGCCGAGCAGCAGCAGCAGCGGGTGTGTGCCGGTCGTGCCGTGCAGCACGGCGGCTACGGCAACCACGCCGACCACCAGCACTTCCGCGCCGAGGCTCGCCGGGATCAGCACGCCCGCCGACACCACCAGCCCGACCGAGACCGGCAGCAGCGCCGCGCGGATGGCCGCCTGGCGCGCCGGCGGCAGCAACGCGGCCCAGCGGCGGGAGGCGAAGACGGCGATCACGCTGGTGGGCCCGACGAAGGCGAGCATGGTGAGCAGCCCGCCGCCCCAGCCGGCGAGCGCCCAGCCCATCAGCCCGACCAGCATTGCGTTCGGCCCCGGCGCCGCCTGGCTGATCGCGTAGAGCTCGGCAAAGCGTTCCGCTGTGAGCCAGCCGCGCGTCTCCACGGCGATGCGGTACACCTCGGGAATGACCGCGACCGCGCCGCCGACAGCGAGCAGGGACAGCCCGAGCGCCGTGAGCAGCAGCTGTGCGAGCAGGCTCATGGCAGGCCGCCGCGGCGGAACGCGCCATGCACCAGCAGCGTCGCGGGCAAGGCGATGAGCAGCACGGCGGGCAGCGGCAGGCGCAAGACCGCGATCGCGACGAACATCGCCGCCGCCACTGCGAGGCTGGGCGCGAGCCTGCGCATCGGCCTCGCCATGCGCCACGCGGTGCCGATCAGCAGCCCGGCCGCGGCGGCCGCCATGCCGAGCAGCGCCGACTGCACCTGCGGCAGCGTCGCAGCCGCGCCGATCAGGCTCGCGAGCGCCATCGCGATCAGCATCGGCACCACCACCATGCCGGCGACCGAGGCGGCGGCACCCGCCCATCCGGCGTGGCGGTCGCCGAACGCGGCCGAGACGTTGATCACGTTCGGCCCCGGCAGGATCTGCCCGAGCGTGAGAAGCTCGGCGAACTCGGCCTCGGTCAGCAGGCGGCGCTCGATCAGCTCGCGCCGCGCGAAGGGCAGCGTGCCGCCGAAGCCCTGCACCGCGATCGTCGCCCAGAGCAGGAACAGCGCGGGCGGCGCGAGCCTCTGCGGCGG
>Ga0308410_1001219_pt1 | contig 14801 bp, 11 predicted proteins | sample HotsprOSTMatCore_FD_203467 | JGI IMG/M metagenome (GOLD analysis project Ga0308410, IMG submission 203467) | Hot spring phototrophic mat microbial communities from Octopus Spring, Yellowstone National Park, Wyoming, United States -... | ecosystem: Environmental > Aquatic > Thermal springs > Hot...
ATAACGGTCCAGGGATTGCTGACATCGCACTTGCGCTGCGCGACGGGTACAGCACCGCACAAACGCTCGGCGCAGGTCTTCCCGGCGTTCAGCGGTTGATGGACGACTTCCATATCGAGTCGACGGTTGGCGTAGGGACGCGCGTGCGTGCCGTAAAGTGGCCCGGTAAACGCTCCAGCGGGCCTGGAAAGGTCCGCCGATGAACATCGCGTGGGGAGCATACAATCGCGCCAAGCAGGGGCAGTCGATCTCCGGCGACACCTGGTTGGTGGCGACATTGAACGGCAGCGGCGTCCTGGCAGCGGTCGTCGATGGATTGGGAGGCGGCGAAGAGGCGGCGCGTGCAGCTCGCCTGGCAGAGACGATCTTCCGCGAACGCGCTGAACGACCTTTGCAGGAACTTATCCGCATATCGCACGAAGCGCTGCACGCGACACGCGGCGCTGTCGCCGGATTGCTCAGGATCGATCCGGTTCACAGCAGCGCATCATACATCGGCGTCGGCAATGTCGGGGTCTATGTCTATAGCCGGAAACCGATCAAGCCGATCTCGAAGAACGGTATTCTCGGCTACCGCCTGCCAACGCTGCTTGAACTGACGTATACGTATGATCCAGGAGATCTGTTCGTGCTTTACAGTGATGGGGTCTCATCACAATTTGCACAAGATCTGAACCTGGATATCCGTCAACCTCCGCAGATGTTAGCGGAGCAGATCGTCCGAACCTATGGCAAACATTCCGATGATGCCACGGTCGTCATCGTTCAGACCTAGACCAGCGTTTCCGCACCACTATGCAGCACACCACGCCAACACATCTGACCCACTGGTTGAGCGCCAACCGCACGACTCTGCTTCCGCTCTGGGTTGCTGCGGGTGATGACCTGTTCGCCGCAGATCATCGCGCGTCTGCGTCGAACGGTGAACCCATCACGGTTCACCCCGATGAGCGCAAGGTCGTCCTGATGGCGCTGTACGATGGGTTGATTGCTGCTGCTGGCGGTGATGAACGACCGCTCGATGAGTGCCTGACGACGCTGCGCGCGTTGCGGAGCAGTATCGGCGAAGACGACCTGCCACGCCAGATCATGCTCTTCCAGCGACTACGCAGCATGTGCCGTCGCGCTCTGTTTCGCGAATCAATAGAGGCTAACGCGCAGCAGTCGCAGGACGACATTTTCTATCACCTCCTCGATGCGCTTGACGATCTCATCGATCACGCCATCACGCTGCTTGTCGAACGGTGGGTCCATGCCGCGCACAAGGTGCTGAGTGAACTGAACGAAACCCGGATGCTGGTTGAAAGCCTCTACCGCGATGCGGAGGTCACCGACCGCACAACGCTGCAGGTGTCGCGGCTCAACCAGCTTGCGCACGAACTGTCGTCCACCTTCGACCGTGAGGCGCACCTGCGTCATATCGGCGCTGCACTGTCGGAGGTGCTGGCGCCTGTCGTCGTCGATATCTGGGTGCTCACCCCGGATGCCGCACACCTCGAACTGACATGGCGGCATGGCGCTCCAGCGCCGGAGATGCGCTCCCTGTCGCTGGATGCAAGCCACAATCCGGTCATTCAGGCGCTTCAGCAGCAGGCGCCTTTCTTTGCATCCAGCCTTGCATTGCCCGATCAGAATGGCTGGCACATTCCAGAGTGCGCCGTGCTTGGCGTGCCGCTCATCACCCAGCGCGGCGTCGCAGGGATGATCGTCTGTCAGGGTAGTGAACATACCCTTGAAGATCGCTCGCAGCAGGAATTCGTGCGTTCAATCGCCGGTCAGGCGGCGATTGCGCTGGAGAATGCGCGGCTGTATGCTGAAGTGCGCGCATTCAATGCGATGCTGGAAGAGCGTATCGCCGAGCGCACCCGCGAATTGCAGATCGAACGCGACACGCTCGAAACGCTCAACGCCATCGCGCTTGAGGTCAGCAGTTCACTCGACGGCGATGTGATCATGCACAACTCGCTCAGTACACTGGCGAAACTGATCGGCGTCGAACATGGATCGATCATGCTGCTCGACCGGGAGACTGACCAGCTGTTTGATCGCGCAATGCTGGGGAAGAGTAACGACATCGGGTATGTGCGTTTCACGCTTGGACATGGGATTGTTGGATGGGTTGCACAACACCGGAAGCCATTGATTGTGACGGACGTCACCTCCGACCCGCGCTGGGTGCCGCCGCCAAATGACGATCCCTCGGTGAAACGGCATGGATCGATGATTGCCGTGCCGCTCATCGCTCACCACGAAGTGCTTGGCGTCCTGGTGCTTTCCCATGAACAGATCGGATATTTCCGCGAGGAACACCTGCGCCTGCTGACGGCTTCCGCCAATCAGATCGCTATTGGCATTCACAACGCACAGGTCTATCAGCAGGCGGAGCAACAGTACCTCCACCGCTACGAAATGCAGCAGCGCCAGGAACAGGCGGTCAGTCAGAGCACCGCCATTCTGCAAAGCCTCTCGGACGGGGTGATTGTGTGCGATCAGAGCGGCTCGGTGCTGACGGTGAACCTGGCAGCGGAGAAGATCCTTGATCGCCCAATCGAAGAACTGGTGACGTGGAACCTGGGAGACCTGCTGCGACGATTGCTGGGGAGGCGCGTCGAGGAACTGCCGCTCGATGACCTTCTGAACAATCCCTGGGATGAACGCCATCAACCGCGCACCCTCTCCACCACCTTCCAGATCGGTCCGCGCACGATCAGTATTACGCTCGATCCGGTCATTTCGAGCAAGGAAACGCTGATCGGCGCTGTTGCAGTGTTCCGTGACCGCACACGTGAGGTCGAGTCGGATCGGCTCAAGACCGAATTCATCGGCACCGTTTCACACGAGTTGCGCACACCAATGACCTCGATCAAAGGGTTTACGCAACTCCTGGCAATGGGCAACCTTGGACCGATCAATGAAACGCAGAAAGAGTTCCTCGGCATCATCCAGTCGAATGCCGAACGCATGATCGCCATTATCAACGATCTGCTCGACATCACCAAGATCGAAACCGGAAGCGTCGAACTGGAGATTCGCCCATTGCACGTTGCAGAAACGCTCAGCGTCGTCCTGCTCGACCTTCAACCGAAGATGCAGGAGCGACAACAACACCTGACATTGAGCCTTCCTGCCGGTTTGCCGCTGGTGCGCGCCGATGCGCGACGCTTCAAGCAGATTCTCTCGAACATTGTGTCGAATGCAGTCAAATATACGCCGCGCAACGGTTCGATCACCATCGAGGCGCGCGAAGTCGTCGCTGAAGCAGTTCCCGAAGAAGAACGCGACGGGTTGCGCCCTGGACGCTATATCCAGATCGATGTGCACGATACTGGCGTCGGCATTGCGCCGGAAGACCTTCCGCGCATCTGGGAGCGCTTCTACCGTACCGAAAATCCGCTCAAGATCGAAGCCGGCGGCACCGGTCTCGGTCTTTCGCTGGTCAGGCCCCTCGTCAGGCTCCTCGGCGGACGCATCTGGGTCGAGAGCCGGATCAATGCAGGAAGCACCTTCAGTTTCGTGCTGCCAGTGGCATGATAACGTACCTTCTCACCGTATCACTCCTTGATGGATGCGCGTTCCATGCGTCGCGTTATCCTCTTTCCCCGCCTGTTCCCGTCTGCGTTTGGGATGCGAGCATTGCCGTCATGACGTGAGACCAGAGGCGGCAAGGTTATTTCCCCATGTAGGAGATGGCGTCGCTGCGCGCCCTGTGACATCCAAGACGCAGAGACCGTTTCATCCTGTTTTCACTATTCTACCAGATGAAACTTGACAAACCTGCAATGTTAGAGTACTCTAACATTGTAGGTTAACCTTTGCTCAACGTGTGCCGGCGCACCAGAAGCATGAGCTGCTGGCAGTCATTGCGATTGTTATGCAGCACGATCAAGAGTTGAGTTCAAGAGGACGCAATGTCCTGCCTGGAAAGGAAGATGTTCACCATGAATCGCCTGCGAGGTCAAGTGATCTCTCGTCTCATGATCCTGACTATCGGCATTGCCCTGATAGCCGCATGCGGCGGTCCACCCGCTGCAACGTCTCCCACCGCCGCGCCCGCCGAACCCACAGCAGCGCCGACGACCGCACCCGCCGAACCCACAGCGGCGCCGACCGTTGCACCAACCGAACCCGCAGCCGCGCCAACCGCCGCGCCGAAGGGTGACGTCGTCGTCTACACAACGCGCGCCGAAGCGTTGTTCAAACCGGTCATCGAAGCCTTCAACGCCGTCTATCCCGACATCAAGGTGACGGTCTTGAACGGCAGCAACAGCGAACTGGCGGCGCGGATTCTCGAAGAGCGCGCCAATCCGAAGGCGGACGTCCTGATCAACTCCGACCTTCTCACGATGGCGAACCTGGCTGCTGAGGGAATCTTTGCACCGAATGACTCGCCGGCAGTGATGGCTGTTCCGGCTGATTATCGCGCCGATGATGGCAGCTGGGTCGCACTGACGCTTCGCGCCCGCGTCATCATGTATAATACGCAACTGGTGTCACCCGCAGAGTTGCCCAAAAAGATGGTCGACCTGGCTGATCCGAAGTGGAAGGACGCTCTCGGTTCCGCCAACAGCACCAACGGAGCTATGATGGCGCAACTGGTCATGATGCGTAATCAACTGGGCGAGGCGGCGACCGAAGCATTCATCCAGGGGTTGGTGGAAAATAATACGCAGTTCTTCGGCGGTCACACCGATGTGCGCAAGGCAGTCGGCGCCGGTGAACTGAAACTGGGACTGGTCAACCACTACTACTACCATCTCTCGAAGGCGGAAGGCGCGCCTGTCGGGGTTATCTATCCCGACCAGGAAGATGGCGGGTTGGGGTTGATGGTCAACTCGACCAACGCCGGGATCGTCAAGGGCGGACCAAACCCGGAGATGGCGAAGATCTTTGTGGATTTCATGCTCTCGCCAGCCGGACAGAAAATCTATGCCGAGCGGAACTATGAGTATCCGATCGTTCCGGGTGTGCCGCTGGCAGAAGGGGTAGCGCCGCTCAGTTCGTTCAAACTCAACCCGCTTCCGCTCAAGAGATTGCGAGATGAGTTGGAACCGACGAAAGCGCTGGTCCAGAAAGTCGGCATGCCGTAGCATTATGGCGCGCACAGGCAAGCAGCCCGGTTGTTGATATGCGCAAACGTAGCGACGTTGCATGCGACGTCGCTACGTGTTGATCGATCCCGATATGAAACGAGCCATTCCATTTCCCCGCACACGCGCAGTGCGCGCATCGATTATCCGGCAACGCCCTGCATCTGCGGCATTGGCCGTTGCAGCGGCGCTGGTCGGCGTGCTGGCGATTGTCCCGCTTGTCTACATGCTGATCCGGGCGCTCGAAGCGGACGCCGCTATCTGGGCGCGTCTCTGGTCACGACAGATTCCATTGCTTATCGCCAATACCCTGGCATTGACCGCCGCCACCGTTCTGCTCAGCACCCTCTTCGGCGTCGGGGCGGCGTGGCTGGTCGAACGCACCGATCTTCCGGGCGCGCGCATCTGGCGGGTGTTGCTGGCGCTCCCGCTGGCAATTCCGGCGTATGTGGCGGCGATCTGCTGGCTGATCCTGCTGCGCCGTGGCGGGGTGATCGATCAGGTTGCGGTGGAATGGCTGGGGTTTGCTCGTGGGACGCTGCCGCTGCCGCAGATCACCAATCTGTGGGGTGCGACGCTCATTATCAGTCTGTGCGTGTTTCCCTATGTGTTTCTGCCGGTCGGCGCCGCCTTCCGTTCGCTGGATCGTTCGCTCGAAGAGGCGGCGCGGATGGCCGGTCACTCAGCCTGGACGACTCTCTGGCGCGTGGTATTGCCGCTGGCTATGCCCGCCATTGCCGGCGGCGCCCTGCTGGTGGCGCTCTACGTGCTTTCAGACTTCGGGACGGTGGCGATGCTGCGCTATCGCACCTTTACACTGGCGATCTTTCAGCAGTTCGCCGGTCAGGTTGATCGGTCGGCAGCTGCCATTCTGAGTTTTGTGTTGATCGGTATGGCCATGCCGATCCTGTATGGCTCGGCATGGCTGGCGCGCCGTGGACGCCGATTGTCGCGGACGCGCTGGCAGCCGCGCCGCCTGACGCGCCTGGGGCGCTGGCGACCGCTCGCGTTGCTGGCAATCGGCGTATTGACCTTTTTCTCGCTCGGGTTGCCGCTGCTGACGCTTGGCGGATTGACGTTGCAGGGATGGCTTTTCCCCACCGAGGTTGATCGAATCTGGAGCGTCAACAATGCCGGCGTGCTGCACTATGCATTGAACAGCGTTGGGCTTGCCGCCGCCGCCGCCACCGGCGCGACGCTGTTGGCGATCTTTCCTGCGTTGCTTGCCGTTCGCAGACCGGGGCGCTGGAGCAACCTGCTGCTTGCGGCATGCCAGAGTCCCTTTGCTTTGCCGGGGATCATCATCGGGCTGAGTTTTGTGCTCCTCTTCAATCGCTGGGCGCCGATGCTATACGGCACCCTCGTGGTATTGGTGATCGGTCTTGTGTTTCGGTTGCTGCCGCAGGCGGTCACTGCCGATGAGTCGGCGTTGCACACGGTTTCGCCTTCGCTCGAACAGGCGGCGCGCACGCTGGGGAACAATGGCATACGAACGTTCCAACGCGTGACTCTCCCGGTCGCCGCACCCGGTTTGCTGGCAAGCTGGGTGCTGGTTTTCGTCACGGCGATGAAGGAGTTGCCGACAGTTATCCTTCTGCGACCTCCGGGCTTCGACACGCTGCCGGTGCGCATCTGGGTTGCTGCCAGCGAATCGGTCCATACCCAGGCGGCGCCATCCGCATTCGCGCTGATCATCGTGACGGTCGCAACCCTGCTGATCGTTATGCGTCAGCAAGCGGGGATGGAGCGCGTTCTTGCGCATGGTTGAGGGGGGGTGCCTGGCTGTGGGGTTTATGAAGGTTGAGAATTATAGCAGTGCTCACAGAGGTCGATGAAGATTAAGAATATCAACCGGTATTCGCTCTCGTGCCGTAGGGCTGATAGAGATTGAGAATTATAGCGATGTGCAGAATGATTGAACCATGTGCATCCTGGGTGCGCGGGCGTCCCCGCCCGCGTGCGGAGACTGCGTTCCACGCCGCGCAATGCCTCGCGTAGCGTGCAGCGTCCCTGCCCGCGTGCGGAGACTGCGGGCTGATAAGATTGAGCATTTATAGCAGTGCTCACAAAGGCTGAACCTGATGGACAGAGTTGAATACTCCTGGGAATAGCGCGCCCTACGCGATGACCGAAATACATTTCGGTCCACACTCTGCCGGAAGCAGCAGCGCGCGACACGGCGGGCACGGACAGTGGTCAATGTCGCTGAGCCTTGCCGTTGTGCTTCTTATCCCTCCGCGTGCATCGGACCGGCTCACGCGGAGGCGCGGAGGCGCGGAGATAGGGAGCGCAGTGCTCATAAGGTCTGTTGGACGGGGGTGCACCCGTCGCCGGAAACGGGCGCCTCGTGACACGGCAGACCTGGACGATGGTCAATGTATCTGGGAACCGCTGAATGCTCAATCTTCATCAGCATACTGGAATTATTTTTTATCTTCATAGTCGCCCCCTTTTAACGCTCTGATCTCACGGGCGCCTCTCCCCGCCACGTATATTCTTCTCCCAACCCGCCGATCCGCGCTCAACCGCCGGGCAGTGCTATAATCGTGCAGGATGAGGTTCAAGGGGTTGGCTGCCATGAATGTTTTGCTTATCGGTTCAGGCGGGCGCGAGCATGCGCTGGCATGGAAACTGGCGCAGTCGCCGCTGATCGATGCGCTCTTCATTGCGCCCGGCAATCCGGGAACAGCGCGGATCGGGCGCAACCTGCCGGTCGAGGTTCTCGACGTTCCGTGCCTGGTTGAGGTTGCGCAGCGCGAACGGGTCGGTCTGGTCGTTGTCGGTCCTGAAGCGCCGCTGGCTGCGGGACTGGCGGACGCATGCCTGAAGGCAGGCATTCCGGTCTTTGGTCCAACCGCCGCCGCGGCGCGGGTTGAGAGCAGTAAAGCCTTCGCCAAGCGGCTCATGATCGAGGCGGGCATTCCAACCGCCGACGCGCGGATCTTCGATGATCCTGATAGCGCAGCCGATTTCGTGCGCCGCAGCGGGCGGGTATGGGTCGTGAAGGCGGACGGGCTTGCCGCCGGCAAGGGGGTAATTGTGCCGGAGACGGTGAGCGATACGGTGGACGCCATTCGGACGTTGAGCGCCACCCGCGCTGGCGCGCGCCTGGTCCTCGAAGAGCGCCTCAGCGGTCCGGAAGTGTCGCTGATTGCGCTGTGCGACGGCGAACGCGCGCTGCCGCTACCGCCTGCACAGGATCATAAGCGCCTGCGCGATGGCGATGCCGGTCCGAATACCGGCGGCATGGGCGCGTATGCTCCCGCGCCGCATCTGACGCCTGCCGACGTCACCGATCTGACGACGCAGATCATGCTGCCGGCGTTGCGCGCGCTGGCAGCGGCAGGTTCTCCGTTTTGCGGCGCGCTCTATGCAGGGTTGATGCTGACTGAGCATGGACCACGGGTGCTGGAGTTCAACGCGCGCTTCGGCGATCCAGAGGCGCAGGCGATCCTGCCGCTGCTGCAGGGCGATCTGCTCACGGCGCTTCTGGCATGCGCCGGGCAGGGCGAACTGCGCGACGATACGGTGCACTGGACAGGTGACGCAGCAGCGTGCATCGTGCTGGCGGCGGAAGGATACCCCGACACGCCGCGCCGTGGCGATGTCCTCAGCGGCATCGAGTCGGTCGATGATCCCCACGTCCTGATCTTCCATGCTGGCACCGCATGGAAGAACGGTCAATTAATAACGGCTGGCGGGCGCGTGCTCGGCGTCACCGGCGTTGGGGCGACGCTGCGCGACGCGCTGACGCGGGCATATGCGGCGGTTGATCGGATTTCTTTTCCAGGCATGCAGTACCGCCGCGACATTGGCGCAAGGGCAATACCATGAGCGCTTCAGGGCAACCATATCGCGTCGCTGTGTTGATTTCCGGCAGCGGCTCGAACTTGCAGGCGCTGCTGGACGCGCAACAGACAGGTGACCTCGGCAACGTCGAGATCGTCCTGGTCGTCAGCGACCGCGCCGATGCCTACGGATTGCAGCGCGCCCTGAAGCATCGTGTGGCCGCAGCGTTCATACCGCTGCAACATCCGCGCGATCCTGCCGACCGCGCCGCATGGGAACGCCGCCTGGCAGACGTTGTTGCCGCATTTACGCCAGACCTGATCGTGCTCGCCGGTTTTATGCGCGTGCTGTCGCTGGTGTTCCTCGACCGCTTCCCCAATCGGGTCATCAATCAGCACCCGGCATTGCTCCCCGACGATAGCAGCGATACCTTTGTCACATCACGCGGCATTGTCATCCCTGCGCTCCGTGGCGCGCACGTTGTCGCCGACGCGATCCGCCTCGGTCTGCCGATTACTGGTTGCACCGTACATCGCGTCACCCCTGCAGTCGATGATGGACCGGTGCTGGCGCGCGCTGAGGTGCCGGTGCTGCCCGGTGATGACGAAACCACGCTCCACGAACGGATCAAGGACGTAGAGCATCGCCTGATCGTCGAGGTCGTGGCCCGACTGGCGCGCGTCCACGGGGCGCGGTCATGATATATGGTCAGAACGTCAGGATGCTCCGACGGTTCGGTAGGCGCACTGCGCTTTGGCATGGCGCATCGGAGCACACGGGCGCACACGAATGAAGATGGATGCGCGCGGATTCGTCCATCACCTCCCGATCCGCGTGAACCCGTTGCATCCGTGGTCCCCGCAGGACCCATCGCGCTCGGGCCCGCCTCAACGGATAACCAGCGGCAGATGCAACAACCGCTGCGCGCCGCTGCGCCAGAACCCTGCGGTCGATGGGCAGACGCCGCCGGTCGAGACGCCAACCGCATTCAGCGTAAGGGGCGCGCCAACAGGGGTGCCCGCCGTCGCGGCGTCAAACAGCGCAAACTCAAAATCGCACGAGCCGTTGGCTGGCGCGCCGTTTTCATTCGGCGATCCTTTCTCTGAGGAGCCACCAGCATCCGCCGATGGCATGCGCAATCGTGCAACTGAGACCGGCTCAGACGACGCCGTGCAGGGCGGCCTGATAGACGATCTCATACGCCATATGCGCCTCGTGCTTCCCTTTGAGCATAACGGGACCAATCGGACGCAGTTGCCATGGGAGTTCATACCCTGGCGGCAGGGCATCAACCAGGCGATGCGACACAATAATCTGATCGGCGCTCGCCAGCCCGCTCAGGCGGTTCGCCGTGTTGACCACGTCGCCGATCACGGTGTAATCGAGGCGTTGCGGCGACCCAATATTGCCGACGAGCGCCGGTCCATAGGCGACCCCCACCCCCATCCCCAGGTCGAGACCGAGGTCGCGCCGCCAGGTTTCGCGGAGATCGGCAAATGCCAGTTGCAGATCGACTGCTGCGCGCAACGAACGGGGCACATCGTCGTCGCGCGCGATTGGCACACCAAATACGCCGATCAATCCATCCCCCAGGAACTTATCGACTGTTCCGCCGTGACGGTAGAGCGCCTCGGTCATAGCAGTGAAATAGCGATTGAGGATCTGATGAACCAGAACCTGTGGCGCCAGACCTTCGGCGAGCGTCGTATAGCCGCGAATATCGACAAACAGCACAACGATGTCGCACTCCTGCGGCGCACCGAACTCACCGCCGCCCGCCAGCACCTCTTCGACCACCTGCGGCGACACGTAGCGCCGGAACATGGCGCGCAGGCGTTTCTGCTCCGCACGCTCGAGTTCTTTGATCGCCGTAATGTCCTGCATCACTGCCACCCGACCAATAGGCGCATCATCGGCGCCGCGTACAGGAGCGACGCTGACGTTGAACGTCGCACCGTCGGCGAGGGTAACTTCCGTTACCGGCTGACCATTCGAGGAGTCGTGATTCAGGGCGCGAAGCAGATCGCGATTGTTCACTGCACGGTCAACTGATTGACCAATCGCTCCCGTGAGGTGAAGCCGTTGCTCGGCAGCAGGATTCGCCAGCAATAAGCGATTGTGCGGATCGATCAGCAAAACAGGATCGGCGGCGCTGCGCAGCACGGCGCCCAATGTCGAACGTTCGTCTTCCACCTCGCGGTACAGGCAGGCATTCTCGATAACCTGCGCCAGCAAACTGGCAACTGTTTCGAGCAGCGTCAGATCGGTCGGCTGAAACTGTCGCTCATACCCGGTGACATCGAGCGCAACCAGCCCGATCGGTTTGCCGCTCGCCAGCAGTGGCGCCAGCGCCAGCGACGTAACCCCCGCAGCAGCAAGATCGCCCGCACACGGCGCCAGAAGCGCATCGTCCCCTGACACCACCTGCGGACCTGACAGGACGACCGTTCCGGAGAGACTGCCCCAGGGCAGGCGAACCCATGCGGCGTCGGTTGCAAAAACCATGTTCCGCATATGCTGGACTCTGGGGTTGGTCAACACAATGCCACATGCCGCAACCTCGAAGATCGACGCGATCGCATGCGCGGCGATGGTCAGATTTTCCGCCGCATCCAGGCGCGCCGTCATTGCAATCGACAGACTATTCACCATGCCGAGTTGACGAACGCGACGCTGTTCCATGTTGAACAGACGCGCGTTATCGAGCGCAATGCCCAACTGACTTGCCAGCGTCGAAAGCAAGCGCACATCGGCGTCGCCAAACGCATTGGGCATGTACGCCATCACCGACAGGGCGCCAAACACCTGGCGCGCCGTCTGAATCGGAACCGCCAGTTCCGAACGCACACTTCGCTCCGCCCCCGCGAGCGGATAGCACTCAGTCTGAAGAAAATCAGCGACATGATACGGCTCGCGCTGCGCAATCGACCGTCCGGCGGCGCTGACGTCGGGCAGGATCGCCTGACCGAGCGCCTGTTCGATGATCGTGCTGCCGGCTGCGGCGCTCAACACGAGGCGCTCATCGTCTTGCAACACCACGGCGACCAGCGGGTAGCCAAAGGTGTGATGGATCAGATGCACCACCAACCGCAGCAGTTGATCGGGGCTCATCAACTCAGTCAGGTGACGGCTGACCTGATTGATGCGCTGAAGTTCCTCGGCGCGGCGCTCGAGCAGATCGCGCTGCATGCGCGTCAGATGGAACAACTCGGCATTTTCGAGCGCGATCGCGCTCTGTGCTGCCACTGCATTCAGCAACTCCAGATGGTCGTGGTTGAAGTAGCCCGGCGTGTGATGGACGAGGGTAATTGCCGCAAGGGCGCGCCCTTCACGCACGAGCGGCACCGCCGCGACACTCCGCACCGCGCGCTGTTGAGCATTCACCGCAATCCAGCGCCTGTCCTCGCGCGTATCGTCAATGATCAGCGGTTGCCGCTCACGAAGCACCCACCCGGCGACGCCCTGCCCCAGAATGTCGTTCAGCGGAATGGTTGGTCGATTGCGCGTGTTGGAGAACAGGCGCGGTTGATCGCCGGTGAGCACCAGGATACTGGCGCGCACCGCACCGACAGCATCGGCAAGCCGGTTGAGAAATTGGGTCAACAATCGATCAAGATCGAGCGTCGTTCCCAGTTCGCGGGTCAGATGAAGCAACAACTCCGTTTTCTGCTGCTCGGCGCGCAGCGAGCGCTGACTGCGTTGCAGGCGCAGCATCGCACGCACCCGCGCCAGCAGTTCGGTCAGATCAACCGGCTTCACCAGAAAATCGTCAGCGCCGGCGTCGAGCGCTGCTACCTTCGCCTCCGGGTCGCCATAGCCAGTGATCAGGATCACAGGGATGAATGGGCGATTCGGATCGGCTTTGATGCGTTCCATCACCTGCCGACCGCTCAACCCCGGCAACGACACATCCATCAGCACCAAATCGGGCGTGACCAGTTCCAGATACGCCAGGGCTTCTTCACCGGTGCTCGCAAGCGAAACCCGATACCCGGCGTTGGTCAGCAGGATCTGGAGCATGCGACGCACGCTGGCGTCATCGTCTACTGCAAGGATGTGTGCAAGTTCGATCATGCCACTGCGCGAAGAATAGGCGCAAGCGCGCTCCTCACGTCATTGTATATCCGCTCATAGGGATATGCAACCTGCCGTCCCTGATCCTGATCATCATATGCCTGAGCGCTGCGCAGCACCTGACAGCGCATGGCGGGAATGAAAAACGCAGAGCACATAGCATCACCCTTTCCGCATTGTCAAGCCTGAAGCGCTGCGCCGACCGATCTGACGTGCACAATGACCAGTGTTTCGCCCAGCCGTACCCGCAACGGAGGATCGCTCGCCTGATCATGCTGGCAATACGCTGCCTGACTATCGATGCACTGAACGACGATTATCAGGAGAAAAAACGATGGTTTCCGTCAAGATTCTCGGATCAGGTTGCACCAATTGCAAACGCCTGGAGGCACTGATTGCAAAGCCGAACGCAGCATCAACGCCGCTGTCGTCATCACCCCCTCCCAATCCCCGCAACAACGAGTTCAGCCGTCGCCAGGTTGGTCGCCAGCGGGACGTTGTACAGGTTGCAGACTCTCAGCAATCCCTGGATGTCCGGTTCGTGCGGATGGGCGTAGAGCGGGTCGACCAGGAAAATGACGCTATCGATCTCCCCCTGTGCGACCCGCGCCGCGATCTGTGCATCACCTCCCATTGGTCCAGACAGCATGCGTTCGACCTCCAGGCGCGTCGCCCGCGCGACACGCTCACCGGTTGTGCCCGTAGCGACCAGACGACACCGGACAAGCGCATCACGGTGTCGCAGCGCGAACAACACCATATCGTCCTTCTTGCGGTCGTGGGCGATCAGCGCCAGCGTTGGTTGTCGGGCTGTCACATCTCACTCCTCAACGCACGGAACAGAACCCGCCGTATCATACACTATTCAGGTTTCAGCAACAACGTTGTAATCTCCGGCGCTGGAAACACCACAGCATCAACGATACGATCAGGCATGGCAATAACGACACACCATAGGAAACTGCTATGATCACACGTCGTCGGTTTCTCAAAGCATCAGTCGCCGCGTGCGCCGCTTCCGCCATCGCAGCGATCAGTCGCGCCAGCGAGCGCTCATCATATCAAGTCCACCTTCCTCTGGTTCAGGCGCCATCGGCGCCGCCACCGACCGATACGCCCCTCCCTCCCACACCGGTTCCCTCGCCGACGCCAGGAGACGACCTTCCCCCAATCCTCGATAATGCGCCAATCGTCGGGCGGGCAACCGGCACCGAGTCGATGGCGATCAACTGGTTCGTTCCGCGCGCTGATCGCAGTTACACCGCATTCGACATCAGCGTCATCGTCGGCGCGTATCGTTCAGTCGGCGAAGCGGTCGGCATCGACTGGTTCCTGGCGCTGGCGCAGATGGCGCACGAAACCGGTCACCTCACCAGTTTCTGGAGTCTGCGTCCGCAGCGCAACCCGGCTGGCATCGGCGTCACCGGCGAGTGGCGCACCGACCCGCCGCCTAACCCGGACGGATGGGCGTACAACACGCAACGCCAACGCTGGGAGCGCGGTATTAGCTTCCCAACCTGGGCTGAACACGCCATTCCAGCGCACCTGGGACGTCTGCTGGCGTATGCGCTCACCGACGAACAGGCGAATGATGCGCAACGTGCGCTGATCGCTACTGCGCTTACTGTGCGACCGCTTTCGCCCGGACTGCGCGGCGTCGCACCGACAATCCTGGGGCTCAACGGCAGATGGGCAGTGCCGGGCACGACATATGGACAGTCGATTGTCGCACTTGCGCGCCGTATGCGCTACGGACCCGCCACCCTCGAACCAAACGCACCTGCGGATGGAGATGAGGACGTGATGCCGGAGGGAGCGTAGAGGTTGCAGGTTGCAGGTTGCAGGTTGCAG
>Ga0308410_1001221_pt1 | contig 14794 bp, 11 predicted proteins | sample HotsprOSTMatCore_FD_203467 | JGI IMG/M metagenome (GOLD analysis project Ga0308410, IMG submission 203467) | Hot spring phototrophic mat microbial communities from Octopus Spring, Yellowstone National Park, Wyoming, United States -... | ecosystem: Environmental > Aquatic > Thermal springs > Hot...
CCGACCGGGACGGCACGCTGGACCTGCCGGCGCCGTCGCTCGCGGGGGCGCACCAGCACGACAATGCGGGCATCGCGGTCGCGGCGATCCGCGCCTGGAACGATGCGCGCATCGACGCGGCCGCTGTCGCCGCCGGCGTGGCGCGCGCCGAGTGGCCGGCACGGCTGCAACGCCTCTCGCGCGGCCCGCTCGCCGCGATGCTGCCGCCGGGCTGGTCGCTGATCCTCGACGGCGGGCACAACCCGGATGCCGGGCGCGTCATCGGGGCACATCTCGCGAGCGTGGCGGACCGGCCCTGGCACGTCATCGTCGGCATGAAGAAAGGCAAGGGCACGGCGGGGTTCCTCGCGCCCATCCTGCCGCACGCGGCGAGCCTCTGGGCGGTGGCGGAGCCGGATCAGCACCTCGCCCAGCCGCCCGAGGCGATCGTCGCCGCATCCGGCGGAGTGGCGCGGATCGGACCGCGCGTCAAGGATGCGCTCGCCGCGGTCGTCGCGCAGGCCGATCGTCCGGCCAACGTGCTGATCTGCGGCAGCCTCTACCTCGCCGGCGTGGTGCTGCGCGAGAACGGCTGATACCCGCACAAGGGCGGGGCGCCTGCCCTGCCCAGCGCATTGCGCGCGCCGCACCCCGCCGCCCGCACGGCCTCGCTCTCCGCCACCCGGGGGCGTGACCTCACGCCGGCCCGGCGCGCGCGCACCAGAGCCGCACCAGCGGCCCGTCCTCGCCGAACAGCGGATCGGTCGCGGGCAGCGGCACGGCGGCGACCCGCGCGGCGGCGTCGGCGGGGGCGGCGTCGGCGCGGGCCAGATCCGGCCCGGCGCCCGGCGGGTAGAAGCCGACACAGGCGAAGTCCGCGCTGGCCCAGAGGGCGCAATGGCCGACCCCGGCGGGGATCAGCACCGCATCGCCGGCGGCGAGCTCGACCCTGGCGCCGCCCTCGCCGCCGAACTGCACGCGCGCGCGGCCCGAGATCACGCCGAGCGCCTCGTGCGCATCCGCGTGGAAGTGGTGGAACGGATAGACCCCGCCCTGCCAGAACCCGTGCCAGCCGCGCGCGCCGGCGAGCGCGCGCAGGGCCGCCGCCGACCGCTCGCCCTCCGCCAGCACGCGGCGATAGACCAGGAGCGGCAGCGCGGGGTTGTTCGGCACCCCGCCGGCCGGTTCGGCGAACAGGAGGCGCTCGACCGTCGCCGTCATGCCGGGTCGAGCCGCCAGATCGCGCCGCGGCTGCTGTCGGTCAGCAGATAGACCCGGCCGTCAGGGCCGACGCGGACGTCGCGGATGCGCTCGCCGAAGGTGGGGATGCGCTCCTCCGCCACCACCCGGTCGCCTTCCAGCGTCAGCCGCGCGAGGTGCCGGCCGCGCAGCGCGCCGACCAGGATGTCGCCGCGCCAGCCCGGGAAGGCCTCGCCGTCGTAGAACGCCATCCCCGAGGGCGCGATCGAGGGCGTCCAAACATGCACGGGATCCTCCATGCCAGGCAGCGAGGTGTGCGGGGTGATCTGCCCGCCGCCGTAGTGCACGCCATGCGTGGCGCGCGGCCAGCCGTAGTTCGCGCCGCGCTTGACTAGGTTCACCTCGTCGCCGCCCTGCGGCCCGTGCTCGTGCAGCCAGACCTGCGCGGTGCCCGGCCGCACCGCCAGCCCCTGGATGTTGCGATGGCCGAAGGACCAGATCTCCGGCCGCGCGTCGGCGCGCCCGACGAAGGGGTTGTCCGGCGGCACGCCGCCCTCCGGGGTCAGGCGCACCAGCTTGCCGTTGTGGTCGGCGAGGTCCTGCGACCGCTCCATCCGGCCGCGGTCGCCGAGCCCCATGTAGATCATCCCGTCCGGGCCGAAGACGAGGCGGCATCCGAAATGCAGGCCCGTGGTCGCGCGCGGCGCGGCGGCGAACAGCGTGCGGGTGTCCTCGAACCGATCCTCGGCGAAGCGCGCGCGCACCAGCGTGGAGGAGAACCCGCCCTCCCCGGCCTGCACCTGGCAGAGATAGACGAGGCCGTTCTGCGCGAAGTCGGGGTGCAGCGCGATGTCGAGCATGCCGCCCTGGCCGCGCGCCACCGTCTCGGGCAGGCCGGCGAGTGGGGCCGAGACCCGGCCATCGCTGCCCACCAGGCGCACCCGGCCGGGCCGCTCGGTCACCAGCAGCCGCCCGTGCGGCAGGAAGGCGAGGCCCCAGGGGTGGTCGAGCCCCTGCGCCACCGCGGTGATGCGGAACGCCGCCCGTTCGGTCCGCACCGCGTCCTGCGCCGCGAGCGGGCTCGCCAGGACGAGGCCGGCAGCGGCCAGCAACAGGGGTCTCATGAAACGCCTCCCCGGCAGAGCGTGCGCGCGGGAGGTGGCGGTGCGGACGGAGCGGGAAAACCCCCGCTCGCGCCACCGTGTGTCAGATGTTCTGCTCCACCCAGGCCGCGAGGTTGCTCTTGCTGTCCGCGCCCACCTTGGTGGCGATGGGCTGGCCGCCCTTGAACAGCATCAGCGTCGGGATGCCGCGCACCGCGAAGCGGTTCGGCGTCACGGGGTTCTCGTCGATGTTCACCTTGGCCACCGTGAGCTTGCCCGCGTAGGACTTGGCGATCTCCTCGAGCGCCGGGGCGATCGCCTTGCAGGGGCCGCACCATTCGGCCCAGAAATCGACCAGCACCGGGCCTTCGGCCTTCAGCACGTCGGTCTCGAAGCTCTGGTCGGACACGGACTTGGTGTTCGCGCTCATGCGCGGCAGCTCCCGTCGGTTGCTTGACGACCGACGATATCGTGACGCCTCCCCGCGCGTCCAAGCGGGCCGACCGGTCAGCCCTCCCCCGCATCGGGCGCGTGCGCGTCCAGGAGCCCGTCGGGCAGGGGCATGAGCCGGGCGGCGTAGGTCCAGACGAGCGCGCAGTTCACGCTGCGGCCGGGGAAGATGCCGCGCAGCACGGCGCGATAGGCGGCCATCTGGCGCAGATAGAGGGGGGCGACGTCCTCGACCCGCGCCGGAGGGGGGCGGTTGGTCTTGTAGTCCGCCACCAGCACCGCCGCGTCGGTGACCGCGAGCCGGTCCACCGTGCCGTTCACCGCGCGCGCGCCGATGCGGCCGACGATCGGCGCCTCGGCGAGGCTGCCCGGGGCGAAGAGGGGCGCGAAGGCCGGATCGTCGAGGATCGCCAGCGTCTCGGCCGCGATCGCCTCGGCCTCGTCCGCGCCGATCTCCTGGCCGGCGAGGAAGCGGCGCGCGGCCGCGGCGCGGCCGGCCGGCGGCAGGTCGGGCAGGTGCTGGAGCAGGGCATGGACGATGACGCCGCGCCGGAAGCGCCGGCCGAGGCGGTCGCCGGCCGTCACCGGCGGCGCGGCGGGCGGCTCCTCGCCGTCCTCGCGCGAGGGGCGGATCGGCCGCGGCATCGGTGCCTCGGCGGGGGCGGGGGTCTCGGCCCAGAGCGGCGGGCGGAGCGGCGCCTGCGGCTCGGCCTCGCGCCGGTCGGGGACCGGGGGGCGCTCCTGCGGCGCCTCCAGCCGCCAGCCCTCGCCGGTCCAGCCGGCCTCGCCCGCCCAGGCGCGGCTGTCGAAGGCGACGGGCGCAGCGCCCGGCAGGGCGCGGAACCCCGCCTCGACCAGCCGGTACCAGCTTCCGTCGGTCGGGCCGCGCGCGCCGTACCAGCCGCAGACGATCAGCCGGTCCTCGGCGCGGGTGAGCGCGACATAAAGGAGCCGCCGGTGCTCGGCATCCTGGCGCGCCTTCTCCGCCGCCAGGAGTTCGTCGAACAGGGGATCGCGCAGGTCTGCCCGCGCGGCCCAGAGGGGGACGCGCGGACGGTCCGGCACCGTATCGTCCGCCCAGAGCACCGTCTGCTGCACGCGCGGCTCGCGCACCGTGTCGGGGAGGATCACGATCGGCGCCTGCAGGCCCTTCGCCGCGTGCACGGTCATCACCCGCACCGCGTCGCCCGCCGCCTCCTGCTCGCGCTTCACCTCGAGCCCGCTGCGCTCGATCCAGTGGAGGAAGCCCTGCAGGCTGGGGGGCGCCAGTTGCTCATAGTGCAGCGCCTGGGCGAGCAGCTCCTCGATCGGATCGGCCGCATCCGGGCCGAGGCGGCGCCGCAGCAGCCAGCGGCCGCGCCGCTCGCCCAGCAGATGGGCAAGCAGGTCGTAGGGGCGGTCGTAGTCGGCGCGCGCCGCGATCTCCTCGATCAGCGCCGCGGCCTCGTCCCACTCGCGCCGCTCGGCGCGCCGGTCGCGCAGCGCCGACCAGAGCGTGGAGGGGCGCAGCCGCGCGACGTCGTCGCGGTCGCGCGCGAGCGCGAACAGGCTCTCCTCGTCGACGTTGCAGAACGGGCCGCGCAGCACCTCGGCGAGCGAGAGGTCGTCCTCCGGCTGCACGGCGGTGCGGCAGAGGGCGAGGATGTCCTGCACCGGCAGGCTCTCGGCGAGGGCGAGCCGGTCGAGGCCGGAGACCGCCACCTGCTCGCGCTTCAGCTCGCGCACCAGCCTGGCGACGAAGGCGTCGCGCCTGCGCACCAGGATCATCACGTCGCCGGCACGGATGCGGCGGCCGCGCGCGGGCAGCTCCTCGCGGCCGATCCAGGACTTGATGCGCCGCGCGATCGCGACCGCGAGGCGCTGCGCCGGATCGGGCAGCTCGATCGCCTGGGTGACGGGGGCCCACGCCTCGGCTTCGGGAATGTCCGCACCCGAGACGAGCGGCCAGAGCTCGACCGATCCGGCATGGCCCTCGCGCGCCGCGCGGTGCGCGATCGTCTCGCCGGCGAGCGACACGCCGCGCCCGGCCTCGCCCGCGAACACCGCATCGGTCAGCGCGAGCACCGGCGCGACCGAGCGGAACGAGAGCGTCAGGCTCTCGGGCTGCCAGCGCGCGCGGGCCTCGCACGCGCGGCGCTCGAAGGTGCCCTTCCAGTCGACGAAGGCCTGCGGATCGGCGCCCTGGAAGCCGTAGATCGACTGCTTGTCATCGCCGACCGCGAACATGGTGCGCGGCCCAGGCCGCGCGCCGAGCCCGCTGAAGAACTCCGCCGTCAGCGCCCCGACCACGGCCCACTGGTCGGGGTTGGTGTCCTGCGCCTCGTCGAGCAGCACGTGGTCGATCCCCTCGTCGAGCTTGTAGTGCACCCACTCGACCGCGCCGTGGCTCTCCAGCAGGCGGCGCGCGGCGGCGATCAGGTCGTCGTAGTCGAGCGCCGCGCGTGCCGCCTTGGCGTCGCGGTAGCGCTCGATCACCGGCAGGCCGATCTGCGCGAGCGCGGCGGAGGCCTCGGCCAGCCGCACCGCGCGCAATCGACGCTCGATCTCGATCACGCGGTCGGCCTCGGCGGAGGCGATCGCGAGAGCGTCGGCGCAGAGGGATTGCACCTTCTTCGGTGCGACCGTCTTCTCGGCGCGCTTCGTGCCGTTCTTGGTCAGGAACAACAGCCGGTAGCCATCCCATTGCGCCTCGCGCGCGGCCGCGGCCGCGGCGAGCCAGGCGCGCAGCCTGCGTCCGGCCTCCTCCTGCGCGCCGTCCGCGGCGATCCACGCCGCGGCGAGGCGGGCGAGCGCGTCGGCGACCGCAGGCGGCGGATCGCACGCCTCCGCCCGTACCGACGCCTCCGTGTCGTCGATGTCGAGCCCGAGCACGCGCCGCTGCGCCGCGGCGATGCCCTCGGGGCTGTTGCCGGTCGCGGCGAGACCGGGCCGGCCGCGCGCCGGCAGCACCGCGGCGATCGCCTCGCCGAGCCGGCCGGGATCGGTCAGCGCCGCGAGCCGCGCGACGGCCTGCGCGCCGGCCTCGGTCAGCGGCGCCTCGGCGAGGGCGGCCTCGCGTGCCAGTTCGAGCAACGCTCGCGCCTCCGCCTCTTCCGCCAGCGCGAATTGCGGCGGGATCTGCGCCTCGAGCGGGAAGCGGCGCAGCAGTCCCTGACAGAAGGCGTGGATGGTGGCGATCTTCATGCCCCCCGGCAGGTCGAGCACGCGCGCGAACAGGGCGCGCGCGCGCGCGCGTGTCGCAGTGTCGGGGAGCACGCCGGTGAGGTCGGCGATCTCGGCATCCAGGGCGGCGTCGGGCAAGGTCGCCCAGGCGCCGAGCCGCGCCTGCAGGCGGGTCGCCATCTCGGCCGCGGCCGCGCGCGTGAAGGTCAGGCAGAGGATGCGCGCCGGATCGTTCCCGGCCAGCATCAGCCTGAGCACGCGATCCACGAGCAGCCGCGTCTTGCCCGATCCGGCCGAGGCCGAGACCCAGGACGAGGCGCGCGGATCGGCCGCCCGCCGCTGCTCGGGCGTGGGCGCGCTCATCCGGCGCCGAGCCCGGCCGACCACTCGTCCACGCGCGCGAGCACGGCGTAGGGCGACCGCAACGGCTCGAGCCTGGGATGCGGCCGCGCCACGTAGGGTGTCGCCGCAGCGTCGAAGGCGTGCAGCCGGCGCAGCAGTCCCTGCCACGCGGCCTCGGCAACGGCCGCTTCCTCGCCCGCGCAGCGCCGCTCCACCGTGCCCGGAACGACTCCCCCCGAGAGGTGCCAGTAGGCGAGCTCGCCCGGCGGCAGGGGCGGGATGCCCGGGAAGGCGCCGCGCGCGGCGAGCGCGGCCTCCAGCGTCAACTGCGGCTGCGTGCCGGCCTTCACCTGGGTGTCGGTCGGCACAGCGCCGGTCTTGTAGTCGAGCACCGCGAGCCGTCCGTCGCGCTGCTCGATCCGATCGGCCTTCGCCACCAGCGCGAACGGCCCACCCGGCAGGCCGCCGATCGCGTGCTCGGTCTTCACTTCGGCGAACAGGCCGCGCAGCGGCGCGTTGGCACGCCGGATCTCTTCCGTCTCCGCGACGAAGCCGGCGATGCGCGCGAGCCTGGGCCGCCAGAGCGCCGCCTGCGCCGGCCGCGCGCCGCGCCGGTCCAGCCGGCGGAGGAACGCGTCGATCAGCATCCGCTCGGCATCCGCGCGCGCCGGCCAGGCGAGCCCGGTGGCGCGCAGCACGTCGGCGATGCCGCCATGCACGATGTCGCCGAAATCGCCGGCATCCGCCTCGGCGTCGATCGGTTCCAGCGGCTCGATGCCGAGCACGCGGCGCGCATAGAGCGCGTAGGGGTCGGCGATCCAGGTGGCGATCTCGGTGACGGAGAGACGCCGTGGCCGCGCCGCGAGCGGCGGGCGGGGCGCCGGACGCGGCGCCGGCATCGCCGGGCCCGGATCGTCGAGGCCGCGCGCGATCGCGGCGTAGTCCTCCGGCGGGCGGATCAGCCCTTCGGCCTCCTCACCGAACTGTCCGCGCAGGAAGGCCGCGAGCCGCGACAGCCAGCGCGACGGCACGGTCGGCGCCCCTTCGGCGCGGCGGCTGCGCGTCAGCAGCACCTCCGAGCCGGCGCAGAGGAGCTGGGCGACGTCGTGCGCCGCCTGGCCGATCCGTCGTTCGGGCGAGGGGAGGCCCATCTCCTCGCGCATCGGCCGCGACAGCCACGGCCCGGGCTCGGCCGCGGCGGGCCACGTGCCCTCGTTCAGGCCGGCGAGCACGATCAGGTCGGCGCGCTGCAGCCGCCCCTCTAGCGCGCCGAGGATCGCGACGCGCGGATGCTCCGCCTCGGCCCGGCGCAGCCGCACCACCGGGCCTTCCAGCATCGGCTCGAGCAGGGCGGGGAACTGGCGCGGCGCGACGGGCGGCAGGCCCTCGACCGCGAAGGCGAGCTCGGCGAGGTGGCGCGCCAGCGCCTCGCCGTCCTCGCGGGCCCAGAGGCGCAGCGGGCCGGGCTGGCCGGGGGCGTCGGCGAGGCGCTCGGCCGCGGCGAGATGCGCCTCGAGCAGTTGCCCGACCGGAACGGATCGCCGGGCGGCGAGGTCGAGCAGGGGGGCAAGGATCGGCCGGATGCGGTCGAGGCAGCGCGTCGCCGCGCCGGGATCCGCCCCGCAGGGGGGAAAGCCGCGCGCGGCCTCGATCGCCGCGGCCAGACCGGCGAGGCCCGGCGCCGGGCGCGGCCCGCGCAGCGCGGTCCGCTCCAGCGCGCGCGCCTCCAGCCGGAAGCGTGACGGCGCTTCGCCCGCCGCCGCCAGCGGGTGCTTGAGCAGCGCGAGCAGGGGCACGGGGGCCAGATTCTCCGCCACCGCGACGGCGAGCAGGCGCAGGAAGATGCCGGCGGGCGTGTTGGTCAGCGGCTCGCCGCCGGAGTCGTCGGCGCGCACGCCGAAGCGGCCGAGCTCGGTGGCGATGCGACGGGCGAGGAAGCGGTCGGGCGTGACCACCGCCACCGTCCGTCCCGGCGTCTCCAGCGCGCGCCGCACGGCGAGCGCCGCCACCATCGCCTCCTCCTGCGGGTCGGCGGCGTCGACGCGCGCAAGACCGGTCAGCGCGGCGCGCCAGCGCTCCGGCTCGCGGCGCCGCCACGCCTCCAGCCCGTCGGGCGGAGCCATGACCGCGGCGGCCAGTTCGCCGCGGTCGGGGATCGCCGCGGTCGCGGCGCGGACGGGCCACGGGCGCACGGCGGCGCGCGGGATCGCGAGCCGGCGCAGGAGCCGGGCGAGTCCCGCCTGCGGATGCGTGTCGGGCAGCCGGTCCCACTGCGCATCCGGCAGGCGCTGGTCGAGCCCGGGCAGCACCACGGCACCCCGCGGCAGTGCCGCGATCACGCCGAGCAGTTCGGCGACCGCCGGGATCGAGCCGGTCGAGCCGGCGGCGATCACCGGCGCGTCGGGCGGGCGTGTCCGCCAGGCTTCGGCCTGCGCGCGCAAGAGCCGCACACGCCGTTCGGCCGGATCGCTCTCGCCGCGCGCGCGCAGCTCGTCCGGCCAGGCGCCGGTGACGATGTCGAGGAACGTCAGCGTGCGCTGCCAATGCTCGGCGAAACGATCCGGCACCAGCGTGCGCAGCCTCGCCGGATCGACCTCCTCGGTCGCCATCTCATCGAACAGCGCGCCGAGCTCCTCGGCGAGCCGCCAGGCGCGGTCGAGCGGCAACTCCGGCTCGAACGCGGCAACCAGACGCGCCAGCGCGGCCCGGCGCGCCAGCGGCGACACGGCCGGCGGGGCATCGAGCGCGCCGGCCATCGCCAGCGCCTCGTCCGGCAGGTCGCCGATCGGATGGATGCGCGGCAGCAGCGCCGGGCGCCCGCCGGTCAGACGCAGCATGGCGTCGGCGAGGCCGCGGCCGGCACGCCGCGTCGGCAACAGGACGGTGACGCGCGCGAGGGCGAGCGGATCGTCGCCGGCGAGCGCCAGGATCCCGGCGGCGAGATCGTCGAGGAACGGCCGGTCGGGCGCGATCGTGAAGACGCGCGGGCGCGGAACCGCGAGCGCGTCAGCGGGCATAGGCGAAGACCGATGCGCGGCCGCGCAGCGTCTCCTCGGCCTCCGCCAGATCCTCGGGCGTGGAGAGGTGCAGCCAGACGCCGTCATGCACGACCGCGCGCAGCCGGTCGGCCGCGATTGCGCGGTCCCACAGGATGTTGGTGCTGAACGGCCCCGCGGGCACGTCCGCGAACAGCGCCGGAGCGGCGAGCTGCACGCCGGCATAGAGATAGGGGACGATCTCCCTCTCCTCGGGCCGGCGCACGCGTCCCCAGGGATCGACGGCGAAGTCGCCGCGCCCGGCGTAGGAGGGCAGCTGCGCGGCGCGGTGCACCAGCAGCACCGCGTCGGTCGTGTCCGGGTCGAAGGCCTCGGCGAGGCGGGCGAGGGCGGGCCGCGCACCGTCCAGCCAGAAGGCGTCGCCGTTGACGATGTAGAACGGATCCGCGCCGAGAAGGGGCAGCGCGCGGACGACGGCGCCGCCGGTGTCGAGCAGCCTCTCCTCGCGGCTCTCGACCACCTCCGGCCGGTCGCGCCCGGCCAGCGCCGCGCGCACGGCGTCCGCGTGCCAATGGGTGTTGACGACGACGCGCTCCACCCCGGCTTCCGCGAGGTGGTCGAGGGCGCGGTCGAGCAGGCTGCGGCCGCCGACGTGCAGCAGCGGCTTGGCGGTGGCGTCGGTGAGCGGGCGCATCCGCGTGCCGAGCCCTGCGGCCAGCACCATGCCGCGCCTCGGGGCCAGCGTCATGCGGCGTGCTCCGCGGGGGCGCGGCGGAGCGCGCGCGGCACGTGGTCGTCGAACCAGGCGGCGAGCGGCGCGCAGGCGGGATGGGCGAGCGCGCGCTCGAGCATCCGCCAGGTGCGCGGCGCGTGCGCGAGGTAGTGCCGCTTGCCGTCGCGCCGCGCGAGCCGGGTCCAGAGCGCGGCGACGCGCGCGTGCCTGAGCGCGCCATGCGCGGCGAAGGCGCCGAGGAAGCGCGCGCGGTCGGCGACGCGGGCGGCATCGAAGTAGTGCGCCAGCGCCGCGCGCCGCACCGCGGGGTCGATGTCGCGCCGCGCATCCTCGAGCAGGCTCATCACGTCGTAGGCCGGGTGGCCGGTGCCGGCGTCCTGGAAGTCCAGCAGGCCGCAGGCGGCGGGGCCGAGGCGGTCGAGCCGCAGCAGGTTGTCGACATGGAAGTCGCGGTGCACGAGCACGGTCGCATCGTCGGCGAAGGGCGCGAGTGTGGCGCGCGCCGCTGCGGCGAAGCCGGCCCGCACAGGCTCGTCCGCCGGCTGACCGAACGCGGCGGGCCACCACCAGTCCAAGAGCGTCGCGGCGGCGGCGGTCGCCATCGCCTCCGCATCCCAGGCCGGCAGGAAGTCGGGCGCAGGGTAGCGGTGCAGATGCGCGAGCGTCTCGGCCGCCAGCCGGTAGAGCGCAGTCTCGTCCTCGCCGCGCGCCAGCAGCACGGTGAAGGTGTCCTCGCCCAGATCCTCGATCAGGGCGAGGCCCGCGGCTTCGTCCGCGGCGAAGACCCGAGGCGCCGACAGGCCGAGCCCGCGCAGATGCGCGGCGATGCCGAGGAAGGGCGCGATCGGCTCGCGCTCGGGCGGGCAGCGCATGAGCAAGGCCGGCAGCGGACCGCCGATCAGCCGCTCGTAGCGGCGGAACGAGGCATCGGCCGGCAGGATCACGCGCCTGGCCGCGCCGAAGCCGTGCGCGGCGAGGAACGCCTCGGGCGTCAAGGCCGCACCTCGGCGAGCCGGTCGGGCCAGCCCGAGAGCTTGGCCGCGCGCGCGTCGGGATCGCCAGGGACGGGCGCGAGCGCGATCGTCAGCGCGTCCTCGGGCGCGAGGCTGCCGAGGCGCTCCGGCCACTCGACCAGGGCGATCCCCGCGCGCGCCTCGTCCCAGCCGAGCTCGGCGAGCTCGTCCGCGCCGGCGACGCGCCAGAGGTCGTAGTGCCAGACCTCGACCCCTGTCGGCAGCGCATAGGTCTGCACCAGGGTGAAGGAGGGGCTCGGCACGACCAGATCGGGATCGCCCGTCGCCGCGCGCAGGAAGGCGCGCGCGAACGCCGTCTTCCCCGCGCCGTAGGGGCCGGCGAGCAGGATCGCATCGCCCGGACGCGCGAGCCGCGCGACCGCCCGGGCGAGGCGCGCGGTGGCGGCCTCGTCGGGCAGGGCGAGCGTGATCGACTCGGTCACGGCCATGGCATCACGGACGCAGTCTGCCAGCCCGGCCGCGCTTGCGCGACGGGGGGCGGGGCGTATCTATGGCTAGGCATGACGCAGGAGACGAGGATGGCCGCGCCGACCGAAACCGACGTGTGCATCGTGGGTGCGGGGCCGGTCGGCCTGTTCCAGGTGTTCGAATGCGGCATGCTCCGGATGCGCTGCGTGGTGGTGGACGCGCTCGATGCGATCGGCGGGCAATGCATCGCGCTCTACCCCGAGAAGCCGATCTACGACATCCCCGCGCATCCGGTCATCAGCGCCGCGGGGCTGATCGAGGCGCTGATCGCGCAGGCGGCACCCTTCCGTCCCGACTACCGGCTCGGCCGCCAAGTGGTGCGCCTCGCGCGCGACCCCGACGGACGGCTGCGCCTCGCCACCTCGGCGGGCGACGAGATCGTCGCGAAGGCGGTGGTGATCGCCGCCGGCGCCGGCGCGTTCGGGCCTAACCGCCCGCCGCTTGACGGGATCGAAGCCTATGAAGGGCGCTCGGTGTTCTATGCCGTGCAGCGGCGCGAGGACTTCCGCGGCAAGCGCGTGGTGATCGCGGGCGGCGGCGACTCCGCGGTGGACTGGGCGATCAGCCTCGCCGAGATCGCCGCCTCGGTGCGGGTGGTGCACCGGCGGGCGAAGTTCCGCGCCGCGCCCGAGAGTGTGGCGCGCATGGAGGCGCTCGCCGCGGCGGGCAAGGTGGAGCTGGTGGTGCCCTACCAGCTGCACGGGCTGCACGGTGCGGACGGCGCGCTCGCGGCGGTGGAGGTGGCGACGCTGAAGGGCGAGCTGCGCACCCTGCCCGCGGACGCGCTGCTCTGCTTCTTCGGCCTCGCGATGGAGCTCGGGCCGATCGCCGAATGGGGGCTGGCGCTGGACCGCACGCATATCCGCATCGATCCCGCGACCTGCGCCACCAACATCCCGGGCGTGTTCGCGATCGGCGACATCGCCACCTATCCGGGCAAGCTCAAGCTGATCCTCCAGGGCTTCAGCGAGGCGGCGATGGCCGCGCACGCCATGCACCCGCTCGTGTTCCCGAACCAGGCGCTGCACTTCGAGTACAGCACCACCAAGGGCGTGCAGGGGCTCGCCGCCTGATGCGCGGCTGCGGGAGGGGGCGACCTCCGGCAGCGGGGGATCGCGCACGGCTGGCGGGGCGGCGACGCGCGGGCCACCCCCGCCGGGCCGGCCCGCCGCGGGTGACCCCTTCCGGAGGCCGGCCTGCGGCTGCATCCGATCGCGCCGGTCGCGCGTAGTCCTGCCGCGACGGACGGAGGAGGATGCGCGATGCGACGGATCCTGCTGGCTCTCCTGGCGCTCCCGTGGGGCGCGGCGGCGGGCGAGGACTATGGCGCGTGGCCGGAGCTGCAGCCGCGCTTCCCGAGCACGGGCGGCGGCGGGGTGATGATCGAGGGCTACCGGCCCGTGGTGACGGGAGATCGCTGCGCCACCGCGTTCCAGGCCGTCGAGCCGGACGGCACGGCGCATCGCAACGAGGTCGTGTTCGACGCGGTGCCCGCACAGGGCGGCATCCTCTGCACCAACGGGCGGTGGCGGTCGCTGGAGAGCGACGCCGCCGGCACCACCCCGTTCCGGGTGTTCATCCGCGACGGCATCGTGCGCGGCGAGCCCTGAACATGCCGATCAGGCCGGCACGCGCTCGAGCAGCAGGGCGAAGGCGGGCGCGGCGCCGAGCGCGACGCGATCGCTGCGGATCACGCGCATCGCATCGTTGAAGAAGGCCACGAAACGATCCGCATGCGCGCCGGTGCCGATCGGATACTGGCGCATCTTCCAGCGGTTCGCCGGGCCGCCCTGGTAGTGGACGTCGCCCGCGTTGTAGGCGCAGGCGACGACGGGCGGGTCGAGCCGCGTGCGCGGCGCCTGGCGGCGGATGTAGCCGACGCCGGCGCGGAGCGCGTTCTCGGGCACGCGCAGCCAGGCATCGCCGATCGTCGGGTCCTGCATCACCTCGCGCGCGGTCGAGATCAGCGTCTGGGTGAGCCCGACCGAGACGCGATGGGGTGTCGCCTCGTCGGAGACGAAGCCCGGTTCCTCGCGGCGCGCGCCGATCGCGTCATCGACCGAGCGGCGCCCGCCGGCGGACTCGGTGGCGATCGTCGCGAGCACGAGCTCCACCGGCACGCCCTCCTCGGCGGCGATCCGCAGGATCGCCGGGCCGACCACGCCGTGCGCGAGCAGCGCGCGGATGGTGCGCGGCTCGCCCGGGGTGCCCGCGGGGGGCGCGCCGTCGATCGCCACGCCATCGGCGGTGAGCGCCCAGGCCACGCTGTCGGCGAAGACGCGGTGCGGCCGCGTGATGTGCGGCAGGGCGTCGCGCAGCACGGCGGCCGTCGAGGCGGCGTGCGCGGTGAGCGCGGCCAGATGCCTGACCTCGCTGTCGTCGATGCCGCAGGGCGCGAACAGCGCGCCCCAGGTGAGCGGGCCGACCACGCCGTCCACCGCAAGCCCGAAACGGACGCGGTGGCGGCGCTGGAAGGCGATGACCGCGCGCTCCGTCGCCGGGCCGAACAGCCCGTCCGCCGTGCCGAGCAGGCGGGCGAACTCGGGGTCGCGCTCGATCAGCCGCGCCTGCACGGCGCGCACGTCGGCGCCGCGCATGTAGGGCCGGGTGAGGCGCAGCGCGCGCTGGTAGGGCGGCGCGCCGACGAACCGGTTCAGGGGCATGCGAACCTCCGTCGCTCGGTGGCGACCGCGCGCGCGAGCGCGGCGAGAGCGGGGGCGAGGCCGGCGTCCGGCTCGGGCGCGCGCGCCAGCAGGTGCTGCGCCTCGCCGAGCGGCGGGCAGCGCGCGAGCGCGGCCTCTGGGCCGAGCACGGCGCGCGCGTAGGCCGCCGCGGCGCCGTAGTGGAAGCCGAGCGCCGATGCGGGCACTGCGGCGCGCGTGCGCGCCGCCTCCTCGGCCAGCGCGGCGTTGAGGGGAACCGCCTCGGCAGCGTTGCGCGCCTGGTCGCGCCGCTCGCGCAGCGCCAGCAGAAGGCCGGCCGCGAGCCGGGCCCGCTCGGCGGCCGGCAGCGGCTGCGGGCCGGCGGCAAGGGCGGCGCGGTAGTTCGTGATCGCGCAGTCGAAATTCGCCGGCGCTTCCGCGGCGCGGCCCGAGCCCGGCGCGAGCGTCGCCGTGCCGAGGCGCAGGCATGCATTCGCCTTGATCTCGCGCGCCTGCAGGCAGGCGGCGTCGGCGGGGCCGGTGCAATCGACCGGCGTTGCGGCGATCGCGGCGAGATCGCCGGCGGCGTTGAGGTCCTTGAGCCGGTCGAGGTCGCGCGCCGTGCCGCAGGCGGCGAGCAGCAGCGCGAGGGCGAGGGCAGCGCGCATCAGGTCGTTTCCTTCAC
>Ga0308410_1001225_pt1 | contig 14771 bp, 10 predicted proteins | sample HotsprOSTMatCore_FD_203467 | JGI IMG/M metagenome (GOLD analysis project Ga0308410, IMG submission 203467) | Hot spring phototrophic mat microbial communities from Octopus Spring, Yellowstone National Park, Wyoming, United States -... | ecosystem: Environmental > Aquatic > Thermal springs > Hot...
GTTAGGGACCCGAAAACAGACCCCGAAAGGCTTCGGATCCTATTGCAAGATGCTTCGGATCCTACTGCTTGGTGGGGAAGAGCCAGCCTGGTGTGCTAACTGCCGCGGCTGGTGGAGGATCCAACTGCTTGCTCGGGGGACTGTTGAGAACGGTAAGATATCCCCCCGCGGGAGTAGATTCTTTCATTGCTTTCTTGACCAGTGCCAGCAGGGCAGCTTTTTCATGGCCAGCCGAAAGTAACGGAGTTGGCACGGGGGAGTTCGAAGATGCCCGGCAGATGGCTTGTGCCGATATTCCCGCCAAACGGCTAGGGAAGCTGGCAACATTCAAAATTGCTTTGGTAATCTAATGGAATTTTCCGAACTCGTGACCATAAGTTTACCAATTGGGGGTGTGGTGGCATACCTGCAGAGTAAAACCAAAGGGTGAACTCTTAGTTTAGGTAAGGGGTTGTGGTTCGTTTACACCAGGTAGTGGGTTGTGCTTAGTTTACACCGCTCGGAAGGGTTGTAAGCGGCCAAATTGCCCTTGGATATCCGCTGATAAAGATGGCTTTAAGGTCTCGACGGGGTCGCTCGATCACCCTCGATTGCAAAAGTACTTAGGAAAAAGGTAAAAATTTAGTTTCGTTCCGGATTTCCTTAGAATTAGGGCATTTTTGGAAGAGAATTAGCGGAGAAGATAAATCATGCCTCGGATCATGATTTTGGATCCACTTTCGGAGGCGGGTTTAAAACTCCTGCGGGCTGCCGGGCTTGAGGTGGAGGAAAGGCCCGGCCTGAAGGGGGAGGATCTGCGGCAAGCATTGCTGGAGGCCGATGGGGCTATCTGTCGTAGTGGGGTTAAGATTACCCGTGATGTCCTGGAAGGCAACAGTCGGCTAAAGGTCATCGTCCGGGCCGGGGTCGGCGTCGACAATATCGACCTGGAGGCAGCGACCCGACGCGGTATCGTGGTGATGAATACCCCCGGCGGGAACACCATCTCCACCGCCGAGCACACTTTAGCCTTGATGTTTGCCTTAGCCCGGAAGATTTGCCCCGCCTTTCGCTCCCTGCAGGAAGGCCGATGGGAACGAACCCGCTTCACGGGGACCCAACTTTATGGCAAGGTTTTGGGCGTGGTGGGATTAGGCCGGGTCGGCCAGGCGGTGGCCGAGCGGGCTCGGGCCCTCGGCATGCGGGTGCTCGGTTACGATCCATTCGTTTCGGCTGCAAAAGCCCGAGAATGGGGAGTGGAGCTGATTCCTAATCTTCGCGACCTCTTGCCACAAGTGGACTTTTTAACACTGCATGTGCCCCTCACCGAGCAAACCCGCGGAATGATCGGCCGGGAGGAATTTGGCCTCATGAAGCCGGGAGCGCGTCTGATCAACTGTGCACGTGGGGGAATTGTCGACGAAGCAGCCCTCTTGGAAGCCCTTCAAAGCGGTGAGCTTGCGGGAGCGGCCCTTGATGTCTTCCAGAAAGAACCTTGTACCTCCAGTCCCCTCTTTGGCCGAGAGGATGTCGTCTGCACTCCCCACTTAGGAGCCAGTACCGAGGAAGCTCAGGAGCAGGTTGCCCTGGAAGCGGCGGAACTTCTGGTGGATTACTTCACTCATGGTGTGGTCCGGCAGGCGGTCAATAGTGTGGCCCTCGATGCCGAACTCCTTCGCGAGCTCGGGGGGTATCTGAATGTGGCGTATCGGCTCGGGCTCCTGTTAGCTCAAATTCAGGGTGAGGGCATTTCCCGCTGTCGGATCCGCTACCAGGGAGAGGTGGCTCGGCGGGAGACCCGGCTTTTGACGGCCGCTTTTGCCGCCGGGCTGGTCGAACACGCAATCGACGAGCCGGTCAACCTCGTTAACGCGGAATGGCTCCTTCGCCAGCGGGGAGTGGAGCTTTTCGAGGAACGGACCGGCGAGGTGCGAGAATTCAGCTCTTTAATAACCGCCGAGGTGGAATCCCGGGATCGAACCGGTGTAGCCGCCGGTACCCTTTTCGGGACCACACCCCGACTGGTCCGGAAACGCGACTTTTACCTCGATGCCCCCTTGGAAGGAATCCTTCTTTTGTTCGAGCATCGCGACGTGCCGGGGGTCATCGGGCATATCGGGACGGTCTTCGGCCGGCATCAAGTCAACATTGCAGGTATGTCCGTGGGTCGGCAATGGGACCGGCCGGGCGGTCCCGCGGTTGGTGTCCTCTGCCTGGACAGCTTTCCACCTGCAGAAGCTATCCGAGAAATTCTTGCCCACGAAGCGATGAGTTGGGCCAAGATCGTTCGTTTACCCCCCCGCCACCAGCTTCCTGGGTTTTTGGCTGGCACATCCGCTGCTAATTCCCTCCGGTCGGCAACCGAGCAAGGATAGTCCTCAGAGGCTGCGGACCTTGAACCCGGGGAATTCCCAGTCCGTTATTACTCGGATTGTCCTTGCCCCCTACTAGCCCAACAGATCGAGTAGTTGTCCCAATCTGCCGCTGGGATCCCTTCCCCGGGCTTCTTCTCCGTTAGGGGAAGGTGCCGTGGGAGGATTTTTTGAACCGAGTGGGATTTCCCACGGCCGGCGTCCGTCGGCATCCCGCTCCGTTGCATGATGGTTTTGTCCATCGGTTTCGCCGATGCCGCTTGCAAGTTCGGCTGCCCTTTCACCGGCTAGTCGATGGGCCTGTTGGGCGGAAAGCTCGGCCTGTCGATCCAGCTCCTTCCCCCGTGTTTGGGCCAGAGGGGCTGCAGGAGCCCCGCTCAGGATCGGTGCACCCGGTCCGATGCTCATCGGTTCCGCTCCCTTTGTTGCAGGAACGATCACCCCTAGCCCCAGGACCCCTCCACGCCAGGAGTCCTCTTGATATCGCCGGCACAAGGGTTCCGGCTATATCAGGGCTCCTCCACGCCGGGAGTCCTCCCTGCCTCATCCGAGAGTTGCTTTCATTTCTGAAACCGCCGGCATGCGGCCGCCACCTCCCCACCGGCTTGGCCCTCCTCAATCGGAGAGGAATCCATCTTTCCGGTAAGAAATCCTGCCAGGCAGCTTTTTTGGTTGAAAGCTTCTTTTTTGGTTGAAAGCTTCCACGATTCTCGGAATTCTCTAGCCCGAGGGTTCCTTTCCAATCCGCTTCCTGCGAAACTCTACCTTACTGACTGAAGGGCTGGGGGATTCAAGAGAGTTTTCCGGTTCCGGCCGAACCCTCCCATAACCGCCCCCAAAGTTTTCACATTAGAAAACCGCGACCCAAAGTTTTCACATTAGAAAAAATTTACGAAGGGAGGGTTTTCAGGCGGGGGACCACCGGGGCAGAGGCCAATCTTCCTGCAAGCTCCCCCACGACGGGGTCTCTAAGGTAGGGGGATCATGACCCCCCAGTGATACCGGAACAATCTGGCTTTCTTGCGTTGGACACTAGTTTGGTTTTCTGGAGTTTTCGCTTTCTAGGTTTTCAAGTTTTGGGTTTTTAGGCTTTCGGCCTAAGCCTCGTGAATAGGTTTTAGGTAAGGCCTTGAATTGGGCAAATAAAAATGACCTTACTAACCTTGATCCGGCATGAATTCCGAGAAGCTCGATTTCAATTATTCATCAGTTGCGTGATATTAATCGCTTTTGCCTGGCTTTTTGTGTGGCTTGTCAGCATGATCAAGCCAGGGCTTTGGGCAGCGGTGATCGAGTTTGCTCCGGATTTCCTGCGGAAATTGGTCGTGGTTTCGCCTGCCCATTTGCTCACCCCGGCAGGTCAGATCTCTGTGCTTTACCTGCACATTGTCCCTTTGTTGGTGTGCATGGGATGGGCCCTTGGGCGGGGTTCCCAGACGGTCGCCGGCCGGATTGCCTCCGGACATATGGAAATGCTGGTACCGAGCCCCCTCCGCCGCATCGAATTGATGCTGGCTCCGGCGGTCGTCATGGTGGTGGGGGCCTGTCTGATGGGGGGATCCCTGTGGGTGGGAACTTGGTTGGGCATTCGCATGGTGCGGCTGTCCGACCCGCCCGATCCCATGCTTTACATGCCCGGGGCTGTCAACATCACTGCTCTCACGGTTTGTTTAGCCGGGATTACCTCCTTGATTTCCAGTTGCGATCAAGATCGATGGCGGCCAGTTTGGGGGGCTATGGCCGTCACCATCCTGGCCGCAATTATCAAACTTGTCGGTCAACTCCTGCCCGGGGGAGAGTGGATCGCCAATTTCAGTTTTCTGACGGCTTACGAACCACAAAAGCTTATCCTCGAGCCCCAAGCCAGCTGGACGCCTCCTTTGCTCCCCGGGGTCAGCATCGCACTTCGCATCTGGTTCAATGTGGTCCTTGTGAGCCTGGGAGTGGTGACCTACGCGGCCTCGTGTGTGATTTTCGTCCGCCGGGATCTACCCGTCCCCCGATAAGATCGCTCACTTCCCTCCCGGATCACGCAGCAACCCCGGACCCAAATGCTACCGGTTTCTCTCCCGCGGGGCCTTCCCCACAACCGGCAGCCCTGTTCCCGGCAAGAGGAAACTTCCAAAGGCACCGGTTAATGGTGATCATATGTTCCAGTATATACATTCGCTCTGTAAGCAGCGGCACCCAACCTTGTGGAGGTAGCGAAACCTAGGAAAAGGGGCATCCCCTGAATTTCCGGGGCTAGCCGGGCTGGAACGTTTTTTCATGGGGTGGTCTCCGGTTGGTGGGTTTGTGCCGGCGAACTTTCCGCGGTGGCCAGATGACTCTCCGATCCCCTTTTTTCGACGGTAAGAGATTGCGGATAGGGAAGTCCCAACAGCTCGTAAATCTCCGGATTTTCCAGCGAGGGGACCACCAAATGGGCACAGGAAAACTCCGTATCCTTGCAATTTACATTGGGCACAGCCACCACGAAGGCCCCCGCAGCCCGAGCTGCCGAACAACCCGTCGGACTGTCCTCCAAGACCATCATCTTTTCCGGGGGAATGCCGAACCGCTCTGCCGCCCGAAGGTACACCTCCGGATGGGGTTTTCCCTGCGAGACATCCTCCGCGGTCAAAGTAAAGGCAAACCGCGGTTCCAAACTGAAAGTTCCCAACAGTTTTTGCAATACCCGTCGCCGGCTGGAGGTGCAGACGGCCTTGGGAATTCCTGCTGCTTCCAGAGCCTCCAGTAACGGGAAAAGTCCAGGCATGGGGGCAAGCCGCGTCTCCACCATTTCCAGAAACAGGGTTTCCGATTCGGCCGCCAAGTCCTCCCACCGTTCATTCAGGTTATGCCAACGGATAATGGTCTCGAAACACGGCTGCGGCGGTCGACCCATGATCGCCGCATTCAGCTCCGGAGTGAACACCAGTCCCCTTCGGGCGAGAAGTTCGCTTGCCACATCCCAGTACACTTCCTCCGTGTTAAACATGAGCCCATCCATGTCAAATACCACTGCCAAAAAACGGTTCATCGGTCCTCCTTCTCGACGTGATTGATCCCTACGGTATCGAAGCTCCTCAATTCGCCGGAGCTCCGAGCCGACCACCGGAGTCCGGGGAGAATAACCTTGCTGGTGCCCCGGGACCTCCGCAAAAAAAAAGTTAAGGACACCGCTAAATTGTGTGCACCGGCCGCCGCTGGCATCGGCTCCCCATTGGCTGGCGTCTTGCCCTCCGGTCATCCAAAGCTACCGCCGGTCGGGTAGAATGATTAGGCAGGTGGGAGGGGACGCGGTCCCTGCCGGGGGCACCGGGTACTCCCGCAACCTTCGTCATCTCAAGCTTAATTTATCCGGAAGGGACCAGTTCCCGGGATAAATTTTCCGCGGCAGCCACGGATAGCCCCAGGCTCGGTCGGAAGATCTTTCCTTTCGGAGAATTACTAGCGTGAAAGTAGTGATAGCGATCATTCAACCGACGAAATTGGAAGCCGTGCGGGAGGCACTCCGGGCTGTGGAGGTCACCCGGATGACCGTCTTCAATGCCCAAGGCTATGCCCGCCAGCGGGGAATACCGGAGCTTTACCGCGGTCGGGAGTATCAAACCACTCTCATGCAAAAGGTCGTGTTGGAAATCGTTGTCAACGACGATTTTCTAGAACGTACCATCCACACCATTGTGCAGGCTGCCCGGACTGGCCTTCAGGGAAATATTGGCGACGGGAAAATCTTTGTGGTCCCGGTGGAGGAAGCCATTCAGATTGAAGATGGAACCCGCGGCCCTGGTGCCGTATAAACTCCCCGGCTGGGTTGCCCGGCCAAACCTTTCGGGGGTTGTTCTGTCGATTCCCCCAACCGCTTTTCCCTTCCACCCGAGTACGACTTCCTTCTAGCCGGGAATTTCCGGCAGGATCTTCACCCGCCGGCCTACCACTTCAATCCTTCCGGCCGCCAGAAGCCGCAGAGCCTCGGGGTAGGCCTCACATTCGGCCTGGAAGACCCGAGCCGCAAGCGTCTCCGGCGTGTCCTCATCGAGCACCGGAACTGCCCGCTGGAGAATAATGGGACCATGATCGTATTCTTGGTCGGCACAGTGGACGGTACATCCGCTCACTTTTGCCCCGAATTCCAACACCGCCTCATGGACCCGGCGGCCGTAGAATCCCTTCCCGCAAAACGCCGGAATCAATGCTGGATGAATATTCAGTACCCGAAGCTGAAAATCCTCCGGTATCACCAGCCGTTTCAAAAATCCCCCCATCACGACAAAATCCGTATTGACCCGCCGGCAATGATCGAAAATGACCTCGCTGAAGGCTGCCTCGTTGGGAAACTCCTTAAACGGCACCACCACCGCCGGAATTCCTGCCTCCTCCGCAAAACGGAGTCCCCCGGCCTTCTCTGTACTGGAGATGACAAGGACGATATCGATAGGAACGTGACCGGCCCGGCTTTTCTCGATCAAATTCCGGAGGGTTGTTCCGCCTCCAGAGATTAAGACTACAATCCGCAGCCGGGCCCTTCGCGGGAATCGCACCACTGCCGGACCACCCTGAGAGTGCATTGCTACCGACCTTTTCCGTTTTGCAGCCTCCGCTTGCTGACTCCCATGCACCAAGATGGAGCAAAAAATTCAAGGGACAGTTGTGACCTTGGCCCGAGCAACCTTGATTTGCTGCACGGCTTGGCCTGTAGGCAACCCCGATCTGGTATTTCCTTCTCCGCTTGTTGACTCCCCTGCATCAAGATGGAGCAAAAAATTCAAGGGACAGTTGTGGCCTTGGCCCGAGCAGCCTTGGGTTGCCTCAGAGCTTTCCCCCCAGGCAACCACCGAAAACCGGGAAGACTTCCGGGCACTTCCCCCGCAGACCGTCGCGGCGTTCATTTCCCCTGAAAAACCCCCAATATCCTACCGATTCTTGCTGGTCGCGTCGATTGGGTTCCCTCGGCTATCCGGCCGAAGGGCCAGGGCTTAGTTGTGGGGTTCTCCCCAGGCGTGTGCCCGGGTAATACCGTGGATCCAGGTGGCAATAAATGCGTGGGAGGTTCCGGGAGAAATTGCACCGGCCTCCCGAAAAGTTTGCCCGCTTCGAAGGGTTGGAGTCCATCCCCGGGGGGCCCGGGATTTGACCGCGGGTCTGAGTGCTCGCCCAACTCGGCCGGCAGTTATTACCCTTTTGGGGAAAGCTACAGAGTATGAGAACCCGTTGCCCGGGGACACGACACCGCTAGTTTTTCCTTCTCAGTGCACTGGATTTTCAGTCCAGTGTTCGGTCAGGAAGGGGTAAGGACCCACCCCCGAGGGGGTATGCACGACCTTTTTGTGTTCCTATTTGTCCTCCCAAGCCCGTACATTCTATCGGGCTTTTCATCGAGCGATTGCAGAGACTCTGCCGAGGGGGCCGTCCCCAGCGTTTCGGATCTCGGGCAAACCGATGGATTGGAGGCCCGGGAGACCGTCCCAAACTGCGGGGTGTTTCACCTACCGATCGAACCTACTTGGTGAAGGGCCGTCTTTAACTGGCCCTTAGGATGTTTCTGCCGGCTTTTGGGGAGCGGAAGCAGGTTTTGTATTTGCGAAGGGCAACGACCGGGAATTGTGCCGTGCGGCGTTGATTTGCTTGGTCGGGAAGCAGAATGATCGTCGGGAAAAGATCACCCGTTCCGTTTACGCGGATTGCGAAGCTCTCGGGGAGGTTGAAACCGGATTTCCTCTTTACCGAAGGATCGGATTTCCACCACTGCCGAGAATTCCGAGCAGAGTCGTTCCACACATCGGGAGACAACTTCCTCGGGAGCACTGGCCCCTGCGGTGAGGGCGAGAAGGCGGACTCCGGAAAGCCACTCGGGACGGATTTCCTGGGGCCCGTCGATGAGGTAAGCGGGGGTTCCCCGCTTGCGGGCAATTTCGGTCAGTCGACGGCTGTTGGAGCTGTTCGGGCTCCCCACCACTAACACCAGGTCCACCTGACTTGCGACGGTGCGGACGGCTTCCTGTCGGTTTTGAGTGGCATAGCAGCGATCCCCTTCCGGGGGCCCGATAATGCTCGGGAACCGTTCCCGCAAGCGAGCGACAATCTCTTGAACGTCATCCAAGGAGAGGGTTGTCTGGGTAAGATAGGCTACCTTTTCGACTTGGGGGAGCTGGAGGCGGTCGACGTCCTGCGGTCGGCCAACCAGATGAATGGCTTCGGGGGCCTCGCCCAGAGTTCCCACGACCTCCTCGTGGCCGGCATGCCCAATGAGCACGATGCAATATCCCTCGGCTGCCAACCGGCGGGCTTGGCGGTGCACTTTCATCACAAGGGGGCAGGTGGCATCGATGGTGCGGAGTCCCCGCTGTCGAGCCTCTTCCCGAATGGCCGGGGAAACCCCGTGGGCCGAGTATAGAACCACCGCCCCCGGGGGCACTTCCCCGAGGTCTTCCACGAAAATTACCCCTCGCCTTCGGAATCCTTCCACGACCCAACGGTTATGCACAATCTCATGGTACACATATATCGGCGGCCCAAACCGCTGCAGAGCCTTCTCAAGGGCTTCGATAGCCATCCGTACACCTGCACAAAACCCCCGGGGCTCCAGGAGCCATACTCGCAGGGGTCCGGGGCTTTGCTCTCTGCACTCCTTATCCGAGGCTTCGGGCAACCTTGCGAGTTCCATCGGTGATGGACCTGGCAACCGCAAGCTCCTTTTGGAAAAATGTTTGGAAAATTGCTGGGTATTAGAGCTTCCTCTCCCTTTCGGGATGGGAATTCTTTTGAATTCTTTGCGGCCAAAGACCTAAGGCAAGGTGGGAAGATCGCGAGAACTGTCTGAGGAAACGCCGCCCGAGTCAAGCCTCGGGCAGAGTTTTGGGGAAAAGATTTAATTTGCTGGTCTCATGGGGTATCCTCCATCGAGAAGGAGGGGGTTTTGCTCGGGCATACTGGGAAAAGGGGGCCCCTGGAGCTCGGTGCGGTGGGGAAGGTGGGAACCTCTCTCCAGGTTTCATGCCGCTTTCCAGTTTAAATGCAGGTGGGACAGGGCAATCGCTGATGGCAAATTTTTCTGCAATTGTTGCGGATTTACAACGTTTTGGTCCCCTTCAAACGGTTCGGGAACCGGTACCACTGCCTCAAGCCCGCAGATACTGCGCCGGGCTTATGCGGCGTCATTTTCCGCACTTTCTGCTTTTTCGGGTGGCGGTCCCGCGGCGATTGCAGCAGCATTTTGCTAACATTTTTGCCTTTTGGCGTTGGGGAAAAGATCTAGCCCAGCACTTGCATGATCCTCGCAGTGGGTTAGCCCTGTTGGACTGGTGGCATCGATTGCTCCAGGACTGTTATGCGGGAGAAGTTGCTCACCCGGTTTTTGTGGCTCTTCGGGAGACGATTGAAACGTTCGGTATTCCCCGGGATCCCTTCGCGGATCTTTTGGCCGGCTTCCGGCAGGACCAGCAGGTGCGACGCTACCAGACGTCCGAGGAAGTTTTGGCCTATTGCCGCTATGCGGCCAATCCTCTCGGCCGAGTTATTCTTTTGCTGGCAGGTTGCCCGGATGCACGGTACCGGCAACCCTCAGATCATATTTGTACAGGTATCGCCTGGGTCAGCTTTTGCCGGAACGTGGCTCGGGATGTGCGCGCTGGCCGCATCTACCTCCCACTGACCCATGCCTTGCGGTATGGATATTCCGAGGAGGATTTTCTTCGGCGAACGTATAACCAGCCCTTTAAGCTCTTTTTGGAGGGAGAGTTAGCTGAAGCCGAGGGTTGGTTGCTGGCCGGCCGAAAGGGTCTGACGGGCCTACCTCGGTGGGTTCAATTCGTGGCCTGTTTGGCGGTGGGGGAGGCGTTGGAGTGGATTCGGAGGATTCGAGCTTCCGAATATAACGTTTGGACCGGGACTGTAAGGATTTCCCGTTGGGAATGGGCTCATCTACTAGCTCGCACTTGGTGGGATCTGCGGCGGGGCCGCCTTGTCCCGCAAAATGGTTGATTTGCTGACGGAATGCTCATTCTAGAACAGCAAGGGAAAACCAACGAGTGTGTCAAGGTAAACCCAACGACTTTGTCAAGGGAAACCCAACGGGTTTGTTAAGGTAAATCCAACGAGTTTGTTGTATCGGGTTTTCCTTGTGTATTGCTTGTGTCCTCATTCCCGGGCCGGGGGCAAGCTCGCTCAAGGTATTCATCTTCGGTGCTTTTTCGGGTCAGTCCAAGGACCGACACCGTACGCCCGAACGGGGTGTGGCAGAAGTTTATTCAGAGAATCTCTTGACGAAGATTCGATCTGTGCCATAATAGCTTACGGTCTTTTGTCGCCGACTGCGTTGGTGGTCGGGCGTCCTTCCTGGGCGTTCGACGAACAGGGAACTCCGGTGCAAGTCCGGGACGGCCCCGCCGCTGTAACCGTGGATGTGGGAAGTCCCCCCTTCTTTGTGGCCATTGTCGTGGTGGGCGTTGTTGGTCTGTGCCTGCCGCGATGAGAAGGCCGGGACTTCCGACGCGGAAGTCAGAAGACCTACCAACGCAGTGGCCGGTGTTACCTGCGAGGGCGGGTAACCGGCCGGTAATGGTTCTGTGGGCATAAAGGCCTTCTGCCTAAGCGGAGCAGGTGCCCGAAAAATTCCCCAGGGTCTTTGGGTGCTCTGTGGTCTTGCAAGGCGAGCGGCCAGTTTGCTCGAAGTATCGGTTCCCGCAGGTACGAGCTGATGCATGAGTCTTTTGAGGGCTTCTTTGCGCGCAGAGATTCCCACTGGATTTACCGAGATGCTTCTTGGACGGAGAGTTTGTTTGGGAAAATGATCATGTGTCCATGTTCAAGGAGGGGGTAAGTGGTTAACCAAGCAAGCCTAGCCGTGGTGGTGCCCAAGAATCCAGTTGCATGGTGGCAAAGGGGACCCTTGCCTTGATTGGGAAAGGCCCCTTCGTCGGGAACCGAAAGGACCTCAGTCCATGTTTACCCGTGAAATTTCCCCCGTGAAATTTCCGAAACATCCGTGGCGTTTGATCTTAGGAGTATAGTCCGCACTTCGTCGAGCGAGTGTTTTTCGGTTCTCAGGGAGGCCAGGAGATGAAGAAGTACTTTTCGTCAGATAGCAGGTCCGGAAGTTTTGTTTCTTTAGCCACAAGAGGAAGCGGGAAAAGAGGACAATCGGTGGGCTGGAGCTCGGCCTTTACGTTGGTCGAGCTTTTGGTGGTGATTGCCATCATTGGGGTGCTAGTGGCCCTGCTTCTGCCGGCGGTGCAGGCTGCCCGAGAGGCGGCCCGGCGGGCCCAATGTGCCAACAATCTCAAGCAAAACACGCTAGCTGTGCTTTTGTATCACGACAGCTTTCGCTGCCTTCCGCCGGCTACGGTCCTTCAGAGCGACTGGACCCAACCTACGGTGGCCTGGTTTGCCGCCGTCGATTACAACACCAATACCGTAATCCCGGAAAAGGGCCTGATTGTCCCCTACATCGAACGCAATACAGCGGTGTACCGATGTCCTACTCGGACGGAGCAAATTGTTCAGCTTTACCAAGGGGCTACTGGAGGTTACGGTTACAACATGAATTTGGGTTACGTGGACTATTCCAATTGGCCGAATCCACCCCGACAGGTAGTACGGGATTTGGCCTATTTTCCGAGTACCACTCGAACCATGGTTTTTTCGGATTCCGCCCGGATCCAACTTCCTTGGGCCGGTGATCCCCAGTTAAAGGCTACGGAAAATTTTTACCTTGCCGGTCCTGAGGATTACTTTTTGTTCACCGAACCGGGAACGCACTTCCGTCATGGGGGAAATGTGGCCAATGTAAGCTTTCTGGACGGCCATGTGGAGGCGATGAAAGAAGTTTGGGTAGCTTCCCCAAGCCACTGGCCCCAGGAAGCCGTCGAGCTAAGGAAAAAACTGGTGATCGGCTATCTGAGCGACAAAAGTGTGGATCTTTATCGCCCGTACTAAAACAATTCCCGGAGAACCTGCGTGAGCTTCCGGGGAAAGGAGGTTACGATCGGTTGTCGGTCACCAAGCTTGAGTCTGGCCGGGGATGGCACACGGGTAGTAGCCCCGTTCGTTGGGGACCACCGGCGGGGTGGCATCCCAAGAAAGCTCTTTCGGGCCAAGCTCTAGCTGAGAATTGAAGGCCTGCTCCCAAGTAACCTCTTTGCCGGAATAGGTTGCCATCCGACCCATGACGGCAGTCATGGAGCTTTCGGCAGCCCAGTCGGCCTCGTTATAGGGCTCGCCGGAGAGGAGGGCAGCAAATAGATCGTCCATCTCCACTTGGTGGCCGGCCGGACCCCGTTCCCAGCGGAGGGGTTCCTTTCCGGGAAGGAGGATTCGGCCTGGACCGTGGCCTTCGATCTCCGCCACCCCGTTTGTCCCATGGGCTACTTGCAGGAAGGCATTCCAGCAGCCGGGCATGTGCCGACACACACTGAATACACGTACCCCACCGGGATACTCGAATTCGACGGAGTGATGGTCGAAGATTTCCCCGACGGCATCAGCACCATAACCCTGAGCCTTGCCCCACTCAGGGGTACGGACCTGTCGGCCCCCCATTCCCCAGGCACGGATGGGATGGGCCCGGAGGATCCAGTTGGCCACATCGATATCGTGCACATGCTGTTCGACGATATGGTCCCCCGATAGCCAGGTGAAATAGTACCAGTTGGAGACCTGGAATTGCATTTCCGTCTGGCCGGGCTTGCGGGGACGGAACCACACTCCCCCCGAGTTAAAATAAATCCGCACACACTGTACCGAACCAATAATTCCCTCGTGAATCCGGCGAATAACCTCCCGATGTTTCACTTCGTGCCGAAGATGGTGGCCCACGGCTACCGCCAAATTCTTTTGCTTGGCGATTTCATTGGCAGCAAAAATCCGGCGAATCCCGGGAGCATCCACGGCTACCGGCTTTTCCATGAAAACGTGCCGGCCCGCCCGAACAGCCTCTTCAAACTGGGCGGGACGAAATCCCGGAGGTGTACAAATAAGCACAAGATCGAGATCGCAGTGGATCGCTTTCTTATAAGCATCGAGCCCTACAAAGCGTCGCTCCGGAGGAACGTCGACTTGATCGGGACATTGGGCCATAATGGCCCGCAGGCTGTTTTCTAAAGGCTCGGCAAAAGCATCGGCCAAAGCTACCAGCTTCACATTCTTGGTAGCGGCATTGCGGAGGGCGTTGACGGCCGCACCAGTTCCCCGACCTCCGCAGCCAATCAGGGCGATGCGGATCAGATCGCTTCCGGCACCATGAGCTCCCCGACTCACACTGAGCCCCGTGGCTGTGCCGACAAGGGCCCCGCCCAGTGGGTTAATTCCGGCCGTCGGGCTAATACCGCCCTTGGGGCTAGTACAAGTTCCCCCCGGCTGCTTCGCCCGCGAGCTTCGCACCGTGCCTGCTTCCTCCATCACTTTTCTCCTGTTCTGCTAAAAAGTGGCCTATGGGAACAAATGTACCTAAACTTGCCCAAACGTCGAACGAAAACGGAAACCTCCTCTCCAACTGGAATTGCCCAAAACCACCGTTCCCACTGGAATTGCCAAAAACCACCAGGTTTCCGTGCCCACGGGTACTTGACCGAACTTCCGAAGGAACCGTGCTCCTGCCCGCTCCTTTTTGAAAAGCGGGGAGTCAATCTCTCAAACTAAGTGCTCCTTGGGGATAAAAAACCCGGAGCCTCTTTTGATAAAAAATTCTTGTCTCTGGCCAGGTTGCGAAGTTTCTTGGGGTAACCTCGGTAGCATCGTCGGGGAAACAAACCCTTCCCTATGGGGAGACCGCAAACGAGCCATGCAGCATCTACTCCTTGGATTCCCGCTTTGGCTCGCTGAATTTGCACTTCCTTTCCAAATCCTTAAAAGAGCTCTCGTGAAAACTCCGGACGTTGTTGCCTCGCTGAGCCCAACTGGGAAGCTAACGTCAGCCCCCGGGCCCAGCGCGCACAAACCGATTCTACCTTCTGCCCACCCTCTCGCAAGTAGAACAGGAACGTCTGAACAATTTATCGGAGGCTCTAAGACGCCCTCTCGAAATTCTGATACAAACGGGACTTCCAATCCTTTTCCGATCTGTTGTGCTTTATTCCCATGCCGTTTTATGAGGGTTTTAGTACTCGCAAGGCCGCTGGTCCAACGTGCATCTGGCGAAAAACAAAATTCCGGCACAACCCCTAACGAATATCCCAATCCTTGGAAATGCTAAGGATTGTACCAGGCCTTCGAGTCCTAAAGAACCTACCGATCCTTCGAGCTTTTAGAGAATGTACCAATCCTTCAGATTCTAAGGAGCCAACCGATGGTCTGAGGCTCTAAGGAAGCTGCCAATCGTTCGAGGTCCTAAGGAATCAACCAATAGTTCAAACTTCAAAGGAATGTGCCAATTGTTGGAGGTTCTAAGGAATGTGCCAATCGGTGGAGGTTCTGAGGTATCTGCCGATCGTTTGAGGCTAT
>Ga0308410_1001236_pt1 | contig 14708 bp, 9 predicted proteins | sample HotsprOSTMatCore_FD_203467 | JGI IMG/M metagenome (GOLD analysis project Ga0308410, IMG submission 203467) | Hot spring phototrophic mat microbial communities from Octopus Spring, Yellowstone National Park, Wyoming, United States -... | ecosystem: Environmental > Aquatic > Thermal springs > Hot...
CCTTACAGAAAAGAAAAGTGAAGGCAACTTCATAACAGTAGAGTGCTTATTCGCATTTGACAAAGATGAGGATAAAGGGCGGGTATTAACCCTCATGCGTAAGTTTTCATCGATGGTCAGATTTGCTTACAAAAGACTATTGGATGGAGCGGAAAGAAAAGAGCTGAAAAAACTACTAGCCCGAAAGTATGGAATAAACACTAGATATTCGGATGACGCGATTCTCCTAGCACAGCAAACTCTGGAGTCTTGCATAGAAAGAGAGCAAAATCCGAAAAAGCTTGTTTTTGGTTCAAGGGAACTGTTTGAACAGCTAAAGAAAAAACACTTAGCAGGCAAAAGAAGAGACGAACTAAGACAAAAATGGGAAGAAAGAAGATACGGCATTCTGCAATCAAGAGGGGACAAGTCAAAAGAAGGCAATCTAAACCTCAGACTTGTCAATCTGAACAATCAATGGCATCTGCGGATTAATCTAGGGAACGGCGGGTACGTGTGGGCGAAGGTAATTCGGGCAGCAAAAAGAAAAACTGACAAGTGGTTAGACTTTATAAGCAGTATAGAGCACGCCGAGAAGACAGGCTACTGGTTCCCATACACAGTACGACTCAAACTCAGAAATGGGAAAATCTACGCACAGTTCAGCAGAGAAGAGAAGCTTCCAGAAGTGGCTATTACAAAAGACAATGGTGTTATAGGGATTGACATCAACGCTTACCCTTTTCACTTGGCACTAGTTCATACGACAAAGGATGGGAACTTAGAGAAGTATCAGCGGATCAGCTTAGACAAGCTATTAGAGGGCAGTTCAGAAAAAAGAGATTACCTAAGCTGGCAAGTTGCTCATCAGGTAGTGGAAATCGCTAAAAGAGAAAGAAAAGCGATCGTTGTGGAAAATTTAGAGAAGCTCCCAAAAGGTAAGAGAGGTGATGGGCTGCCTAAACTGAGACAGAGACTACAAAAGTGGATATACAAAGGCTTACTGCAAAAGATTGAGATTGTAGCGAAGCGGAATGGCATTCAAGTCGTCAAAGTCAATCCAGCTTACACGTCAATCATTGGCAAGCTGAAGTATGCACCACTATACAACATAGACAAGGACACAGCGGGTGCTTACGTGATAGCCCGAAGAGGACTAGGTTTCAAAGAGCGTCTACCCAAAAACTACAGAGGGCTCCTGAAAGATGCAGAGTTTCTCTCTTACACAATCGCAAAGATTGAAGACAAGATTGCCAAACTCAAACAGGAAATACGAGAAGAGAAAAACGAATACAAGCGGAATAGGCTAAAAAGTATTCTTTGGAAAACACGGAAAGAATTAGACTTGTTACTCAGATACTTACGGGAAAGCGGGGAGAGCGAGTCAGCTACCCAACAAACCGTCAACCGTAAGATGGAACGGGTGCGGGGTTCCACTCAGATGGAACAAAAAAACTGGCGAGTTCTCTCCGTAGCCCTCGCCCTCTCCTGCCTTGAGAGCCTTCGGGACTTCTCTCCCTTGAAGAGGGTAATCCTCACAAGGGATTGGGTAGGAGCGGCGAAACGGGCTAGTCCCTCCTTACCTGGTCAAGGGACGACTGTACAAAATATGTACAGTTTTGTATAGTTTGGACCAGGCCAGGACGGCATAGCACTATTCCCGTACTTTTTTGCCACCGAACCTCTGTATAACTCATTCATTGTAGTAATGCGTGTGGATGTACATAATGCACTTCATTATAGCGATATATATATAGTAAATCTATTAGAAGATAGTTTAGAAAAAATTCCATTTAATATAAGAGGTTACATAAAATCTCACATTGAAGATTTGATGTATGAAATCTACATTGACAATTTAGATTATAGTGAATACGATGAAGATGAAGAATTTGAGCCAGCAGAACATTATAAGGAATTTTACGATTTTGATGCTGATGATATATTTGATACGGAAAGAATAGAGATAAGTCTGAGTTCATATTCCACCAATTTTATTAAATACCAAAATGAAGTACCGGTTTATAGCAATTATGAAGCAAATTTTTCTCTAAACTTAAAAAGTAAAGTAGGCAGATACAAATTTGATGTTTTATGTGAAATAATGCTATCAATTTATACCGAAAAAAACGAGCTAAATATTTTAGTTACTTGCAAAGATCTTAAAATAACAGGATTTATCCGTGATTATGAGTCAAAGAGCACTCACGTTCTATTACATAAGAAATACCCAATTCATAGCATAAATAAGTTTAACATAAATCAATCTCAACTATACTCTATAACATCATTCTTTAAGGATTACTTAATTAAAGACGGCAGTCTTTACAAATTTAATGGTAACACTTACCAACTGGCATATGACAGCAACAAAAAACTGCCTCTCATATTAAAGCGTAACGGAGTATATTTCATAAAACTGGATTCAAGTCTTAATAAAGGAGTTGCTGTTATACCACCACGATATATAGGTAAAAATGCTCAAAGGTATGCAAATATTGAAGATAAGATAGTAGACTTTAAAAGCATAAACAATGCAGCAAACATGTATAGTGAACATAACAATTGTGGTATCATAGTTGCCATTCAAGAATATGCTTCAATCGTAGATATAAATGAATTGCTAAAAAAATTGGAGAATTACGTTAAAGAAATACTGCAAATGGAAGGGATAAATCATACAACAATGCATTATGACTACTACTTTTCTGAAAAAACAGGAGATTTGTATGTATTTATAATACTTGAAAATGCTTTAGAAGAAAAAGCTCGTTTTGTGATAGTTGATCATAAAGTTTCACAACAAATTACTCATAGTACAGTAATACTCTTGTCAGACATATACGAATTCGGAACATATTCAGAAGAAGAACAAAAAAAGCGAAGGAAATTAAAAAATAGTTACAGACTGCTAAGTGAAACAATAAACAGATATAAGACTCTAAGGAAAAGTATCAATAGAGGGAAAATAAGAAAAAATGAAGATATAAGCTTTATTGACTTTTTGAATTATTTATTCCATAGAACCATCAATAGAACCGCTGGCGCATGGTTTGCGTACGATGATGATTTAATTGTAAGATACCACATCTCTCTCGCGGATTTTTTTAAAGAGTTTAAAGACGTCAGGTACAATCGTCAAGCTAAAATACAATATGATGGGTTAGCTAAATATAAAGGCACTATTACTGAATCGAATACAAAAATAGAACGTTACGAAAATATTCTACTGCATAGAATTAGTATTAGAATGATTAAAATGAGTGGTTATATTTATTTTAATTTTGACTTCTTAGTTGCAATCTCAGAAATGGATATTGTCAAGACTATCAAATTTCAGGTTTATGATTAACATACTGCGCAACCGCAAAAGACCGACATTACAAGATTATCCAAAGAAGCATTTTCTGCTTACAACTAATTCGCTCTTTCGATAATTACCTGATTAGTTATAAAGAAGACAGCAATGTCAACTAGAAAAAATAATAATATGTTGCATACGGAATTATTCAACGATCATATAATAAATAAATCAACACATGGTAGCCAATCAGAATGTTTACACACTGATCTGACACCTGTTACTTATAAAGGTCTTTATTCCATGCACAAATACTGGGGCAAAAAGCCTCATAATGTTGTACGTTCATTTATTGAATGTTATACAGAAAAAGAACAAATAGTAATGGATCCATTCTGTGGTTCTGGCGTAACTGCTATTGAAGCTTTACTTGCCAAACGAAAGGCAATTGCTATCGACTTAAATCCAATAGCAACTTTTATCACTCGTGCGACATTACTTCCTGTGAACCCTAACGACATAGAAATGGAGTATTATCGTATTCGGGATACAGTTGAATGCAACATCAACGAACTTTACTTAACGCGATGCACGCAGTGTGGTGCAACCGCCGTCGGCACACACTTTATATGGGGAAGTGATGCTTTGAAAAAAATATGGTACCATTGTAAAGTTTGTGGAGAGCGTAAAGGCATTAAGACACCAGATCAAGCGGATTATGAACGTGTTCGTACTATTGAAGCACAAAAAATCCCATATTTCTATCCTCGGACCCCGCTTTATGAGAACCCACGCTTAAATGCTTATTCAGGTATGACAGTTGCCGACTTGTTTACTAAACGCAATATAATGGCTTTGTCAATACTTTTAAATGAAATAGAAAAGGTTAAAGACAACTTAATAAAAGATGTATTGAAGTTTACTTTTACTTCATGCTTAGCCCAAGCTAGTAAAATGATATTTGTTATCAAACATCGTGGTAGAACAAGCGGGAATGCGAGATATGAAAAAGAAGAGGTTGGGAGTTGGGTAACAGGATTCTGGATTCCTAATGAAAGATTTGAGCTAAATGTATGGCGATGTTTTGAAAATAGATTTCGTAAAGTATTAAATGGTAAGAAAGAGGTGTTTCAACATCTTAGTGGTTCTTATTTAGAAGCCGAGACTTTCGAAGATTTGATACAAGAAAGAAACATCTTAATTAGCACCCGATCAGCAACAGATTTATCTATTTTGCCAGATGAAAGCGTCGATTACATTTTTACTGATCCGCCTCATGCTGATAGAATCCCATATATGGAATTAAGCTTGATTTGGATGGCATGGTTACAGTTGGAAGGAGACTTTGAATCTGAAATAGTAATATCTAATGCTAAGAATCGTAACAAAAACATTAAAGAATATCAAATGAGATTAGGATTAGCTTTCAAAGAGATGCATAGAGTACTCAAAAACAAAAGGTTTATTTCCGTTGTATTTAATAGCAGAGATGCGAAAGCATGGGATGCCCTTATCACATCCTGTCGCGACATAGGATTTGAAATTATTGATATAAAACATCTTAAATATTCTGCTAATTCAGTTTTACAAGACTCACGAGAGGGTGCGCTTCGAGGTGATTTTATTATAACATTCCGCAAGTAAGTTGCCCGAAAGAGCGATTATTTATGTTTGGTAATCCATTTGTTGCTCCACTATCATAAACATTTTCTTGACAACACATTCTAGTATGGGTTCTTGACTTTCTGATACAGATACATCGCCTTCTACAAAAACTATCGTATCGGGTCTCAAAGCCAGTAAGTAATCATCACCCCTGAAAACCTCATATGTACACTTAAGTGGTAGTGTAGTACCAGTATCATCTTCATTGGCTTGCGTATTATCAGGGTAAAGCCTAAAAGTAATGATATCCTTTACACTCCCGGAGTGCATCACTGCACTTTCACGTAATCTACCTACCGCAATTATTTTGCTATACATAGTACGTTACATGAATTGTACAAGCTGTCTCATCAGGCAGACTTTTATCGAAATCTTAAGTGATTGGGCCTTCTTGAAATAAGGCTGATAATGTTTACATCAAGCCAAGATTAGATAAAATACGCTTTGCAGACCGCCAACATTGCATTCTCGATATTTTCGATTCGTTGTATGACGGCTCATCAGTAAATGCTAAGAAGCACCTATTACGACAAACTTAGTATATTTACTTAGCATGCAACGCAAACCGACGCTAAAAGCATATAAGTATCGTATTTACCCTACTGATGCACAAGTGGTGTTCTTTGCTAGGACCTTTGGATGTTGTCGGTTTGTTTGGAACAAAATACTGGACGAGAAACTGCGTGCATATGAGAAGAAAAAGCGCATCTCATGCCCCACACCCGCCCAATACAAAAAAGAATTCTCATTCCTCAAAGAAATAGATTGTTTTGCTCTTGTTGCTGTACAAAATTACATTGAAAATGCTTTGCGTCTAAAAACCTTTACTTCGTAGGGTTAAGACGACTCGAAGTTACGCCTGTGAAGCAGGCTCTGGTGGATGACCGTAGTCCCAACGGGCTACCCAAAAGCCATCACGCGACGAAGCAAGAAGCTCAACTGCAAAAGGTTGAGCAGTCCGCATGGTCGCTCACCCTGTAAAGGTTGGGGGATCCGCGTTCATCTCGGAAAACATTTTAGTACATTTACTCATGCGTGCAACGCAGGCAGAACGTATAAAAACATTTATAGATGAACTAAATATAGACACCACTCAAGTGTATAACATGAATAATAAAAATGAAATATTAGAATATACAAGACAAAAATATATAGAATATGTTAAGAAGCATAAAGGTAACAATGATAGTATATTTAAAACAATAAATGAAGTTTGGTCTGGAATACGAAAAGACCCAGAGATATTATTTAACTTCATTCTTAAGAACAGAGAAGCTGAACTTCCTAAGACAAATCGGCGCAGTTATAAAAACCAGACTAGAACGTATCATTCCGAAGTTGCCGAGAAGAACAAAGCAAAAAGTTCCAAAACAATCGTAGAGGAATTTATCATACAGGATGATAACACTATATTTGATAAGATTATAGTTGCAATGACACTGAAAGAAATATACAGAAGCGGTAAAAAAGTCATCATACTCAAGAACAAAGACATATTAGAGTTTGAAGTGACACCATATAACTTTAAAGAAGATATACAGATTCTAAGTAAGAACAATATGCTATACATTGTAAGTGTGAAAGTAAACGATAGTAAATGGTGGTTAGACGATAAGATGAATTTACATACCACTGTATCTATCCCATTATATGATTGTATGCTTGGTTGTATTACAGCTATTGAGTATCTTGATGGTGAAATGATGAAGATAGATATTCCGAACGAGACTTACAATACCATACGACTGAGCGGCCTCGGATGGCCAATAAGACAAAACAAAAGAACAGACCTTGTCATACACATAAATATAGAATTCCCCAGAAACATATCAGAATATGAGAGAGAGATAATAAAAACACTACAGAAGATAGAAAAGATTAAAAAGAGCAATTCGGGTAGTAGTGTATAGTAATTTTTGAGCTAATGGTGGACTGGGTTGAATTGATGCAAGAAAAGACAGAGTTAAGAAATACAATATCCTACGTAGGCAATAAAAGTTTGCCTTTACTTCGTTTATTTCGTTATAAAGAAGCTTTTTCACTTGCTTTTGTGCAGCACATGATAGAAGAGCTAAAACTTACCGATTCAGACTTAATTCTGGATCCTTTTTGTGGTATGGGAACAACTCTTCTGGCGTCGAGTTTTAGTAGTATTACAAGCATAGGTATAGATAAATCCCCTCTTGCAGTGTTCATTTCAAACACTCTGCCTTTACTACTCTCGACAGAACCGCATTATCTCAGAGAAACTTATCAGCAGTTAATCTCACGTTTGGAAAAGCAGCCACTAGCTCCTATTGCTGAGGATGTGCCCATTATTAAGATTGCTTTCCCACCCGATATTTTGACAACTCTGCGTAAGCTGAAATCGGGAATAGATAATCTAGATACACCCATACGTGATGTTATGACATTGCTTTTTTTGTCTATACTTGAGGGTTGCAGCTATACTTCTAAAGATGGTCAGTTTTTACGATTAAATAGACGTAAAAATATTGTAGAACCAATTAAGTTGTTAGAAAATAAGATTTATGAGGCTGAAAAGGATCTATATTTAGTTGAACAGTTGGGATGGCGTAGAAAGTGGCGTGCCCCTATAATTATGCAATGTGATGCCAGACAAATGTCTCAATATCTGCTACACATAAGTCCCACAGCAATCATTACGTCGCCACCGTACGCTAACCGATATGATTACACACGTTCCTATACGTTAGAACTCTGCTTTGGCTTTGTACGTAACTACGAAGAGTTAAAGGCCTTAAGATCTGATATGCTTCGTTCTCATATAGAGGCTCGTGTTAATCCAGACGAGTACCCAAGTCATTACATTGCACAAGAAATAATCAAATCATTAGAACAACGACGTTCAAACCTAAATAATCCTCGTATTCCTCTTATGCTGAAAGGTTATTTCGTAGACATGGAATTGGTTATCAAAGAGTTTGCACGCATTTTAGCACCTAAGTCATGGGCTGTTATGGTAGTAGGTAACGTGCGTTATGACGGGGAAACAATACCTGTTGATACAATTCTATGTGATATTGCTGAAAGTGTAGGATTTGATGTAAAGGCAATATGGATTGCACGATACAAAGGAAATAGTTCGCAACAAATGAAAAAGTACGGCCGTCTGCCAGTAAGAGAAAGTGTGCTTATATGGCGAAAAAGAACAAAATAAAAATTTGAAAGTTTAGTATTTTATATATTGCTTATCTTTTATAAAAGTTCCAGTTCACTTTTACATTACGATTTTTCTTTTCATGAGATTTACGAACTATAAAAAGATACTTGAATCCACGCAAAAAGAAGTTATGTTGCAATGCTTTACTATGCCAGAAAGGAGTATTTGATGTCTGATTTCGTCTTACTACGCATATTATATCAATAGGTTCAAAATATTTTATAAGCTGTTCGTAAATCTTGAATCCTACTGGGACAAAGACTTTTTTTGCCCATTGGTCGCCTATGAGCCAGCCCATCACTGCTCCTTCCTTCATTACCCTGTAACATTCCACCATCACTTTTTCAAGCTCATCGTAAAACTTTTCATCGGTAGCGGGGATGTGCCCGATGTTATCAGGGTGTTCGTTGTATCGGATATTGTCACCATAAGGGGAATCTATAAAGACTAAATCAACAATACTGTCTTCTATAGGCAGTTTTCTGGCATCCGCTTGTATAATGTCTTCTCGTGTCGGAACTATGTCAAAAGCTATAACTCGTCTTCTTTCTTCTTTGCATACATCTATGGTAGTCCCAGAGCCAGCCATAGGATCAAGCACTAAATCACCAGGTTTGGTGTATCGCCAAACCAGATTATATATAATAAATGCAGGTGTAACACCAGGATATTTATTGTTACCCTTAGGCGTAACACCATAACTCTGCTTATGATAATCCCAAAGGGTTGTGGATATTATGGCGGGCCTATAATCTTTGTCTATATAACTATCGCTTCTTTTTATATTAAGATTACCATTAAGTCCTGATATAATAGCACTAATGCCTTTATATGTTAAATAATCTTTCCGAGATATACCAATCTTATCAAGAAAATTCTTAGCTTGTTTTAGTTGCTTTAATTCTCCTGTTATTTTGACTTTTACATAGTAAGGATACTTACCATTAAAGAGTGGCAGATTAGGATCGTACTGACCTTCTGTTTCCGCTATAAATGTTCCATACAAATCATCTGTATCCAGATTATAAAGGAATATGTAATCTTCTGGTTTGATTGCAAAAACCTTATGACCATAAATAACACTTTGCGGAAAAACTAGGCTACTTAACATTTGTTTTTCACTTTTGTTTGTACAAACAAGTATGAAACCTACTGGCCTATCGTGTTGTACTGAATGTCCCTTCATGTTCCGGTGCTTCCGAACCCCGCGTCTCCCCTCTCCGTCTGCGATAAATCATTTGTCTCGTATAACTCTACATTTACAGACTTGACTGCCACCATTTGAGCTATTCGCATGCCAGGTTCAATAACAAGATCGTTTTCACCTAAGTTAAGAAGTTTGACTTCTATATCAACAAATTTGTTTGAAGGTGTGATGATCTCGTGAAAAACTAAAACCCTATTTTTAGTACTAAATCCACTTCTAGCTCTTACATGCACTTCTACATTTTTAGGCACACGAACCTTTATACCTGTAGATATAGTTGCCGACTGCCCTGATGGCACAACTAACTTCTTCTTGATGTACGCCTTCAAATCCAAGCCACTTGCTAACTCACTACCAAGATAAGGCTCAAAGTTTTTCTCAGCTTTGTAATACAATACTTTATCCTCTACTGTATCCATATCTTTATTAGCTTTTCTCCAATCTCTTACAACTAGTCCAAAACGCAAAATAGCTACTAGGTCTAGCCTCTCAATGTTGTAAGTCTTGTTACTAGTATTGTAAAGTGCAATCATCACATTGCCACGGTAATCAGCATCAATAGTACCAGGCTCATTTATTACAATAACACCATTCTTGAACAACTTATCTTTGCCAAAGACTAATAGCTCCAAATCCTTATCAAATTGAAACTGAAAACCTGTATCATACAAATGAAGCTCTTTAGAAGCTATAGAAATGTTCTTATTTGAATGTATATATAATATTCCAGCGCTATAAACAAATGGGTTTTGATAATTGTTTTTGTAGTAAGCTTCCATTTGTATTGAAATTAAAACATCGAAAAACTATGATTAAAAAAGATATACAATGCGATAACTCAATCAGAATGTCGGCAGCATCCGACGTACCAGATGCAGAGTAGACACAATAGAAGTCTCTTGGGTTAACGTTCTAATAGACTTTCTATTATACCCATAATCATGATATGCATTACTTTTATAGTATGACTCAAAAATTTTCAAACCAATAAGTCTAATCTCTTTGCCAAATTTTTTACTAAGCATCCGTAATACTCTATTGCCACTACTTGTCATCTTATTAAAGTTATGCAAAATGCTAGACACTTTACTCTTTAAAACACTAGTTTCAAACTTCCAGACTAATATAAAAGGGTTATGACTACTAAGTAAGCGGTCGATTTTGCATTTAAAAAGATAAACTCTATACTTCTTGGGATTGGTTGATTTACATCGGGAAAAAACTAGTGAATAGAATTCCTCTGTATCGTAGTCTATATAAAATGCGTAATCGAAAAAAATAAAGTCTTCGTTAGAACAGGTATAAATCTTTACCTCTTTTTCTAATTTATCTTTTAGGTGCACGTTTTTAACTTTATCGGTTATGTCAACGGCTACCCATTTTACGTCATTACTTTCAGACATTCTATTCAAAAGTAAATCCCTGACAACTTTAGCTTCAATCACATTAATATCACGGCAAATAGTGCTATCATCTGAATTATCATTCTCTATGCATTCTACATAGTATCTGTTTACTATGTTCATTTTTATCAATCTATTTTTATTCACACAAGCAAGCCTTTTATCAGAAGCTCTAACGAACAAAATATTATCAAAACTGTTTAAAATAAAATACCCGTATGGGGAAATAGCATAAATTTCATTATTACGATATAAAGCAAATCCACTCCAGTGGCGGTTAGATTCTTTAATAATAGTGTAATCACCAGCAGAAATTATTACTGAGTACAAACGTGATTGAGATATATCGTATTTGCTATCAAGCTTATACTTACCGCTTGTCAGAATTGTAGTTTCTCCAAAATCAATTTCATAAGTGTAACTAGAAGTTACTAAAGTTACTTTCCTGTTTATTTGAAAAGTAACTGCAAGTTCATTATCTCGGTAAATAGCAATAAGGCTAATTGCTACTTCAAGTACGTGTGTAGTTATACTTGCACCTAAATATAAACTAATATTAACAACATATTTATCATAAAAAACTGAATTCGCAATACTAGTATCTATGCTGCTATTTACATTTATGTCGATATAAAATTTATCTAAATACTCTATATTTTTTATCTCTTCATAATACCTATCATTTTTTGATAGACTTAATATGCTTTCTTTTATTTTTTCAATTGAACACCTTTGTTCATATATTTTTTCTGTTATTAAGTCAATAACATGAAAAACTATTTCATTGCCAGTAGCCATCATAGCTACAATAAAGGAATTCGCGATTGGCATGCTTTGAAATAAATAAAATACTGTATCATCAAAATAATTGCGTGAGTCATATAATAGCTTACCCGTACCGATATTTACGATTGCAATTGACTTACTTTCTTCATGTAGTAAATATACCTGACGATTCGGTGCCTTGAATATACATATATCGTGATGAAGCTTAAAGTTGTATTCATAATCTGATAGTATGATTTCGTAATCATCTTTTACGTGATCGTATAAAGGTACGATGCGCAAAACGTTATTTTGAGACGAGTTAGTGTAGTAGGCAATAAGATTGTTTTTGTTGTAATAAAAAGAGGCAATGTGTTCTTTTTGTATATAGTAATATGGTAGCGGATATTTTTTTGAAACTTCAGATTGTACGTTACGATCCTCATCTGCCTTATACAAATAAGAGCGGCGGATGGAATGAGCTACTTTACATTTGGGCAAGCCTTTCCGCAAATTATTCAGAAACACAGGAAATATACAAAACCATTTACAAAATCGTACATACTGCTCAACTTTCAAACTTTGTTCAATCGCGACCTGCGTCTCGAGCGGACTGCTCAACCACAAAAGGTTGAGCAGTCGGCCCTTGCGCATTTAAGATGTCGGCATGATGCGCCGTACTAGATGTAGGTCACAATCGACAGATGTATCTATTGGCGAAGATTGAATAGATCTTCTATTGTACTTAAAATCATAATATGCATCTGATTTGTCATACATTTCAAAAATCTTCAAATCAGTAAATGCATTCCCCGTATTCCATTTATTGCTAAGAAGTCGTAATATTTTACCATAACCTTCAATTATTACTTCGTAATTCGACATGATGTTAACTATACTATTCGGTAGGTATTTATTATTATCAAAATCAAACTTCCTAGCTAGCCTAAAAGCTGTATGACTACTAATTAAATCAACGATTTTGCATCTAAAAAGATAAATTTTACGCTTTCTGTATCCAGTCCATTTGTCATCAATTCGTTCCAAACAATCAAAGTAAGTCAATGCGTAAAATTCTTCTTCATCGTGATCTATATAATACGTGTAGAGGGAAGACATAGGGTTATAATTAGAACAGACATAAGGACGAAGCGCCTGCTCTAACTTATCTTTTACGCTCACGTGTATTACCATATCAGTCATATCAGTTATATCTATACCGACTAATTTTTTATTATTGTTTTTGTGTGTAATACTTGTAATTAGATTCTTAACCTTTTTAGTGTCAATAATGTCAATATTTGAACTGTCATATCGAATATAGTATTTCCTGATATTACTCGGTTCGATAAATCTATCTTTAGTTGCAGATACAAGTAGTTTATCATCCAACCTAATAAATAGAATATTGTCAAAATTATCTATATTCAGGTATGAAATTAAGAAGGTAAAATTTGGTTCATTTTTATAGTATAAAGTAACATTGTCTCGTGAATGGTTAGGTTCGCTAATGACGGTGTAGTCACCAAAAGAAGCTATTACTGAATACAAGTGAGATTGAGATATATCATATTTATCATCCACTTTATAACTATTGTTCATCAAAACTATATTTGAACTAAGATCAACTTCGTAATTATAAGAAGGATTTTTTATGTTTATTTTATCATTTATTTGTAAGATGACTGTAAGTTTTTTATTTTGGAAAGTGGCAATAACACTAAGAGCATTTATAAGAAACTTTCTGTCGTTTGTATTGGTACTCTCAAAATACAGAGTGATGTTGACTATGTATCTATTGTAAAAAACCAAATTGCCAGTACTATTTTCAATATTACTTACTATTCCATAGCCAAAAAATAAGCGATCTAAATTTTTTACAGATTCTATTTCTTTATAATCTTTATCATTCCCTTTTGATAAGCTTAGCAGAGTATCTATTATTTTTTCAGTAGGATACTTTTTCACATATCTTCTTTCTTTTATTAGATCAATAACACAAATAATAATCTCTTTAATATCAGATATTACAACCAAAAAAAGGAATTTCCGATTGGCATACTAAGAAACCGAAAGGATGTAACACCACTAAGTTCATACAGTAAAGTACCTTTACTCACATTGCCAATTATATTCCCTGCATGCATGTATATCTGACGATTAGGTGCCCTAACTAAGCATACTTCATGGTGATACAGGAAGTTGTATTCAAATTTTGATAGTACAATCTCATAATCATTCTTTAAATAGTTATATAAAAGCATAGCGTGAAGATCATTATTTTGAGTTAAGTGAATATAATACGCAATAAGGTCGTTTTTGTTATAATAAAAAGAGCTAATATATTTTTTACTTACGTAGTAATATGGCAAAGGATACCTCTTGGAGATTTCAGAATTTACATCATTATTATCGCTCGTTTTATATAAGTAGGATTGACGAATGGAATGAGCCACCTTACACTTAGGTAATCCTTTTCTCAATTCGCTCAGAAACACAGGAAATATACAAGAAGCAGTAGCAAAATACCAACGACTAGTCAACTATCATAATTTAAGTAATTGTGACTTGTATATTAAGTGAACGACGTTTACCGAGATCTAGTAGCACCAGTAGGAGAAGAAGAACGGATACACCCTGCGCTCGTGCCCCCGCTTTGAATGGAAGGTCGAGAAGAGCCATCGGGATAAGGCGAAGTAGGTGCATAAGAGGGTCTTGAAGGGATCGTTGAAGGTAGCGTAGCAGAACGGCGAGGAGGCGTGCTCCTAGGTGTAACTACTGTACTCCGAGGCGGCATGTAAGTCGTGCTTCCACTAGGAGTAGTGTAAGTACGTGGCCGATAGTTGTAGCTGAGACTGTAGGAGGAGCTAGTGCTAGAAGGTGACACCCACCAACCGAACCCCGCATAGTAGCTCCAGTCCCATACCGGTGTATAATACCATCCCGCCCCTGCATAGGCTGGGCTCCAGCTCCACCAGGGATCCCACCAACCCCACCTATAAATGTACCAGCTGCGCCAACCCCACGTCGAACTCCATCCAGAACCTAACCACCAAGGACTATACCACACACCCGTAGAATATCGACGCACTCGGCACGAATAACAGTAATCATCATCATATCCCCGAGAAGAGCGAGAAAAATTATCTTCTCGCCTATCTACACCCTTAGAGAGCCTCGCTTGCTGCTGGGATTTATTCAGCT
>Ga0308410_1001238_pt1 | contig 14694 bp, 15 predicted proteins | sample HotsprOSTMatCore_FD_203467 | JGI IMG/M metagenome (GOLD analysis project Ga0308410, IMG submission 203467) | Hot spring phototrophic mat microbial communities from Octopus Spring, Yellowstone National Park, Wyoming, United States -... | ecosystem: Environmental > Aquatic > Thermal springs > Hot...
GAGCGAGGTCTTGCCCATGCCGGGCCGGCCGGCGAGGATGATCAGGTCGGAGGCGTGCAGGCCGCCGAGCTTGGCGTCGAGATCGCGCAGTCCGGTCGAGAGGCCCGAGACATGGCCTGCCCGCTTATAGGCGCGCTCCGCCCCCTCGACGGCGAGGGCGAGGGCCTTCTCGAAGCTGACGAACCCGCCATCGGGCGATCCTTTCGCAGCAAGATCGAACAGCGCCTGCTCCGCCGCCTCGATCTGCTGCGGCGCATCGAGCCCCTCGGCGTCGTTGAAGGCGCGGTTCACCACCTCCTCGCCGATATCGACGAGCTGGCGGCGCAAGTAGCAGTGATAGATCGCGCGGCCGTACTCGCCGGCGTTCACCACGCCGACGGTGGCGTTGACGAGCTGCGCCAGATATGTGGTGCCGCCGACCTCCTCGAGCAGCCCGTCGTTGTCGAGATCCGTCTTCAGCGTCACTGCGTCGGCGAGCTGGCTCCGCTCGATGCGGCGCGCGATGGCGGCGAAGATGCGCCCGTGCACCGGGTCGGCGAAGTGCTCGGGCGCCAGGAACTCGGAGACCCGCTCGTATGCCTTGTTGTTGGCGAGCAGCGCGCCGAGCAGGGCCTGCTCGGCCTCCAGGTTCTGCGGCGGAGAGCGCAGCGCCAGCCCGAGCAGCGCCTCGCCCGGTGCCTTGTCGCGCGCGCGCATCGCCGGGATCGTGCCGGCTGACATCGTTCAGGCGTTTCTCCTTGCGGGTGGCGGCAGAGAATAGCGCGCGCGGCCGCGGGCGCGAGGCAAGAAGGACTCACAGCCCTGTGGATACCGGGGATGCCGTCCGGCCCGCTGGCGCGCTCTCGGCCTCGGCGATGTAGTCGCGCGTCAGCGGCACGGCGTCCTGGCGGTGTGCGAGCTGCGCCTGCCAGACGAAATGCGCCTGGTGGCGGAAGGCGAGCTCGCAGGCGACGAGGTAGAACTCCCACATGCGGCAGAAGCGCTCGTCGTAGATGGCGGCGATCGCATCGCGGTTGCGCGCGAAGCGTTCGCGCCAGTGGCGGATGGTCTCGGCATAGTGCAGCCGGAGCGTCTCGAGGTCGGTGAGCAGCAGGCGCGAGCGTTCGATAGCGGGCAGGACCTCGGAGAGCGCCGGCGAATAGCCGCCGGGGAAGATGTACTTGCGCAGCCACGCATTGGTGACGCCGGGCCCCTCGGGGCGGCCGATCGCGTGGATCAGCGCGACACCGTCGGGGGCAAGACAGCGCGCGACGACGCGGAAGAAGGCGTCGTAGTGCGGCACGCCGACATGTTCGAACATGCCGACCGAGACGATGCGGTCGAACGTCTCGTCGACCTCGCGATAGTCCTGGAGGCGGAACCGCACGCGCTCTGACAGCCCCTCCGCGGCGGCGCGCGCGTTCGCCTCGCGGTGCTGCTCCGCCGACAGCGTGATGCCCGTGACGTCGGCGCCGAACTCGCGCGCGAGGGTGAGCGCAAGCCCGCCCCAGCCGGAGCCGATGTCGAGCACCCTGAGCCCCGGACGGGTCAGCAGGAGCTTCGCCGCGATGTGGCGCTTCTTGGCGACCTGCGCCTCCTCCAGCGTCTCGTCGCCGCGCCGGAAATAGGCGCAGGAATACTGCCGGTCGCGGTCGAGGAAGAGGCTGTAGAGCCGGCCCGAGAGGTCGTAGTGGTGGGCGACGTTGCGCTTGGCGCGGCCGATCGGATTGGCCTGCTGGAGCCGCCGCAGCGCCCTGTTGACGCGCTCGATGAGCCGCATCAGCGGGTGGCCGCCGCCGCGCTCGCGATTGAGCATCAGAAGGTCGAGCAGGTTGTAGAGGCTGCCGTCCTCGACCGTGATGGTGCCGTCCATCCAGGCCTCGCCGAAGCGGAGCTCCGGGTTGAACGCGATGCGCGCGGCCGCGGCGCGGTCATGCACGCGCAGGCGCGCCGCAGGACCGGGCGAGGCGCCGGCATAGGTGGTGCTCGATCCGTCGGGCCAGACCACCGTCAGCCGGCCGAGCACGACGATGCGCTTCAGCAGGATATCGAGCAGCCGCATGCGCCCCTCTTCCTACCGCCCGGCAGCGCGGCGCGGTCCGGCGCGCGGTCCGGGGTCGATGCGCGTCATGATAGGCCCGCGCGCCGGCCCCGGCCAAGCGCGCCGCGGTCGGGCGTCAGATCGCGGGCTGCTCGCCGGTGCCGGCGGGTGCGGCGCGGGGCTCGAAGACCTCCTCCGCCAGCAGCGCTTCCTCCTCGGCGACGCCGCGCACGGTCTCCCCGCGCGCCTGCCGCTCGGCCTCCTCGGCGGAGCGCGCGACGTTGACGGTGACGGTGATGGTCACCTCCGGGTGCAGCGTCACCCGCACCGAATGCAGGCCGAGCGCCTTGATCGGCTGCTGGAGCAGCACCTGCTGGCGGGTGATCGACAGCCCGCTGGCGGTCGCGGCATCGGCGATGTCGCGCGCCGAGACCGAGCCGTAGAGCTGGCCGCTCTCGCCCGCCTGGCGCAGCATCACGACCGCGAGCCCGGCGACGCGCTCGGCCACCCGCTCGGCCTCCTCACGGCGCTTGAGGTTCTGCGCCTCGAGCTGCGCGCGCTCGGCCTCGAAGCGGGCGAGGTTCTCCTTGGTGGCGCGGATCGCCTTCTTCTGGGGCAGAAGGAAGTTGCGCGCATAGCCCGGCTTGACCTTCACCACATCTCCCATCTGGCCGAGCTTCTCGACCCGCTGCAGCAAGATCACGTCCATCTCAGTCCTCCGGGGGCTTGAGCCCCGTGCCAGGGCGCGGCCCCCGGCCGCGCAAGTTGAGGAAATGCTCGGCGACGCCGAGCCCCGCGAGGCCGACCCCCACGGGAACGGTGAACAACACCAGAGCGACGTAGAGCGGGCCCAGCATCAGCGGTCGGCCGGGCCGACCCTGGCTGACGATGTGCACCACCGCGAGCCCTTGCAGCGCGAGCGGCACCGCCAGCATCATCGCCGTCGACTGCACCGCGAAGCCCACCCCGCCCGGCACCACCACGGCCGCCAGCATCACGGCGACCGCGAGCTTCCAATACCACTCCGGCAGCAGCGCCATCGCCCAGCGCGACGGCGCGACGATCAGCAGGCCCTGCCGTGCGACCAGTCGCTGCGCGATCGCCGCGTTCATGGCCATCACCACGCCGAACCAGAGCGCGAAGGCGAGCGGCTTGATCCGCACCATCAGGGCGACGACGTCCTCGCTGCCGGCCCCGGCCGGCGCGCCCATGCGCGCGAGCGCCTGCTGCAGCACCGTGCGCAAGACGCCGGAGAGGCCGCCGGGCTGGGCGGCGAAGGCGAGTTCGGCCGCAAGCAGCATCGCCGCGGGCCAGAGCGCGAGCATCGCGAACGGCATCGCCAGCGCGAGCGGCGCGCCCGGCGCGGCCGGCAGCGCAAGCCTCAGCAGAAGCACGGCCGGCAGCGCGAACAGGAGCGCCCAGGCGAGGGTTCCCGCCAAGCCGCCGGAGACAATGGTCACCAGTGTCCCCACGAGCGCCGCCTGCGCCGCGACGACCCAGCCGAAGGCCAACCCCGCCGCGAACAGCGGCAAGGGCGTGAACCAGAGCAGCACGGTGCCGAACGGCAAGCCGCGCAGGGCGGCCAGCGCGAGAAGCGCGGAGATCAGCCCCGCCGCCAGCGTCGCCGTGGTGCGCAGCGTCATGGTGTCTGCCGTCCGTCGCCATTCCCGCGCCCGCAGCCGCCAGCCCCGGCCGCGGCCACGGGTCAGGCGTTGATGACGTAGGGCAGCAGGGCGAGGAAGCGGGCACGCTTGATCGCCACCGCGAGCGCGCGCTGCTTCTTCGCCGACACCGCCGTGATGCGGGACGGCACGATCTTGCCGCGCTCGCTGATGTAGCGCGAGAGCAGCTTCACGTCCTTGTAGTCGATCGCCGGCGCGTTCGGCCCACTGAACGGGCAGGACTTGCGCCGGCGGTAGAACGGCCGGCGTGCGCCGACGGCGACACGGCGGGCGGCCGGGACGATAGTGGTGTCGGTGCTGTCGGTCATGGCTCAGTCTCCGGTGCTGTCGCGCGTGGGCCGCTCGCCGCGGTCGGCGCGGTCGCTCCGCGCCGCCCGCGTGCCGCGATCGCCGCCCCGGCCGCCGCCGCGGTCGCTGCGCTCCTCGCGCCCGCCGCGGGCGACGATCGCCGAGGGGCCCTCCTCCAGCGCGTCGACCCGCACGGTCAGGAAGCGGAGGATGTCCTCGTTCAGGCGCAGCTGGCGCTCCATCTCCGTCACCGCGGCGGGCGGCGCGTCGATGTTCATCAGCAGGTAGTGGCCCTTGCGGTTCTTCTTGATCCGGTAGGCGAGGTTGCGCAGGCCCCAGTACTCCTTCTTGCCCACGCTGCCGCCGCCCTCTCCGATCACGGCGGCCATCTGGTCGGCCAGCGCCTCGACCTGCTGCGGCGTGATGTCGCTGCGCGCGATCAGCACGCATTCGTAGAATGGCATCCGCGTCCCTCCGGCTTCTCTCAGTCCCGCCGCCGGGACGATCCCGGCCGGTCAGACGGACATAGCCGGCCGCGTGCCGCGCGGCCGGCAGGGAACCGGCGGGTTATACGCGTCGGCGCGGCGGGCGCAAGCGCGCGGGCGGATTTCTTGACAGCCCCGTCCCGCCCGCATACCACCGCCGGCCTTCCCGGAAACGCCACAGAAAGCCTCGCCATGTCCGTGCGCGCGTTCGTGTTTCCCGGCCAGGGCAGCCAGGCGGTCGGCATGGGACGCGACCTCGCCGCCGCCTTCGCCCCCGCCCGCGAGCTGTTCGAGGAGGTGGACGAGGCGCTGAAGCAGAAGCTCTCGGCGCTGATGTTCGAGGGGCCGGCCGAGACCCTAACCCTCACCGCCAACGCCCAGCCGGCACTGATGGCGATGAGCCTCGCCGTGGTGCGGGTGCTCGAGCGCGAGGGCGGCGTCAGCCTGCCGCGGGTGGCGAGGCTGGTCGCAGGCCATTCGCTGGGCGAGTACTCGGCCCTCGCCGCCGCCGGCGCCTTCGACGTCGCCGCCGCGGCGCGGCTGCTCCGGCTGCGCGGCGAGGCGATGCAGCAGGCCGTGCCAGCCGGAGCCGGCGCGATGGCCGCGCTGCTCGGCCTCGAGCTCGACCAGGCGGCGGCGATCTGCGCCGAGGCGGCCCAGGGCGAGGTGGTGGAGGTCGCCAACGACAACGGCGGCGGGCAGGTGGTGATCAGCGGCGCCGCGGCGGCGGTCGAGCGCGCGATCGCGCTGGCCAAGGCCAGGGGCGTGAAGCGGGCGCTGCCGCTGCCGGTCTCGGCGCCCTTCCACTGCGCGCTGATGGCCCCGGCCGCGGACGCGATGGCAAGGGCGCTGGCCGCGGAGCCGCCGCGGCCGCCGCTCGTTCCGGTCGTGGCGAACGTCACCGCCGAGCCGGTCAGCGACCCGGTCGAAATCCGCGACCTGCTGGTGCGGCAGGTGACCGCCACGGTGCGCTGGCGCGAGAGCGTGGCGGCAATGAAGGCCGAAGGGGTGGATACCGTGGTCGAGCTCGGCGCCGGTAAGGTCCTGGCGGGGCTGGTGAGGCGGATCGCCCCCGAGATGGCGGCGAGCTCGGTCGGCAGCCCGGCCGAGATCGAAGCGTTCCTGAAGACGGTGTGACGGCGCTACCCTCGTCCCGCCTCCGAGGGGCTGCGGCGGCGGAGGGAGCTCGGTGACGACGCGGAGCTGGCGCCCCCCGCCAGGCGCGGGAGGGTGAGGACGAGGGGCGGTGGAAGGAGACCCCGGATGTTCCGACTCGACGGCAAGCAGGCGCTGGTCACCGGCGCCTCGGGGGGCATCGGCGGCGCGATCGCGCGCGCCCTGCACACCCAGGGCGCGACGGTCGGGCTCTCCGGCACCCGCCGCGAGGCGCTCGAGACACTTGCCGCCGAGCTCGGCGAGCGGGCGCATGTGCTGCCCGCCGACCTCGCCGACCCGGCTGCGCCGGATGCGCTGGTCGCCGCTGCCGAGGCCGCCATGGGGGGGCTCGCAATCCTCGTGAACAACGCCGGCCTCACGCGCGACCAGCTCGCGCTGCGCATGAAGGACGAGGACTGGGACACCGTGCTCGCGGTCGATCTCTCCGCGGCGTTCCGCCTCTGCCGCGCGGCGCTCAAGGGCATGCTGCGACGCCGCGCGGGGCGCATCCTCTCGATCGGCTCGATCGTCGGCGCGACCGGCAATCCCGGGCAGGCGAACTACGCGGCCGCCAAGGCGGGGCTGGTCGGCATGAGCAAGGCCCTGGCCCAGGAGGTGGCCGCGCGCGGCATCACCGTCAACGTGATCGCGCCGGGCTTCATCGCCACGCCGATGACCGACGCGCTCACGGACGACCAGAGGGCGGCGCTGGCCGGACGCATCCCGCTCGGCCGCCTCGGTCGGCCCGCCGACATCGCCGCGGCGGCGGTCTATCTCGCCTCGGACGAGGCCGGCTGGGTGACCGGGGCGGTGCTGCACGTGAACGGGGGCATGGCGATGATCTGACCCCCCGCGCCGCGCGCGGCGCGCCGCTGGTCAAGCCTGCGGAACGATGGTATGCGCCGCCGGTTTCCGGGCGGGCGGCGGGACTCGTCATCCTTGGGGCGATGCCGCGCCCTGCCCGGCCCGGCGCGCCGGTTCCCCCAGACGATCCAAGGAGCGAGACACCCCATGACGGATACGGCCGAGATCACGAAGCAGGTCAAGGAGATCGTCGTCGAGCATCTCGGCGTCGAGGAGGGCAAGGTCACGGAGACCGCCTCGTTCATCGACGACCTGGGCGCGGACAGCCTCGACACGGTCGAGCTCGTGATGGCGTTCGAGGAGAAGTTCGGCATCGAGATCCCGGACGACGCCGCCGAGAAGATCACGACCGTGAAGGACGCGATCGACTACATCGTCAAGCAGAAGGCGGCCTGAAGGCGCCTCCGCCCCCGCCATTTTCACGTTCAGGTTCAGGAGGTCCGGGATGCGTCGAGTCGTCGTCACCGGCATGGGAGTCGTCACCCCGCTGGGCATCGGCGTCGAGCATGTCTGGAAGCGGCTGCTCGCGGGCGAGTCCGGCATCGGCGCCATCCAGTCCTTCGACGTCTCGGATCTGCCGGCCAAGATCGCCGGGCAGGTGCCGCAGGGCAGCAAGGCTGACGGCAAGCTTGACCTGAACGAGTGGATGCCTGCCAAGGACCAGCGCAAGATGGACCGCTTCATAGCGCTCGCCCTGGTGGCGGCGGCCGAGGCGGTCGAGGACGCGGGCTGGATGCCCGAGGACGAGGAGGGCCGTTGCGCCACCGGCGTGATGATCGGCTCGGGCATCGGCGGGCTGCAGACGATCTTCGATGCTTCGCAGCAGGTGATCGAAGGCAAGGCGCGGCGGCTGTCGCCGTTCTTCATCCCCTCGGCCCTGATCAACCTCGCCTCCGGCCATGTCTCCATCAAGTACGGGTTCAAGGGTCCGAACCACGCCGTGGTCACCGCCTGCGCGACCGGGGTGCATGCGATCGGCGATGCCGCGCGGCTGATCGCCTTCGGCGACGCCGACGTGATGGTGGCGGGGGGGTCCGAGGCGGCGGTATGCACGCTCGGCATCGCCGGGTTCTGTGCCAGCCGCGCCCTTTCCACCGGGTTCAACGACACGCCGGCCAGGGCCTCCCGCCCTTGGGACAAGGATCGCGACGGCTTCGTCATGGGCGAGGGGGCGGGCGTGCTCGTGCTCGAGGAGTACGAGCACGCGAGGAGGCGGGGAGCGCGGATCTACGCCGAGGTGTCGGGCTACGGCATGTCCGGCGACGCCCATCACATCACCGCCCCCGCCGAGGGCCACGAGGGCGCCTTCCGCGCCATGCGGGCGGCGCTGAAGAACGGCGGCGTGACCCCGGATCAGGTCGGCTACATCAACGCCCACGGCACCTCGACCCCGCTCGGCGACGATCTCGAACTGCAGGCGGTCGAGCGGCTGTTCGGCGAGGCCGCGCGTGGCCTCGCGATGAGCTCGACCAAGTCGGCGATCGGGCATCTCCTGGGTGCCGCCGGCGCGGTGGAGGCGGTGTTCTCCATCCTCGCCGTGCGCGACAACGTCGCTCCGCCCACGCTCAATCTCGACGAGCCGAGCCAGCCGAGCGTGATCGACCGCGTTGCGCATGCCGCGCAGGAGCGGAAGATCGAGGTCGCGCTGTCGAACAGCTTCGGCTTCGGCGGCACCAACGCCTCGATCCTGTTCCGCAAGCTCCACTGACATGACCGCTTCCCCGCCGCTGCGGCGGGGGCGGGCGCGCCGCCTGCTCGCCGGTCTCGCCGCGATCCTGGCGGTGGCTGCGGCGGGCGCCTACGGCGCGTTCCGCTGGGCGGTCGGGCAGTACGACGCGCCTGGACCGCTCGCCGAGGAACGCGCCCTGGTGATCCCGCGCGGCGCCGCCACCGCCGCGATCGCCGAGCAGCTAGAGGCGGCGGGCGTGGTCGCCAACGCGCGCGCCTTCCTGGTCGCCGCGTGGGCGACCGCCGAAGCGGGGCCGCTGCGTGCCGGCGAGTTCGCCTTTCCTGCCCGCGCCTCGCTGCGCAGCGTGATCGAGACGCTGCGATCGGGTCGAACAGTGCAGCGGCGGCTGACCGTCCCCGAGGGGCTGACGGTGGCGCAGATCCTCGCCCTGCTGGATGAGACCGAGGGGCTGACGGGCACGGTCGCCACACCGCCGCCCGAAGGCTCGCTGCTGCCCGAGACCTGGGCCTATTCCTGGGGCGACAGCCGCGAGTCGCTGATCCGGCGGATGCGCGAGGGGATGGAGCGCGCGCTCGCCGAGGCCTGGGCGCAGCGGGCCGACAACCTGCCCTTCGAGACCCCGCGCGAGGCGCTGATCCTGGCCTCGATCGTCGAGCGCGAGACGGGGGTGGCGGCGGAGCGCGGCCGCGTCGCGGGCGTGTTCGTCAACCGGCTCCGCCGCGGCATGCCGCTGCAATCCGACCCGACGGTGATCTACGCGGTGACAGGCGGGCTCGGCGTGATGGACCGTCCGATCAGCCGCGCCGACCTCGACGCCGATCATCCGCACAACACCTACCGCTACCGCGGCTTGCCGCCGACGCCGATCGCCGCGCCCGGGCGCGCCTCGCTCCTGGCCGCGGTGCGGCCGGAGGCGACGGATGCGCTCTACTTCGTCGCCGACGGGCAGGGCGGGCACGTGTTCAGCCGCACGCTGGAGGAGCACAACCGGGCGGTGGCGCGCTGGCGGGCGATCGAGCGCGAGCGGCGGAGGGAGAACTGACGCCGGGCCGTCGGGCCGGTCGCAGGGTGGTTCCCGCGTGCCGGGCTCGGGGTCGGGCGGCAGGGGTGGGCCGGCACCGGCCGGGCGTCAGTCGCGCCCGCGCCCGCGCATCCCCAGCCGGCGCATCTTCTCGAACAGGGTGGAGCGGGCGATGCCCAGCCGCCCGGCCGCCGCAGCCACATCCCCGCCGGTCGCCGCGAGCGCCGTCGCGATCGAGCGCCGTTCCGCGGCCGCGACGACGCCGGCGAGCGTGGGCAGGACCTCCTCGAGCGGCCGCGGCAGCTCCGGAAACAGATCGGCGACCTCCAGCCAGGGCGAGGTCGCGAGCGCCACCGCCCGTTCGACCCGGTTGCGCAACTCGCGCACATTGCCCGGCCAGTCGTGGGCGAGCAGCGCCTCCTCCGCGGCCGGGCGCAGCCGCGCGACCTCGCGGCCGAAGGCGGCGGCGAACTCGGCGGCGAACCGGGCCGCGAGCGCCAGGATGTCCTCGCCGCGCTCCCGCAGGGGCGGGATCGCGATGCGGATCACGTCGAGGCGGAACAGGAGGTCCTCGCGGAAGCGGCCCTCGCGCACCCGCGCCTGGGGATCGGCGTTGGTGGCGGCGACGATGCGCGCACGGAACGGTATCGCCCGCGCGGAGCCGAGGCGGGCGAACTCGCGGGCCTCGATCAGGCGCAGGAACTTCGCCTGCAGCGCCGGCGCGAGCTCCATCACCTCGTCGAGGAACAGCGTGCCCTCGCCGGCCTGTTCGGCATAGCCCGGCGCGCGCGCGGCGGCGCCGGTGAAGGCGCCGCGCTCGTGCCCGAACAGCTCGCGCTCCATCAGCGCCTCCGGGATCGCCGCGCAGTTGAGCGCGACGAACGGCGCGGCGGCGCGCGCCGAGCGCGCGTGCAGGAAGCGCGCGGCGACCTCCTTGCCGCTGCCGCTCTCGCCGACCAGCAGCACGGTGGAATCGACGGCGGCGGCGCGGATCAGCGTCTCCTCCACCGCCCGCATCGCCGGCGAGGCGCCGAGCGTGCCGGTCGCGGCCAGGGGCGCCCGGCGCAGCAGCGTCTCGATCCGTCCCAGCAGGTCGTCCACGGCGAAGGGCTTGGTGAGGAAGTCGGCCGCGCCGGCCCGCATCAGCCGCACCGCCTGGTCGATCTCGCCGTATGCCGTCATGAACAGCACCGGCACGGTGCCGAGCGCCGGCCGCAGCGCCGCGTAGAGCGCCTCGCCGGAGCGGTCCGGCAGCCGGATGTCGCACAGCACGAGGTCGGGCCGCGCCCGGGCCACGGCACGTTCCGCCTCGTCCGCGCGCTGCACCCAGGCGACGTCGAAGCCTTCGAGCCCGAGCCGGTCGGCGAGGCTGCCGCCCATGATCGGGTCGTCCTCGACCAGCAGCAGCCGGCCGCGCGCGGGCCTACGCGACATCGGCGAGCGCTCCTGCCGCGACCGGCACGCGCAGCGTGATCGACGTGCCCGGGGCGCCGTCGGCGGGCGTGACGCGCCCGCCGAGCGCGGCCGCGAGCCGCGCGGCCGTCCAGAGCCCGAGCCCGCCGCCCGGCGGCGGCGCATCCGGCGCGGCAAGCACCGCGCGCGCATGCGCCGGCAGGCCCGGTCCGTCGTCGCGCACGGTGAGCGCAAACGCGCCCGCCGCGACCCGCGCCTCCAGGCGCACGCAGCCGCCTGGCGGACTGGCCGCGCAGGCGTTCAGCAGCAGGTTGAGCGCGATCTGGCGCACCATCGTGCGGTCGAGCGGGACGGGCGTGACGAGATCGTTCCGCCAGGCGAGACTCAGGCCGCGCCGCTCAATCTCGTGGCGGACGAGATGGCGCAGGTCGTCGAGGTCCGCACGGGTCAGCGGCCCCTCGCCGACCCGCCCCTTGGAGGTGACGAGGCCGGCGCGCACCACGTCGCGGATGTCGGCGAGGCCGCGGCGAAGGAAGCCGATCGAGCGCGCCCGCACGGCCGGATCGTCGCCGTGGCGGGCGAGGGTGTCGACGGCCGTGAACAGGCCGCCGAGCGGGTTGTTGACCTCGTGCGCCATGGCGGAAGCGAGCTTGCCGAGCAGCGCGTATTTCTCCTCCGCGGCGAGCCGCGCGGCCATCGCCTCGCGCTCCGCCACCGCCTGTGCGGTGCGGTTGAAGGCGCGGAACAGGGCCGCGAACTCCGCCGGCTGGCGCGCGATCACCGCCTCGTCCACGGGGCGGATCGGCCCATCGGCGCCGGCGGCGACGTGGGCGCGCAGGATCGCGACCGGGCCGAGCATGCGCCGCACCAGCATCACGCCGAGGCCCGCGAGCAGGAGCGTCAGGCCGGCGTTCACGCCCACCAGGGTCCAGCGCACCGCGCGCCGCTCGGCGATCAGCGCGCCGATGTCGAGCTCGACCAGGATCCGTCCCACCGGGACCGCGCCCTCGCGCAGCTCGCGGGCGAGGAAGGCGAGCTCGGCCGCCTCGTCGATGACCAGCCGTCCGTCAGGCCCGTAACGTTCCAGGAGCGCCTCGGGCAGCAGCGCGCCCACCGGGAAGAGGCGCGGGTCGGAGGCCGCGAGCACGTGCCCGGAGGGTTCGGTCACCACGGCGGAGACGATCGCCAGCCCCCGGTAGCGCGCGCGCGCGCGGTCGAGGGCGTCATAGGCCTCCCAGACGTCGCGGCGGATCGCCGCGGGCAGCACCGCGGTCGAGACGCCGTCGAGATACGCGGCGGCGAGATCGGCGACGTGGCGTTCCTGGTCGTGCGCGAGCCGGTGCAGGACGACCTGGCCGATCACCAGCGAGACCGCGACCATGAGCCCGGCCACGACCAGCGGCACGCGCACCGCGAGCGGCCAGGAAGGCGGCAGGACGAGCCTCATGTCTGCGCCCGCACCACCGCGCTCATGCGCGCGATCGAGTCGTAGAGCGCGGGCTCGGCCGGGACGAAGCCGTCGAGCTGCAAGGTGGCGAGCACCGCCCGTCCGACCGGATGGTCCCGCATCCCGAGGAGCGCCTCGGCCAGCGCGCGCACGGTGGGCGCGCGGCGATGCGCGGCGAGACAGGCGACCGGCGGGAAGCCGTGCCAGTCGCTGCGCGCGATCACGCGCGTGCCGGCGACGAATTCGGGCTCGCGTTCCGCCATCACCTCCCAGACATAGCCGTCCACGGATCCGCCCTCGGCGAGGCCGGCCTGCACGGCGCGGATCACGTTGCGATGGCCGAAGGTGAAGAAACTGCGCGCAAAGAAGGTCTCCGGGCGTTCGCCGGCCGAGGCGAGGAGGTAGCGCGTGACCAGGAACCCAGAATTGCTGTCGGGATCGGAGAAGGCATGCGTCGTGCCGCGCAGATCCGCAAGCCGCCGGGCGGGGTGGCCGCTGCCGACGATCAGGTAGGACTGGTAGAGCGGCCGCCCGCGATGCAACGGCACGGCGACCACGGCGAGCCGCGCCGCATGCTGCACGAACGGATAGCCGCAGATCCAGGCGGCATCCAGCTGGCCGGCGAGCAGAAGCGCCGTGATCTCCTGGTAGGTGCGGCGCCGCATGAGGCGCACCGCGAGGCCGGTGGCTTGACCCAGATAGGCGTCGAGGTCGCGCAGCAGCGCGAGGTCGGAGTCGAGGAAGACCGGTGTCAGCCCGACCGTCAGGGTCCCGGCCGGCCGCGCCGGCCGCGCCAGCAGAGCGAGCGTGCCGGCGAGCGCAGCGCGGCGGGTGGCGCGATGCGGCGTCATGGACGTGTTCTCCCCCGTCGGCGCCTAAGGTGCGCCGGGCGGGGCGTGGGGACAAGGGTGTCGCCTCAGTCGGCGCCGATCGCGAGTCCGTGGCCGCGCGGGTCGGCCGCCCAGGTGCAGGTGCGCGGATCGCGCGGCAGGTAGCCGGGGCAGGAGACCAGCGTGACGCGGCCCAGCCGCTCGGCCTCGCCCTGCGCGCCGACCGTGCGCGCCGTGGCCGCGGTCCCGCCTGACCGGGGCGGCCGGGTCAGTCGGGTCGCGTTCAGACAGGCGCTGAAGCAGGCGCGCCGCACCGCTCGAGAATCTTGGAGGTCAGCACTTTGAAGTCCCTGTAGCAGTCCTGGACCGCGTTATAGTGGCTTCCGAAAGCGCCATCTGCGGGACGCAGCAGGAACATCGGCTTGCGAGACTCCTGCGCCAGCGGCATGAGCGAACGGTAATCCTTCAACCGTGCGAGGCAGTTCGGATCCTGGCTCGGGTCATCGGGCTGGTCAGCGGGCGAGCCGATGACCGATTCGCGGTATTGTCCCGGAATTCGGCGCATCCACTGCTCGAACGCCTTGGCCGGCCTTCCAGCGAACACCGAATGGCGCATCACGATGTAGCCCACCGGCTGCATGGCACCATCGGGAAGAACCAGCGCTGGATCGGGATTGCGCGATTTGCGCTCAGTCCAGAGTTTCCGCCAGTCGCGCAAGGTCGGTCCCATGTTGCGCAGGCCCTGAAGCGAGAAGAGATCGGCGCCGAGCGGAACGACAACAAAGTCACAGGCGAGCAGTGCAGCCCGGTTGAGGGCGCCGAGGTTCGGCCCGACATCGACGAGGGCAAGCTCGGCGTCGAAGTGCTCGCCGGCCATGCCCAGCGCCCGACCGAGCGCGCTTGTGACTCGGAAGGCACGTTCGTCGCCATCGGCGCATTTCGGCCAGTTCTGCGAGAGATCGTCCTCGAATCGCGAGAGGTCGAGATCCCCCACAAGGAGAGCCAGACGCTCCGATCGCGGGTTGAGTTCGGGTTGACGTACATCGCCCACGCCGCGGAACTGCGGCGACACGGCACCATAAATCGTCGGTCGTTCCGACTGGGTCCAGATCTTCTCTACATCGTCGTCATCGAGGAACATGCTGGTCAGGTTGGCTTGGGGATCGAAATCGGCCGCGATGGTGCGGACACCGAGCTCCGCCAGCATCCAGGACACGTGATAGACCAGCGACGTCTTCCCGACGCCACCCTTGTTGTTGAAGAAGCCGATGGTTCTCATGGTGCAGCGTACACTGTCACGTGCACGTAGCTTGGCTCGGCCTGGAACTGCGGCGGTGGATTGCCGTTGCGCGCGAGTGCGTCACGCGCGCGGGCGATACCCGAGCCGAACTTCTGCACGAAGCCGAGATTCTTGGCGGCCTCGGCGAGAGCCGGATTGCGGTAGTCGGTCGGACCGGGCTGGCCGAAGGTCTCCACGGTCACCGCACCGTAAGGGCCACCAGGACTCGTAATCTCCACGCGGTCATCGAACCAGGTGAGCCGTACCGGCATCGCGGTTCCCTCATATGTGCGGTGGATGACGGCGTTTCGCACCAGCTCCTGCAGCGCGACGATGGGATAGGTTGGCCGATCTTCCTGCGTCCTACCGCCGAACGCTGCGCGGTGAGCGATGTTCACGGCCAGGATCTCGTCAAGCCGGCGCATCTGATCCGACAGCACGCCGCCAATCTCCTGGTGATCGATGACGCTGTCGCCGATCCCACGGCCGGGGTATCGTGCGAACTGGACGTACGCGCCTG
>Ga0308410_1001243_pt1 | contig 14676 bp, 12 predicted proteins | sample HotsprOSTMatCore_FD_203467 | JGI IMG/M metagenome (GOLD analysis project Ga0308410, IMG submission 203467) | Hot spring phototrophic mat microbial communities from Octopus Spring, Yellowstone National Park, Wyoming, United States -... | ecosystem: Environmental > Aquatic > Thermal springs > Hot...
GGACTGAGGAACAGCCCCGTGTCCGGGTTGTACCACCTGCCGTGCACATAGTACAGGTTCAGCGTGTCCAGGCGCAGATACCCCCACGCGCCGTTCCAGCGGTAATAATTCCACGCCGCGAGCGCGGGCGGGGGCCACGAACTCGGATTGCCCCACGGGTCATACGCCCCCCAACTCCCACCACCACTCCCATCCAGCGCGATGTATGTTACCGCATCGCCGTGCCAGTTGTATTGGATGTAGTACGTGTTGTAGCCATAAACGTACTGCAAATCGCTGCTGACGCTTGCTATCTCCACGCGGCTGGGACGCCCATTGGCATACCAGTAGCGCACCCAATCAAACACTGCGCTGCGGATGGGAGTACCAGGTTTCGCGGACGAGTAAGTTGGCGCTATTTTTGGGTGTGCCTTCTCTAAAAAAAGCGGCGACTGCATTGTCATGCGACCACCGTTTGATATCTATAATCCCTTGCTTATGTTTGGTCTAAATCCTCTACCCTCCGAATGAAATAAGTGTCGAACATCTTCCGCCACTCTTTGATGTCCCATTTAGAGACGTCGAATTCTTCCCACGTATCCCACAGTTCTGATCGCACAAATGTGATATGTTTGTATCCTGCTTGTAAGGTAACTTCCACTACGCGTGTGGTGCAAAGGACGAACTCGTAACCTTGCGGAGAGAAAATGTCTGACCGATCCCAAGATGTTTCATCCACACGGATACCAACGCGTTGGTTGAAATCATACTGACGGAAACCACAAACAGGACAGATTTTTTTGGTTGGTGGCGAGAGAAGTATAGCTCGTCCTGTTACCAACAACCGGTTATACCGGGGGATATTCTTGGGAAGCGGACGCTTTTTGCCCCTCCAGCCTACAAATTTCACGGGACGCGTATCAAAACCTGTAAAACCGTTGGATCGCCACAAGTCAATGACATCCGAACGAAAGATAGGTAGCGCATGGGAATTCCATAAGACTTCAATGAAACCTTTCCGCCCCAAGTAGTTCAGCTCGATGTGATACTCCGATGGTTGTGCCTCGGGTTTAGGATTGTTGCAAATTGGACAGAATGCGCTCTTGTCCGTAGGCCAATTCACCCACTGTCCTCCTGCATAAGTCGTTGCGCCCGATGTTTGGCGAGCATACCAAATCTTAAAGAATGTCATAGTCCCCCTTTCTCGCGGCAACTATCAGCCTGTCGGAGAGCACTCGTAGCATAGCCGCTTGGCACCCACGGTGAGTTATGCCACCTCTTCGACAGCCCGCTAGGGCCAGTCAAGGTTATATTTCCTGGCCAGCTCCGTTGCTTTTTGAATGATGTCCTGAATTGTAGCGTGGTTACCCTTCGTATCGATCCATACCTCCCACTCATCGTTAAACGCACGCCATTTCTGCGTGTGTTCTGGAACATCCCACCATGCGCCCCAGCGGGGATCATGGATATTGATACCTTTGGAGCGGAAGAAATCTTCAAAGGCCTGCGGTAGCATATGATGGGCTTGATGACTTGGCGATGGCTTAGGTTTGATCTTGCGCAAATTGTCAGCAAAATTTCTCGCAGTGTAGTTCGGCGCACCTCCCGCTTTCTTTGCAAACGCAATCGGCGACAGCGTATTGCGCAGCAACACCGTCGCGCCGTGCGAAGTGAGTGCGGCGCCACCCACCATCGCAGGCGCACTGACGTGTGTCAGGGTGCCACCTGAAATGTTCGGTACGTGTTAGAACTATGTATCAAGGATAGACATCTTCCGGCCTTGTTAGGGATTTCCAAACAAGCTGTTGGCTCGGAATCAGGGCACAATTGGTCAGCCCGCGCTTGATTATGAAATCTTTGACTCGTTCGGTGACAAGGATAAACTTGGGGTAGCCAGTGACAGTGAAAAAGTCCGAGCCGTCCCAAGCCTGCTCGTCCACGATAATCCCATTTCGGAAAGAGGAATATTCGGTCAAACCGCAATACGGGCAGGTGTAGATGAGGCGTATCCCTGAGTCGGGATGGGCATCTCCGCCTCTGCCAGTCACCACCAATTCCCACAGCACAGGTGGCTTGATCAGTTTTCTACCGCTCTCTGTCTTGGACTTGATCGCCACAGGATTGACCATGAAACCTGTAAATCCCGCTTCGCGAAACAGATTGAGAACTCGGTCAGTAATCAAGCAATCGCTGTACCACGTCCAGACAAAGTCTCCTATTTTCTGGGAGGGCAGCACAACTATCAGATTCCCGATCCGCTTTCCCGCTCGTTGATGCAGGGGATAAACAGGGCAGCGAATCGTTTCCATATCTACCTCATCAGCCCAGCCGGCTCTACCAAATTCCTTATCCCACTTTGGACAGCCGTATACTGGATATTCTTCATCTTGATAAGGTTGTTGTAAGGTGTAGAAAGTACGTGTGTGACTCATGGGATGCCAAACTCCCTTTTCATTTTCTCAAGTTGCTCGAGTATCTTACCTGCGGAGGCATTGGGATTCTCTCGAAAGAACTTATCCCATTGTTTGTTCCAGCTATTGATCCAATTCTCACCGCCGCCTCTACCGTGAACATCCTTATGGAAATCACGTGGCAATTCCTTTACATAGTCTTCAATGTTCAGACCCGCTCTTTCGAATTCGCGTTTGAACTGTCTGGGGAGTAGATGATGTCGTTCGGTTGGGGTAGAAGCGTTTTCCGTGCCACTCTTCCGCGCAAACGCAATCGGCGACAGCGTATTGCGCAGCAACACCGTCGCGCCGTGCGAAGTGAGTGCGGCGCCACCCACCATCGCAGGTACACTGACTTGCGCCAAGGTGCTACCCGAAATGAGCGTGAGCCCACCCCGTCGACAAAGGTCGTGCCACCCACATACATCTCAAGGTACGCCAACAGCTCGCTGCTGGCTCGCCCAACAAGACGCCCGATGTAAAATTCGGCGCCGCTGAAATTCTGGCATTTGTAGATCGAGAGGGGTTGCTGATATTCATACAGCCCAAGCGTGATGTCGCTGTAGAACTGGCAGTTGAACCCCCAGGCGAACCATGCCCAATTTACCGCATCCTGCCCCGAGCCGTACAGATATTCACCGTTCTCATCCGGCGACAGCCACAGTGCGGTTTCGGGGTTATACCACCTGCCGTGCACATAGTACAGGTTCAGCGCGTCCAGGCGCAGATAGCCCCACGCGCCGTTCCAGCGGTAATAATTCCACGCCGCGAGCGCGGGTGGGGGCCACGAGGTGGGATTGCCCCACGGGTCATACGCGATGCCTGCGGTGAGAGACCTGTCGGGTTTTTGGAAACCCGACAGGTCTGGGCGCCGCGCGCAATGGTCGCGGCGCGTAACTTTTTTTACGGCGGTGTGACAGATGGTGGCAGAGGTTTCCCTAGTGCACGCGCCATGCGTTCGTCAATACACTTGAGAATGTATTCCAGATCTGTAAACGTCATATACTTTAAATCCATAGCGATGCTAAAGGTGGAGATGTATTCGTCGTATTGCCCCAGAGCATCACAAAGCAATGTCCGCCCTTTCAAATTGATGACTGCGCAAGCAAACCGGAATTGGTCTGCTACTGGACTTGCATAAGGTAATTCATTTGGCACACGCCAAGGCACGATTACCGTTGCCTGGAAAAACTCTTCTGGTATTTGACGAGTGAACTCATCATGTGCCTCTTGCTTGCTGGGGTACCGAAAGATTTCATGCTGTGCAAGCAGAAACGGCTCGTGGATCTCAAGAGCAAGATATGCACCATCGATCTGTCTGCGGTTTTGAATTGCATTCCGAGGGCCCGAGACGACCCTCCAGTCCGAAGGAAACCAACTGGGATCAACAAGCAATTCTCGTGGCGTAAAGTCCCGCGTAGGCGGCTTGGGTTGGCACCCTATACCAAGATAGACAAGACAAGCCAGTATGAACAAATGGAACATGCCTATTCTTTGTATCATCCTTCTCTCCTTCAGCGTGGCGCTCCAATATTCAACTGGGGGTAATACTGCAAAAGCTTTCGATGCAACGCTCCCTCAGAGAGATTCCCGCGTGTCTCGTCGTATAACTCCATCCCTACTCGGATGGCGGCTTGGTCTTTTGGGTCATCAAACCATGAACTCCAATATTCTGGCTTGCTTGTTCCTGCCTTGATTTGCGCAACACCTGCTCCCGCTAAGAGAACTGTGGCATCAAAACCGCTTGCTCTACCAACAAATCCATAGTGAATGTTTGCTGGTACATCCCACCTGAACCACAATCCAGTTAGTTGGATGTTATTGCCGAATTTTCTTTGGATTGCAGGTTTGAAATCCCAGACATGCCCCGTATTTACAAGGTCATACCACATCTCCAAAGACTGCGCCGTCCCTAGAACGGCACTACGGTTGATCGTCCTCCGCATGGCACACGCATGGACACCCCGCGCATTCGTATTGCACTGCTGGATTAACCACTGAGTCAAATCCTTGGAGCCATTAGGGCTATCCCACGGGTCAATGGCTTCAGGAAAGCGGGGTACATAGAGGAAAGGGCTGAAATCGTAGTAGCGTGTCTCTAACCAGCGTGCATAGTTCGCGCCACCCCAGCAGCCTAAATCACCTGGTAAGCAGAAATCATTCGGAAAAGCGCGCCAGGGCGACGTAAGAATCTCTACAAGCTCGTCATAGTATTTATCGCATGCGCCAACTCCTGCAACGCAAAAGTTCATTAGTCTTCCGCCTGTAAACTTGGGGGCGTGGTAATAGGGCGTGGAACATTCGTCCGATACAGAGGACTGTTGCCGTCGCAACCATGACTGGTTCACCGCATCCTGTCCCGAGCCGTAGCGATACTCACCGTTCGCATCGGGACTGAGGAACAGCCCCGTGTCGGGGTTATACCACCTGCCGTGCACATAGTACAGGTTCAGCGCATCAAAGCGCAGATACCCCCACGCACCGCGCGCGCGGCACGCGCCTACACGCGTTGCGGTAGAAGACCTGTCGGGTTTTGGGAAACCCAACAGGGCTGCGCGCGGCGCGCGGCACACGCTTGTCGCAGGTGTTACGGCGTTTTGGTAGGTTCAGCGCGCGGACGCAACCCCAACACCACCGCCGCGCGCTCATCCATCGCACGCAGGATCAGTTCGATTTCCTCAATCTTCAGACCGTCGCCTTCAGAATCCAATCCATATTCCCTGTAGCTATCTAAATCAAAGTAAAAGTCAATAAAGTAGTGTCCATAGCGAAAGATGGCTTTGCAGGCTGGAACAATATCAACGCCGCAACCCAGGTGATATTCATCTGCAATTGGACTACGATACGCAATCTCCGCCGGCGGAAGAAACTCGCTACTCGGTTCGTTTCGCCCCTTTCCGAAATCAACCTCTCGAACACGCTGATACTTGGCTTTCGCCGCCGCGACATTCCCAAACCGATATACGTGCTGAAGCACATGTCCAGGGATAGCAAAACGACCGAAACTACGCGTAGCATAACTCTCACGGAAACAACGACTTGGATCTGGACCACAGGGATCCACCTCCCAGCCCTTTGGAAAGGGCTGGGAGTCCAAGAGCAGTTCAGGGGCAGGAACATTCGGCAAGGATGTGGGCTCTTGGTCTCCAAAGAGCACGGCACAATTTGTTGCCAGTAATGCAAGGACAACCACTCCCATGCCTACGGTTCGTAATCGTGTTGAGAGAATCATTGTAACCATGGTGTTGTCGGATCAAAGAGTCCTAGCGGGTAGGGCCATTGGCTCGCGATGTGATCTCTTACAGGTCTCGGGTGAGGCGCGCGTCTTGCAAATCCGATAAGCCCGATACTCAGTTCTTGCTGGAAGGCAAGGTAGGTCAGGTTTCGTCCGTTGGCATATTTATCATACAGCCGCATACCGAATTGCACTGCCCAATGATCTTGCGGATCATCTCCCAGGTTCAGGACCAAGCCATCTCGCGTAAGGCGAGCCGAGAATTTGCCGAACGGGGTGTACGGTTCTTTGAAGTACGGACTCTTGGGGTCGTGGGAAGGGTCTGTAATCTCCGCATAGCCCGCACCCAGATGTACAATGTTAGGAGCATATCCCGCTTCCCGCGCCACAAAACCGAAATGGACATTGCCAGGTACCGAGTACTCCACATCCCCACCGCATCTCCAGTTAGAGCACAGCGTAATGCCAGGACCGAGATAGCTCTCAATCTTATGTTTGAAATCCCAATGTTGGCGATCAGCCACCAGATCGCTAAATTGTTTTCGCGCTGATTGATAAGCGTTGTATGCGCCAATATCCCCAATGACTCCTGCGCCAATCAGGAGGGGGTTTGCCAGCCCGAGTCCAATTGCTGTGACGCTCGTCCCAATAGTCAACCGCGCATTGGCTGCCACATTCTCCCGCTTTACTGATTGCAAGCGTGGATCATCCAGATTCGTTTTCATCTCGCGGAAGAGCCAGCAGGTCAGGTCGCGCGGATCGCCATTGGTCACGCCACCCAGACATTCGGAGGGCCAATGGGCGCGCGGTGGTGCAGCGTTCGCATGCTTGTTAATCGGATCGTTGTCGTAGTAGATGTACGAACCGTTCGCATCGGGACTGAGGAACAGCCCCGTGTCGGGGTTATACCACCTGCCGTGCACATAGTACAGGTTCAGCGTGTCCAGGCGCAGATACCCCCACGCGCCGCGCGCGCGGGTGGCGCGCGCCTACGCGCTGCCTGTGGTGGGAGAGACTTGTTGGGTTTTCGGGAACCCGACAGGTCTGGGCGCGGCGATGCGCGTCACACCTCATCCACCAGTGGAACCTTGTAAAAGACCAGCCCCCCTAACCCATTTTGCTCCACCGCTTGCTTGAAAACATCGTCGGCAAAGACATAGGTCCACACTTCAGGGAGACGGAAGAGGTGTTTCCCTTCCAAGCACTTTGGACGGAAGGCGTACTTTTCCACGCGCATAATTCGCCCGTCGTCAAATCGCACGAACACTGATTTAGAGTGGTCAAGGCAATCGGCAAAAAAGATGTTCAATGCGTAAAATGTGCCAAGGGGTGGTTCTGTAATCAAGTCTAACACTTCAATTTGATTTTGAATGAGTGGCGAGAGCACCTTCAACGCTTGGGCAGAGATAGCCAGCGGGATCGAACCACCCATCGAGGGAAAGTGTCCCACTGGTTTTTGCTCCTCACCTTCCGCTTCGTACCATTCGACCCGCATCGGTTTCCACATCGCGCCCAACGGTTCGCCCGAACGAAACAGTCGCACTACTTCAAGGTCTTCCCTGGGCGTGAGATTCGGAAAATCAAAACTGCGATAGTTATTCCCATCAGGGAGGACTTCCCAGATACCCATTTTCCTCCTACCCGCTTCTTAACGCGTGAATGTGCCGTTCAACAAGCGCTGACCAATATCACGCAAGACATTCACGGCGTCTTGCCGTGTTGAGACATATTCCAGTTCCCGCAGCACCGCATCCATATAACGTTGATTTCTGGATAAACCCGTGTGAATCGCTTCAGGTAAGAGTACACCGTTCTCCGCTGCGTTGATGTCGATTCCCAGCTGATGCAAAATTTCACGCGCTCGTTTTGCTGCGCGATACGAATCTGTACTTGGCACAATGTGGTGCGCTTCTAGCCCAGGTGTCTTGCCCACACCCATGTTGCGCCGCAGAATCTCAGCGTTGCGCGCTGTGTCGCCAGTGTTGCTGCCGTAGGACAGCGTGGGATCATTGGTGTTGTCACTCTTCCGCACCAACGCAACCGGCGACAGCGCATTGCGTAGCAACACCGTTGCGCCATGCGAAGTTAGGGCAGCGCTACCCACCATCGCAGGCACACTGACTTGCGCCAGAGTGCCGCCTGAGACGTTCGATACGTGTTGGAGCTATGTATCAAGGATAGACATCTTCTGGTCTTGTGAGGGATTTCCAAACAAGTTGTTGGCTCGGAATCAGGGCACAATTGGTCAGACCGCGCTTGATGATAAAGTCTTTGACTCGTTCGGTGACAAGGATAAACTGGTAGCCGGTGATAGTGAAAAAGTCCGAGCCGTCCCACGCCTGCTCGTCCACGAAAATTCCATTTCGGAAAGAGGAATATTTGATCAAACCGCAATGCGGGCAGGTGTAGATCAGGCGTATCCCCGAGTCTGGATGGGCATCTCCGCCTCTGCCAGTCACCACCAGCTCCCACAGCACAGGCGGCTTGATCAGTTTTCTACCTCTCTCTGTCTTGGGCTTGATTGTCACAGGATTGACCGTGAAACCTGTAAATCCCGCTTCGCGAAACAGATTGAGAACTCGGTCGGTAATCAAGCAATCACTGTGCCACGTCCAGACAAAGTCTCCGATTTTCTGGGAGGGTAGCACGACTGTCAGATTTCCGATCCGCTTTCCCGCACGTTGATGCAATGGATAAACGGGACAGTGAATCGTTTCCATATCCACCTCATCAGCCCAGCTGGCTGTGCCAAACTCTTTATCCCAACTTGGACGACCATAGATCGGATACTCTTCATCCGAGTATGGTTGCTGTAATTTGTAAAAGGTGTGTGTGTGACTCATGGGATACCAAACTCCCTTTTCATCTTCTCCAGCTGTTGTAGAATTTCACTAGCGGAAGGGTTTCGGTTCAAGTCAAAGAATCGTTTCCATTGCTGATTCCAACTATTGATCCAATTCTCACCGCCGCCTCTACCATGAACGTTCTTGTGAAAATCACGTGGCAATTCTTTTACATAGTCTTCAATGTTCAGACCTGCTCTTTCGAATTCGCGTTTGAACTGTCTGGGGAGTAGATGATGTCGTTCGGTTGGGGTAGAAGCGTTTTCCGTGTCACTCTTCCGCACCAACGCAACCGGCGACAGCGTATTGCGCAGCAACACCGTCGCGCCGTGCGAAGTGAGTGCGGCGCCACCCACCATCGCAGGCACACTGACTTGCGCCAAGGTGCCACCCGAAATGAGCGCCAGTCCACCGCTGCCGACAAAGGTCGTGCCACCCACATACATCTCAAGGTACGCCAACAGCTCGCTGCTGGCTCGCCCAACAAGACGCCCGATGTAAAATTCGGCGCCGCTGAAATCCTGGCATTTGTAGATCGAGAGGGGTTGCTGATATTCATACAGCCCAAGCGTGATGTCGCTGTAGAACTGGCGGTTGAACCCCCAGGCAAACCACGCCCAATTCACCGCATCTTGCCCCGAGCCGTAGCGATATTCCCCATTCTCGTCCGGACTGAGGAACAGCCCCGTGTCCGGGTTGTACCACCGCCCGTGCACGTAGTACAGGTTCAGCGCGTCAAAGCGCAGATACCCCCACGCGCCATTCCAGCGGTAATAATTCCACGCCGCGAGCGCGGGCGGGGGCCACGAGGTGGGATTGCCCCACGGGTCATACGCGCCCCAACTCCCACCACCACTCCCATCCAGCGCGATGTATGTTACCGCATCGCCGTGCCAGTTGTATTGCAGGTAGTACGTGTTGTAGCCGTAAACGTACTGCAAATCGCTGCTCGTGCTTGCCACCTCCACGCGGCTGGGGCGCCCGTTCGCATACCAGTAGCGGACGAGGTCGAACGTGTTGGTGCTGGTGATGGCGTGCCACGTCTCGCGCAAGAGCCAGTTGGTGCCATCTTCATCGATTACACAGTTCGTCGAGCGCGTTAACGCCCAAGTCAACTTGACCATTGATCGCATCCACATACACTGTAGCCAGAAAGAGCCGCGTAGGAAGAAATGGACTGGAATAAGGGTTAAGGAAGTTTACCGACCAAACTTGGCGAATCTCTCCATGACCAGAAACACCTACCTGTTGGGGTAAGCACCCTCGTGCGTCTAAGCTCAAGAATGCTAGTGCCCGAGATATTGCTTCTTGTTCGTTGATCGGGTTGTTTTCAAGATCAAAATGTGTGGTCGTAACAATGCTAGTTTTGCCTCCTACCTGACCTGGAGAGCTAATCTCAAGCACGTTCGACTCCAAATCAATGGTCAATCCGATGTACCGCATTTGTTCTGCATCCACAAAGGTATAGTGTGCTCTAAAGATCCGCCACTGATTACTCACTCGGCGGTAGCCCGCATTCGCAGATTCAAGGTAGGCGCGTGAACTCCAATCCAAAGCATGGCGTAGGACAAATGGATAACCGTCAACCAGTTTCTCGACCTTCAATCCGTCGGGAAGCGGTTGAGTTCCTGGAGGGAGTGGCAGTAAAGCACAGGCGGTTAGAAGGACGAGCAAAAGAAAAAGGTTCGCTTGGGCAATCAGCGTGAGTTTCATCGTCCGCTCCATCGAAAGTAGTGATAGATGGGCCCGACATCTCGTTGCCCATAGATGTATCCCAGATAGAACTGAAGGGCGCGACGGTCACCATGTTGAGCGTCTTGCAATGCGCGCACGATCTCTTCGCGTCCAACGTTGTAGCCTGTTAGAACCAGCATTGCTTTCTGATCTTCGGTGAGATTCAAGCCGCTTGAATTCTCATTGACACGACGTTGAATAAAGGCGAGATTGGCAGCGATGTATTGGATGTTCTCTGCATCTATCTTCAAGCGTAGAGCAATCAGCGGATCCTTGCCAAGAAGAGGCAGAGTAGGGGTTGTTATTCGAATAAGACCAGATTCTTCTTCTAATCCTCGCGCCGTATCGGTGCGCATTTGACCGACACCAATGCTCGACACCCCAGCCATTTGGAATTGCCACAAATCCAAGTCCGAAACAATAGACAGCATTGGGTTCATGGGGACATTGAACAACAGATTGGTGGGTATCCGCTCAAAAGCATCCGATTCGTAGTAGACAATCGCTGCAATCATGGCAGGGTCTACTTGATACTGGTACGCATAAAAAGCAATCGGTGGAAGATTGAGCGCCACATTCCTACAGCCGAATATCTGACCTGTGAACATTCTCCGCAACCGATTTAGAGTGGAAGTGGTACCATCTCTGAACCATGAAGCAAAGAATGGGTAAATAGCCGGGTTCTCTTCCACACATGTTGCTGCCCTAGCAAAAAGCCACGCATAATTCACCGCATCCTGCCCCGAGCCGTACAGATATTCACCGTTCTCATCCGGCGACAGCCACAGTGCGGTTTCGGGGTTATACCACCTGCCGTGCACATAGTACAGGTTCAGCGTGTCCAGGCGCAGATACCCCCACGCGCCATTCCAGCGGTAATAATTCCACGCCGCGAGCGCGGGTGGGGGCCACGAGGTGGGATTGCCCCACGGGTCATACGCGCCCCAACTCCCACCACCACTCCCATCCAGCGCGATGTATGTTACCGCATCCCCATGCCAGTTGTATTGGATGTAGTACGTGTTGTAGCCATAAACGTACTGCAAATCGCTGCTGGTGGCAGCCACCTCCACGCGGCTGGGACGCCCATTGGCATACCAGTAGCGCACGAGGTCGAACGTGTTGGTACTGGTGATGGCGTGCCACGTCTCGCGCAAGAGCCAGTCCGTGCCGTCTTCGTAGGTGTAATCGCTGTAGCCCTGCGCGGTGTAGCGCCGCGTGATGCGCCCCGACGAATCGTAGTCAAGTGTCATCGTCACGCCATTCGTCGCCGTGAAATTTGTCAGGCGATGCGCGCCCCCTTGCCAGGTCCAACCGTAACTCATCGTCGTCGTGATGCCGCTCGTGTAATCCGCATGCACTTCACCCGTGAGATTCCCACCCCCATCGTAACTGTAGGTGCTCACCGCACGCGGCGGCGCGTTCGGCGGATCCCACGCGCCATACGGCTGCCATTCGCGGCGCGTCAGGCGTTGCCCGTCGTAGAAATAATTCTCGCGCGTCGCAAGATAGTTTTGTCCTGGTTCGCCTTCGTAGGGCGTGGTTGGGCAACCGTTGATCGGGTGAAAGCCATCGTACTTGTGCTTGCGGTTGCCATCGGGATAGTAACTCCAGATGACCATACTCAAAAAGCCGCCGTTCTGCCAGCAGCGCACGCGTGCGGCGCTATCATACACCACCACATAGTCGCCGATGAAGCCTGGCGTGACGACGCGCACCAGGTTGTTGTCGGTGTAGTGAATGGTGTAGCCATGCGCGCCTGAATGGGGACCCTGCGTGGCATTGGTCAGCGCGGTCAAGTAGTTGTTGGCGTTGTAGGCGTAGGTGGTAGTGAGCGTCATACTGCCGACGACGGTGACCGTACGTTGCAGATTCTGACGCGCGTCGTACGTGTTCGTCGTCGTGTCCACCAGCGGGTTGGTCGAGTGCGTGGTGGTCTGTGGCAGGTTCAGCGCGTTGTAGGCGACCGCCGTTGTCACACCCAACGGATCGGTCACACTCGTGCGATTGCCCGCCGCGTCGTAATTGTACGTCGTCGTCCCGCCGCCAGGGTCGGTGGTGGCGACGAGCCAGTTGGCTTTGTTGTAGGCGTAATTCATCATGCGATACGGCTTGCCGGGACGCGCTTCGGTTTCCTGCGTCCGATTGCCATTCGCATCGTACGCGAAGGCGTACGAGACGGTGAGCGTGCCATCGGGGGCACGATCGTCTTGCTGAATCACGCGATTCACCGCGTCGTAGGTGTACGTCGTCGTCGCACCCGAAGGATCGGTCAGCACGCGCAGGTTGCCCACCGCATCGTAGGCGTACTGCGTTGTGCCGAGCGGTGTCGTCTTGCGCGTCAGACGATTGACCGCATCGTAGACGAATATCGTCGCCTGTCCAGTAGGATTCGTAATCGTCGTAACGCTCCCAACTGCATTGTACGCGTACGTCGTCGTCTGCGTCAACGGGTCGGTTACACTGATGACGCGATTGAGCGCATCGTAGGTGTAGCGCGTCGTCTGGTTCAGTTCGTCGGTCGCGGTGAGCCGATTGCCAACCGCATCGTACGTAAAGGTTTGTGTTTTACCCGACGGCTGCGTTAGCGTGATGAGACGATGGAGTGGATCATAGGCGTAGCGCGTCACGTTCAGCGCGGCATCCGTGATGACGGTGCGATTGCCGACGCGGTCGTAGCCATAGCGCGTGGCGTGGTTGAGCGCATCGGTGATGACGATGGTACGATTCAGCGCGTCGTAGCCATAGCGCGTGACGTTGCCGTTGGCATCGGTGATGACGGTACGATTGCCGACGGCGTCGTAGACGTAACGCGTCGTCGCGGTCTGCGTCCCTGTGAGTGGAATTGTCGTCGCGATGAGCCGATCGAGCGCATCGTATGCGAACGTGGTCGCATTGCCGCGCGCATCGGTGATGACGGTGCGATTGCCGACGGCGTCGTACGCATACTGCGTCGTCTGATTCAGCGCGTCGGTCACACGCGTCACGCGATTCAGCGCGTCGTAGGTGTACGTCGTCGCGTGACCGTTCGCGTCAATCACGCGCGTACGATTGCCGTTCGCGTCGTACTGATACTGCGTTGTCTGGTTCAGCGCGTCGGTGATTCGCGTCAGCCGATTAAACGCGTCGTAGGTGTAGGTCGTGCGCTGATAGAGCGCGTCAATCGTCGCGGTGCGGTTGCCGTTCGCGTCGTACTCGTACCGCGTCGTCGCGCCGAGCGGTGCGTCCACGCGGATCAGCCGCTGGTTGGCATCGTAGGTGTAAGTTGTAACGCGACCGAGCGCGTCGGTGATAACGGTGCGATTGCCGACCGCGTCGTAGCCGTAACGCGTCGTGCCGCTGAGCGGATCGGTGACGGTGAGGAGGTAGCCCGCTGGACTGTACGCATAGGTTGTTGTGTTGCCATTCGCATCGGTCGCGCGTGTGCGCTGACCATAGGCATCGTACCCGTACGTTGTCACATTGTTCAGCGCATCGGTGATGCGGATGAGATTGCCCGCCGCGTCATAGCCGTACTGCGTCGTGCGTCCCAACGGGTCAGTGACGCTGAGGAGGTCGTTCGTCGCATTGTAGGTGTACGTCGTCGTCTGATTCAGCGCATCCGTTTGCGTCAAGCGGTTGCCGCGCGCATCATACGTCGCACGGGTCGTCCGACCCAGCGCGTCGGTCGTCTGCGTGAGGTTATAGTTCGCATCGTAGGTGAAGGTGGTCAGCCCACTCAGCGCATCGCGAACCTGCGTGACCTGACCTGTAGCGTTGAGGGTGTACACCGTCGCGTTGTTGTTTGCATCGGTGAACGTTGTTGTGCCTGTGCCGTACGCCAAACTTGCCATGCGTACTCCCGCTGTTGTGATCATCTGCGCGCGCTGCGCCGTATCGTACGCGATGGTCATCTGGGTGTTGCGCGCATCGGTGATTGTCGTCAGGCGATTGTTGGTATAGCCAAAGCGTGTCACGAAATTCAGCGGGTCAGTGATGCTTGTCAGCGCGCCACTCGTGTAGCCGAACTGGAACGCACGTCCGGCGTGATCGGTTACTGAAGCAAGGTTACCGCCGCTGTACGCGAACGTCAGCGTTTGTCCGCCCGCGGCTTGCGCTTGCGTCAACACGTTGTTCGTGTACGTTAAATTGATTGCGTTGCCGTTGCGGTCACGGACTTGGGTCAAGCGTCCGCTCGCATCGAAGAGATGCGTGCTTTGGTCAGGGTGGGTGAGCGTGAAGGTTTGATCGGCGTGGCGAACAAGGGTGTCATAGTTGCCGGCGGGCGCGGTGTACGTGCCGTTCGCCTCGCGGCGAAACAGGTGTGCGGTGCCATCCGCATCGCGCACGATGGCGGCACCTGTTGCATCGAGCGTGAGCGAAACGTTCAGGGTGTGCGTCCACGCGTTCGTGTGGCTGTTGTAGGTGAAGATGAGCGTGAGCGGCAAGCCGCGAC
>Ga0308410_1001244_pt1 | contig 14664 bp, 26 predicted proteins | sample HotsprOSTMatCore_FD_203467 | JGI IMG/M metagenome (GOLD analysis project Ga0308410, IMG submission 203467) | Hot spring phototrophic mat microbial communities from Octopus Spring, Yellowstone National Park, Wyoming, United States -... | ecosystem: Environmental > Aquatic > Thermal springs > Hot...
CGCAGCGGACGCCGGAGCGGGACGGCTATTCTGCCGTGCAGCTCGGCATTGGCCGCGCGAAGGCGAAGAACACGACCAAGGCGCTGCGCGGGCACTTCGCCAAGGCGAAGGTCGAGCCCAAGGCGAAGCTCGTCGAGTTCCGCGTCGAGCCGACGGCGATGCCCGACGTCGGCGCGACACTCGCGGCCGATCACTTCGTCAAGGGCCAGAAGGTCGATGTCACCGGCATGACCAAGGGCAAGGGCTTCGCCGGAGCGATGAAGCGGTGGAATTTCCGCGGCCTTGAAGCCTCGCACGGCGTCTCGATCAGCCATCGCAGCCATGGCTCGACAGGCCAGCGCCAGGACCCGGGCAAGACCTTCAAGAACAAGAAGATGGCTGGGCATCTCGGCGATGAGCGCGTCACCACGCTCAACCTTGAGGTCGCGTCCGTGGACGCCGAGCGCAACGTGATCATGGTGCGGGGCGCGGTGCCGGGCGCGAAGGGCTCGTATGTGCTGGTGCGCGATGCGGTGAAGCGCGCACGCCCCCCTGCCGCTCCCGTGCCGGCCGGCGTGAAGGCGTGAGGACGCGATGAAGACGACCGTGATCACGCTCTCCAACCAGCCCGTGGGCGAGCTCGACCTGCCCGAGGCGCTGTTCGCCGCCGAGCCGCGCGCGGACATCATGGCGCGGGTGGTGCACTGGCAGCTCGCAAAGCGGCGCGCCGGCACGCACAAGGTCAAGGGCATGGGCGAGGTCAGCGGCACGACCAGGAAGCCGTACAAGCAGAAGGGCACCGGCCGCGCGCGCCAGGGCAGCCTGCGCGCGCCGCAGTTCCGCAAAGGCGGCGTGGTGCATGGCCCGCTTGTGCGCGACCATGGCTATGCGCTGCCGAAGAAGGTGCGCCGGCTCGGGCTGATCTCCGCCCTCAGCCAGAAGGCGCGCGAGGGCAAGCTGGTGGTGCTCGAGGCAGCCGCCGCGGACGGCAAGACGGCGTCGCTGAGGAGGCAGGTGACGGCGCTTGGCTGGCGGTCCGCGCTCGTGATCGACGGGGCCGAGCTCGACCCGGGCTTCGCGCGCGCGGCCCGCAACATTCCCGGGCTCGATGTGCTGCCGGCGATCGGGGCGAATGTCTACGACATCCTCCGCCATGACGTGCTGGCGGTGACGAAGGCCGCGGTCGAGGGGCTTGCCCGGCGGCTCGGCGCCGAGGAGACGGCAGGATGAGCGAAGAAACCGCGGAGCCTGCGCCGAAGAAGGCGCGCGTCATCCCGCCGGAGCGGATGTATCAGCTCATCTTGAGCCCGGTGATTACCGAGAAAGCGACCGCGCTGACCGCGGCCAACCAGGTTGTGTTTCGCGTGCGGCTGGACGCGACCAAGACCGAGATCCGCCAAGCGGTCGAGGGCCTGTTCAACGTCAAGGTTCAGGCGGTCAACACGATCGTCATGAAGGGCAAGACGAAGCGGTTCCGCGGCCGGCCTGGCCAGCGGTCGGACTGGAAGAAGGCGATGGTGCGCCTTGCGCCCGGCTTCTCCATCGACCTGACCACGGGCCTCGCCTGAGGGGGAGCGGGGAACGATGGCGCTGAAGCAGTTCAAGCCCGTCACGCCGAGCCTGCGCGGCACGGTCCTTGTCGACCGGTCCGGCCTCTGGAAGGGCAAGCCGGTCAAGGGGCTTACGGTCGGCAAGTCGTCGTCCGGAGGGCGGAACAACCACGGCCACATCACGGTGCGCTTCCGCGGCGGCGGCCACAAGCGGTCGTATCGGCTCGTCGACTTCAAGCGGCGCAAGTTCGGTGTCCCCGCGACGGTGGAGCGGCTCGAGTACGATCCCAATCGCTCGGCCTGGATCGCGCTGATCAGGTACGCCGACGGCGAGCTCTCCTACATCCTGGCGCCGCAGCGCCTGAAGGCGGGCGACACGGTGATCTCGGGCGCGCGCGCCGACATCAAGCCCGGCAACGCGATGCCGCTGGGTGCGATCCCGGTCGGGACGATCATCCACAACATCGAGATGAAGCCCGGCGCGGGCGGCAAGATCGCGCGCGCGGCAGGCACCTACGCCCAGCTGGTCGGCAAGGATGCGGGCTATGCGCAGATCAAGCTCTCCTCGGGCGAGCTTCGCATCGTGCGCGCCGAGTGCATGGCTTCCATCGGCGCGGTGTCGAACCCGGACAACAGCAACCAACAGATCGGCAAGGCCGGCCGCATGCGCTGGCTGGGCCGGCGGCCACACAACCGCGGCGTGGCGATGAACCCGATCGACCACCCGCATGGCGGCGGCGAGGGTCGTACCTCGGGCGGGCGCCATCCGGTCACGCCCTGGGGCAAGCCGACCAAGGGCGCGAAGACGCGCAAGAACAAGCGGACGGACGGGCTGATCATCCGCCGCCGCCACGCGACGAAGGGCTGAGCGATGCCGCGTTCCGTCTGGAAAGGGCCGTTCGTGGACGGCTACCTGCTCACCAAGGCCGAGGCGGCCCGCTCGTCAGGGCGCAACGAGATCATCAAGACCTGGTCGCGGCGCTCGACGATCATGCCGCAGTTCGTCGGCCTGACCTTCGGCGTATACAACGGCCGCAAGTTCATCCCCGTGCAGGTGACGGAGCAGATGGTCGGCCACAAGCTGGGGGAGTTCGCGCCGACCCGCACCTTCTCGGGCCATGCGGCGGACAAGAGGGCGAAGCGGAGCTGAGCGATGGGCAAGATGGGCATGCCGCGCAGGCTCGCGGAGACGGAGGCGCAGGCGATCGTGCGCAATCTGCGCGTCAGCCCGCGCAAGCTGAACCTGGTGGCCGAGATGATCCGCGGCCTGCCGGCGGCGGAGGCGCGCGCCGCACTCACCTTCTCCAAGCGGCGCGTCGCCCAGGCAGTGAAGAAAGCGCTCGACAGCGCGATCGCCAACGCCGAAAACAACCATGGTCTCGACGTCGATCGTCTGACCGTGCGCGAGGCGACGGTCGGGCGCGCGGTGGTGATGAAGCGGTTCCACGCGCGCGGCCGCGGCCGTGCGGCGCGGGTGGAGAAGTGGTTCAGCCATCTGACGATCGTGGTGCGCGAGCGCCCGCAGACGGCGAGCGAGGGGGCGCGCTGAGATGGGTCAGAAGGTCAATCCGGTGGGGATGCGCATCGGCATCAACCGCACCTGGGACAGCCGCTGGTTCGCCGACAAGGACTATGCGCAGCTGCTGCACGAGGACTTGAGACTGCGCAAGTTCCTGCGCGAGAAGCTCGCGCAGGCCGGCGTCGCTCGCGTCGTGGTGGAGCGTCCCGCGAAGAAGCCGCGCGTGACGATCTATGCCGCGCGCCCGGGCGTGATCATCGGCAAGAAGGGGCAGGACATCGAGAAGCTGCGCCAGGAGCTGAAGGCCCAAGCCGGCGCGGAGGTCCAGCTCAACATCGTCGAGATCCGCAAGCCGGAGATCGAGGCGGTGCTGGTGGCCGAGAACATCGCCCAGCAGCTCGAGCGGCGCGTCAGCTTCCGCCGCGCCATGAAGCGGGCCGTGCAGTCGGCCATGCGGCTCGGCGCGCAGGGCATCCGGATCAACTGCTCCGGTCGCCTGGGCGGTGCGGAGATCGCGCGCGTCGAGTGGTACCGCGAGGGGCGCGTGCCGCTGCACACGCTGCGCGCGGATATCGATTTCGGCATCGCGACGGCGAAGACGACCTACGGCACCTGCGGCGTGAAGGTGTGGGTGTTCAAGGGCGAGGTGATGGCGCACGACCCGATGGCGATGGATCGCCGCGCGGCCGAGCAGGCGCCGCAGCGCTGAGCCGGTTGGAGGACCACGGGTAGAGCGACGATGCTGCAGCCGAAGAAGACGAAGTGGCGCAAGGCCCACAAGGGCCGGATCCACGGCGACGCGAAGGGCGGAACGACGCTGAACTTCGGCTCCTACGGGCTGAAGGCGCTGGAGCCGGAGCGGATCACCGCCCGCCAGATCGAGGCGGCGCGACGCACGATCACGCGCCAGATGAAGCGCCAGGGCCGTGTCTGGATACGCGTCTTCCCCGACGTGCCGGTGTCGAGGAAGCCGGCCGAGGTGCGCATGGGCTCGGGCAAGGGCAGCCCGGAGTTCTGGGTGTGCCGGGTGAAGCCGGGGCGGATCATGTTCGAGCTCGATGGCGTCACGGCCGAGGTGGCGCGTTCGGCGCTGCAGCTCGCCGCGGCCAAGTTGCCGATCAAGACCAAGGTCGTCGCGCGGATCGGGCTGGAGGGGTGAGGCGATGACCAAGCCGGCTGATCTTCGGGCGAAGAGCCCCGACGAGCTGAAAGACATGCTGATCGCGCTGCGCCGCGAGCAGTTCAACCTGCGCTTCCAGCGGGCCACGGGCCAGCTCGAGAGCACCAACCGCATCCGCGTGATCCGCCGCGACATCGCGCGGATCAAGACGATCCTGGGCGAGCGCGCCGCTGCGGCGCAACGCGCCTGAGGGGGAGGGACATGCCGAAGCGCGTTCTAACCGGCCGTGTCGTCAGCGACAAGATGGACAAGACCGTGACGGTCCTCGTCGAGCGTCGCGTGATGCACCCGCTGTACAAGAAGTTCATCCGCCGGTCGAAGAAGTACGCCGCGCACGACGAGGCGAATCTCTGCAAGGAGGGTGACGTGGTGCGGATCGAGGAGTGCCGCCCGATCAGCGCGCGCAAGACCTGGCGGGTGATCGAACGCAACGGGGCGCCGCTCGCCGCTGACGCGGCGCGGGCGGCGGACTGAGGGGGATCGCGCCATGATCCATGTCGAAACCAATCTCGACGTCGCGGACAATTCCGGCGCGCGCCGGGTGCAATGCATCAAGGTCCTGGGCGGGGCGAAGCGCAAGACCGCCTCGGTCGGTGACGTGATCGTCGTCTCGGTGAAAGAGGCGATCCCGCGCGGCAAGGTGAAGAAGGGCGACGTGCACCATGCGGTGATCGTGCGCACGGCCTACCCGGTGCGGCGCACGGACGGCTCGGCGATCCGCTTCGACCGCAACGCGGCGGTGCTGATCAACAAGCAGATGGAGCCGATCGGCACGCGCATCTTCGGCCCCGTGGTGCGCGAACTGCGGGCGAAGAAGTTCATGAAGATCATCTCCCTCGCGCCAGAGGTGCTGTGATGGCTGCGAGGATCCGCAAGGGCGACCGGGTGGAGGTCATCTCCGGCGCCCACAAGGGCAAGCGGGGCGAGGTCCTGAAGGTGATCCCGAAGGAGAACCGGGCCGTGGTGCAGGGCGTGGCGACGGTCAAGCGCCACACGAAGCCGCGGGGCGTGGGCCAGCCGGGCGGGATCGTCGAGAGGGAGGCGCCGGTCCACCTCTCGAACCTGATGCTGATCGATCCGAAGACCGACCGGCCGACGCGCGTGGGCTTCCGCATTCTCGAGGACGGGAAGAAGGTGCGCGTGGCCAAGTGCTCGGGCGAGGTGATCGACGCATGACGGAGGCGGCCATGGCTGAGGCCAAGCGGAAGGAGGCCCGCCCGAAGGCGCGGCTGCAGGAGTACTACGAGAAGGTGGTGCGCGAGCAACTCGTGAAGGAGTTCGGCTACACGAACCCCTTCGCGGTGCCGAAGCTCGAGAAGATCGTCATCAACATGGGTGTGGGCGAGGCCGCGGGCGATGCCAAAAAGCTCGACGCGGCGGTCGCCGACCTGACGCTGATCGCCGGGCAGAAGCCGGTCAAGACCCGGGCGAAGAAGGCGATCGCCGGGTTCAAGATCCGTGCCGGCATGCCGATCGGCGCCAAGGTGACGCTCAGGCGCGCGCGCATGTACGAGTTCCTCGACCGCTTGGTGACGATCGCCCTGCCGCGCGTGCGCGACTTCCGCGGCGTCACCGGCAAGGGCTTCGACGGGCGCGGCAATTTCGCGATGGGGCTGAAGGAGCAGATCGTCTTCCCCGAGATCAACTACGACAAGGTCGACAAGGTCCGGGGCATGGACATCGTCATCTGCACCACGGCGAAGACCGATCGGGAAGCGAAGGCGCTGCTCAAGGCGTTCTCGCTGCCCTTCGCCAACTGAGGAGAGGCTCGGAAGACCACCGGCGCGTGCCGGCAGGTTCGGAGGATTGCACGAGAATGGCCAAGACGTCTGCTGTCGAGCGCAACAAGAAGCGCGAACGGATGGCGAAGCGGGACGCAGGCAAGCGCGCGGCTCTCAAGGCCGTGCTGCGCCAGAAGGACGCGAGCCCCGAGGAGCGTTTCGCGGCGATGCTGAAGCTCGCCGAGATGCCTCGCAACGGCTCGATGACGCGGGTGCGGCTGCGCTGTGCGCTGACCGGTCGGCCGCGCGGCAACTATCGCAAGTTCAAGCTCTGCCGCGTGGCGCTGCGCGAGCTCGCCTCCACCGGGCAGATCCCGGGCATGGTCAAGGCGAGCTGGTAGAAGCCGGAGGCGAGGAACGATGGCCATCTCCGATCCACTCGGCGACCTGATCACCCGCATCCGCAACGCGCAGCGCTCGCGTCGCTCGTCCACGCGCGCGCCGGCGAGCAAGCTGCACGCGAATGTTTGCGAGGTGCTGAAGCGCGAGGGCTACATCCGCTCCTGGAAGCTTGTGGAGGTGCGCCCGGGCGTGCGCGAGCTCGAGATCGAGCTCAAGTATTCCGAGGGCGAGCCGGTGATCAAGGAGATCACCCGCGTCTCCACCCCGGGGCGGCGCGTCTACTCCAAGATCAAGGAGCTGCCGCGCGTCTACAACGGGCTCGGCGTGTCGATCCTCTCGACGCCGCGCGGGGTGATGAGCGATGTCGAGGCGCGCGCCGCCAATGTCGGCGGCGAAGTGCTCTGCCGCGTGTTCTGAGGCGGGTGGAGGACCCAATGTCCCGCGTAGGCAAGTATCCGGTGCCGCTGCCCGCCGGGGTCACGGTCGCGATCGCGAACCGCGTGCTGACGGCGAAGGGCAAGCTCGGCGAATTGAAGCTGCCGCTCGCCGATGAGGTCGACGCTTCGGTCGAGAACAGGGGCGTCGTCGTCAAGCCGCGCGACGAGGGCAAGCGCGCGCGCGCGATGTGGGGCACCACGCGGAGCCTCGTCGCAGGCATGGTCAAGGGCGTGAGCGAGGGGTTCTCGAAGACGCTCGAGATCAGCGGCACAGGCTTCCGCGCCGCGGTTCAGGGCAAGGATCTCGTGATGAATCTCGGTTTCAGCCACGAGGTCCGCTATCCCGTTCCGGCGGGGATCAGGATCACCTGCGAGAAGCCGACCGTAATCAGGGTGGAGGGCGTGGACAAGCAACGCGTCGGCCAAGTGGCCGCCGAGATCCGGGCCTTCCGCCGCCCCGAGCCCTACAAGGGCAAGGGCGTGAAATACGACAACGAGACGATCCTCCGGAAGGAGGGGAAGAAGAAGTAGCGATGGCGACCAAGCTCGATCTGAGAGAGCGGCGCAAGAAGCGGCTGCGCTACCAGCTGCGCCGGAAGGGCGGCGGGCGGCCGCGGCTGTCGGTGTTCCGCTCCTCGAAGCACATCTACGCGCAGGTGATCGACGACGCGGCGGGCGTCACGATCGCCGCCGCCTCCTCGCGCGATCCGGAGCTGCGCGCCGTGCTGCGCACCGGCGCCGACAAGACCGCCGCCGCGGCCGTCGGCAAGGCAGTGGCCGAGCGCGCGAAGGCCGCCGGCGTCTCGGCGGTGGTGTTCGACCGGGGCGCCTATCTCTACCACGGCCGCGTGCGTGCGCTGGCCGATGCCGCCCGCGAAGGCGGGCTCGACTTCTGAGCGCGGGGGCCTGAGGCATGGCACGGGAACCGAGGGAGGGCCGCGACCGCGGCGAGCGGCGCGAGCGCGACCGGGACGGCGAGGACCTGATCGACAAGCTGGTCGCGATCAACCGCGTCGCCAAGGTGGTGAAGGGCGGGCGGCGCTTCGCCTTCGCCGCTCTCGTCGTGGTCGGCGACAAGAAGGGCCGCGTGGGCCTGGGCACCGGCAAGGCACGCGAGGTGCCGGAGGCGATCCGCAAGGCGACGGACGCGGCGAAACGGTCGATGATCCGCGTGCCGATGCGCGAGGGCCGCACCCTGCATCACGACGTGATCGGCCATTTCGGCGCCGGCCGCGTGCTGCTGCGTGCCGCGCCCGCGGGAACCGGCATCATCGCCGGCGGGCCCATGCGCGCGGTGTTCGAGACGATGGGCATGGGCGACGTGGTGGCGAAGTCGCTCGGCACCACCAACCCGCACAACATGGTCAAGGCGACCATCGCGGCGCTGCGCAGCGTGAACTCGCCGCGCAGCGTCGCCGCGCGGCGCGGCAAGAAGGTCTCCGATCTGATCGGCCGGCGCAGCGAGCCGGCGCCGGAGGCGCGGGAGGCAGCCGATGCCTGACGCCAAGAAGCGTCTGCGCGTGACGCAGGTGGGCAGCCCTATCAAGCGGCATGCCAGCCAGCGCGAGACCCTGATCGGGCTCGGGTTGAACAGGCTGAACCGGACGCGCGAGCTCGAGGACACGCCCGCCGTGCGGGGGATGATCCGCAAGGTGGCGCATCTGGTGAAGGTGGAGGAGGTGGCGGGCTGAGCCCCGCCGCATCGCTCCGGGAGAGAGTGCGATGAAGCTCAACGAGTTGCGCGACAATCCGGGCGCGCGCACCAGGTTCAAGCGCGTCGGGCGCGGCATCGGCTCCGGCAAGGGCAAGACCGCGGGGCGCGGCGTGAAGGGTCAGAAGGCGCGCACTGGCGTGGCGCTGAACGGGTTCGAGGGCGGCCAGCTGCCGATCTATCGCCGCCTGCCCAAGCGCGGCTTCCGACCGCTGGCGCGGACCGTGTACAGCCCTCTCAACCTCGCGCGGCTGGAGAAGGCGATCGAGGCGGGACGGATCGATGCCGAACGGCCCATAGACGAGGCCGTGCTGCGCGCGGCCGGGCTCGTCCGCAAGGGCCGTGTGGCCGGCGTGCGCCTGCTCGCGACGGGTGCGGTGTCGCGCCCGCTCACCCTGAAGGTGACCGCCGCCTCCGCGGCGGCGGTGGCGGCGGTGGAGGCCGCCGGCGGCACGGTGACGCTGACGGCGGCGGCCGGGCCGGCCGCAGGCTGAGCCGGGCGGGCGGGCAGGCCGGGCGCGGCCCCGTTCACCTCATGGCGGGTGCGGTCCATCGGCGCTTGATTGCACCGGCACCGCGCGGGCAGGGTCGCAGCCGGCCCCAGCAGATCTGATCGATCGGAGCATCCATGGCCTCGGCCGCCGAGCAGCTTGCCGCCAGCCTGAACTTCGGAGCCTTCGCCAAGGCGACCGAGCTCAAGAAGCGCCTGTGGTTCACCCTGGGCGTGCTGATCGTCTACCGCATCGGCACCTACATTCCCGTGCCGGGGATCGATGCGGCGGTGATGGCCGAGCTCGTGCGCACGCATGGCGGCGGCATCCTCGGCATGTTCGACATGTTCACCGGCGGCGCGCTCGGCCGCATGACGGTGTTCGCACTGAACATCATGCCCTACATCTCGGCCGCCATCATCATGCAGCTGATGACGGCGGCGAGCCCCACGCTCGAACAGCTCAAGAAGGAGGGCGAACAGGGGCGCAAGAAGATCAACCAGTACACCCGCTACCTGACCGTGGCGATCGCCACGGTGCAGGCCTACGGCATCGCCGTCGGGCTCGAAGGCATCACCGGCACGGCCGGACCTGCGGTGGCCGAGCCGGGGCTGTTCTTCCGCTTCTCGGCGGTGGTGACGCTGGTTGGCGGCACGATCTTCCTGATGTGGCTCGGCGAGCAGATCACCGCGCGCGGCGTCGGCAACGGCATCTCGCTGATCATCTTCGCGGGCATCGTCGCCAACCTGCCCTCGGCGCTTGCGGCGACCCTGGAGCTCGGCCGGACCGGTGCGATCAGCACCTTCGTGCTGCTGTTCCTGATGGTGATGGCGGTGCTGGTGATCGGCGCGGTGGTGTTCATCGAGCGCGCGCAGCGGCGCATCATCGTGCAGTATCCGAAGCGCCAGGTCGGCAACCGGATGTTCGGCGGCGACTCGACGCATCTGCCGCTGAAGATCAACACCGCCGGCGTGATCCCGCCGATCTTCGCCTCCTCGCTGCTGCTGCTGCCGGTCACGGTGGCCGGGTTCTCGGCCGAGGGCGGGCCGGAGTGGTTGCAGCCGGTCACGGCCGCGCTGGCGCACGGCCAGCCGCTCTACATGATCCTGTACGCGGCGATGATCGTCTTTTTCGCGTTCTTCTACACGGCGGTAGTGTTCAACCCGACCGAGACGGCCGACAATCTGAAGAAGTACGGCGGATTCATCCCTGGCATCCGGCCGGGCCAGAACACCGCCGAGTATTTCGACTACGTGCTGACACGGCTAACCACGGTGGGCGCCATCTACCTGGTGGCGATCTGCCTGCTGCCGGAGTTCCTGATCTCGCGCTACGCGGTGCCGTTCTACTTCGGCGGCACCTCGCTCCTCATCATCGTCACGGTGACGATCGACACGGTGGCGCAGATCCAGTCGCACCTGATCGCGCACCAGTACGAGGGACTGATCAAGAAGGCGAGGCTGCGGGGGGCGCGCAAGTGAACCTGATCCTGCTCGGCCCGCCCGGCGCCGGCAAGGGCACGCAGGCGAAGCGGCTCGAGGCCAAGCACGGCATCGCGCAGATCTCGACCGGCGACATGCTGCGGGCCGAGGTCGCCTCGGGCAGCGAGATCGGCCGCCAGGCGAAAGCGATCATGGAGGCCGGTGCGCTGGTGCCGGACGCGCTGATCACAGAGATGCTGGCGAAGCGGATCGAGGCCGAGGACTGCGCCAGGGGCTTCATCCTGGACGGGTTCCCGCGCACGGTGGCGCAGGCCGAGGCGCTGGACCGGATGCTGGCCGAGAAGGGGCGCCGGCTCGACCGCGTGATCGAGCTGAAGGTGGACGACGCTGCCCTGATCGAGCGCATCTCCGGCCGCTTCACCTGCAGCAGGTGCGGTGAGGGCTACCACGACCGCTTCAAGCGCCCGAAGGTCGAGGGGGTATGCGACGTCTGCGGAGCGACGGAATTCACCCGCCGCGCCGACGATCGGGCGGAGACGGTGGCTGCCCGTCTCGATGCCTATCACCGCCAGACCGCACCGCTGCTGCCCTACTATGAGGCGCAGGGGCGACTGGTCAGCGTGGACGGCATGGCCGAAATGGACGAGGTGACGCGCGAGATCGAGGCTGCGCTTGCCGGATGACAGCGGGTTTCCGCCCCGGCGCAGGACAGCCCGCCTGTGCAGGGCGGCGTTGACAGGGGGGCCGCCCGGCGTATAGTACGCGGTCTTCGGCGGCCCTCCGGGTCGGCCGCCATAGTTCTTGTGCCGACAGCATCCTGCCGCCACGGCCCTTGGCCGGCAGGGTCGGGCGCGTTCCCCGGAGGCGCGCGGACGGGCCAGGACGTGGAGCGGGGACGTGGCGCGCATCGCCGGCGTGAACATTCCGACCAATAAGCGGGTGACGATCTCGCTGCGCTACATCTACGGCATCGGCCCGGCGAAGGCGCGGGAGATCTGCGAGGCCCTGAACATCCCCGACGACCGCCGAGTGAACCAGCTGACGGACGAGGAGATCCTCCGCATCCGCGAACTGATCGACCGCACCTACCGCGTCGAGGGCGACCTCCGGCGCGAGGTGGCGATGAACATCAAGCGGCTGATGGATCTCGGCTGCTACCGCGGCCTGCGCCACCGCCGCGGTCTGCCGGTGCGCGGCCAGCGCACGCACACCAACGCCCGCACCCGCAAGGGCAAGGCCGTGCCGATCGCCGGCAAGAAGAAGGTGACGAAGTAGCCGTAACGGCTCTTCACCGGCCGGGACCAGAGATCGAGGACAGACGAGACCCATGGCGAAGCCTGCCGCGCGCCCGCGCAAGAAGGAGCGCAAGAACATCACGTCGGGTGTCGCCCACGTGAACGCGTCCTTCAACAACACCATGATCACGATCACCGACGCGCAGGGGAACGCCATCGCCTGGTCTTCAGCCGGGATGATGGGGTTCAAGGGGAGCCGCAAGTCCACCCCCTACGCGGCGCAGGTCGCGGCCGAAGATGCGGGCCGCAAGGCGCGCGAGCACGGCATGGAGGTGCTCGAGGTCGAGGTGTCGGGGCCCGGGTCGGGCCGCGAGAGCGCGCTGCGCGCCCTGCAAGCCGTCGGGTTCCAGATCACGGCGATCAAGGACGTGACCCCGATTCCCCACAACGGCTGCCGGCCGCGCAAGCGCCGGCGGGTCTGAAACGCACGCCCAGGGGCGCGGCGGGGACCCGCGCCCTGTCCCCGTGAGGCGGTCCCGCGCGGGGAGAGACATGCGGCACCGGGCGTGGTGCCGTCAGCGGATCGCAGGACTAGGGCAAGAGGTTCACCCGTGCTGCAGAAGAATTGGCAGGCCCTGATCAAGCCGAGCAAGCTGGAGATCGAGCCGGGGCATGACCCGCACCGGATCGCGACCGTGGTGGCCGAGCCGCTGGAGCGCGGCTTCGGCATGACGCTCGGCAATGCGCTGCGCCGCGTACTGCTGTCCTCGCTGCAGGGCGCGGCTGTGACGGCGGTGCAGATCGACGGGGTGCTGCACGAGTTCAGCTCGATTCCGGGCGTGCGCGAGGATGTCACCGACATCGTGCTCAACATCAAGCAGCTCGCCATCCGCATGCATTCGGAGGGGCCGCGGCGGATGACGCTGTCGGCGACCGGCCCGGGCGAGGTGCGCGCGGGCCAGATCGAGGCCGGGCACGACATCGAGATTCTCAACCCCGAGCTTGTCCTGTGCACGCTCGATGACGGCGTGAAGCTGGGCATGGAGTTCACGGTGAACACGGGCAAGGGCTATGTGCCGGCGGCCGAGAACCGGGCCGAGGATGCGCCGATCGGGCTCATTCCGGTCGATGCGATCTACTCGCCGGTGCGGCGCGTGGCGTATCGCGTCGAGCCGACGCGGGTCGGGCAGATGACGAACTTCGACCGGCTGCTGCTGACTGTCGAGACCAACGGCACGATCGGGGCCGAGGATGCGGTCGCGCTCGCCGCGCGCATCCTGCAGGACCAGCTCCAGCTCTTCATCAACTTCGAGGAGCCGCGCCTGGTCTCGGCCGAGGAGCACAAGGAGGACCTGCCGTTCAACCGCAACCTCCTGCGCAAGGTGGACGAGCTCGAGCTCTCGGTCCGGTCGGCGAACTGCCTGAAGAACGACAACATCGTCTATATCGGCGACCTCGTGCAGAAGACCGAGCAGGAGATGCTGCGGACGCCGAATTTCGGGCGCAAGTCGCTGAACGAGATCAAGGAGGTGCTGGCGGCGATGGGCCTCAGCCTCGGCATGACGGTGCCGGGCTGGCCGCCGGAGAACATCGAGGAGCTGGCGAAGAAGCTCGAGGAGCCCTACTGACGACCGTCCTGGGGGAAGAGGGATAGACGATCATGCGCCATCGTGTCGGCGGCACCAAGCTCAGCGTCACCAGCACGCACCGCGCGGCGATGTTCCGCAATCTCGCGGTGGCGCTGATCAAGCACGAGCAGATCACCACCACCCTGCCGAAGGCGAAGGCGCTGCGGCCGGTGGCGGAGAAGCTGATCACGCTGGGCAAGCGGGGCGGCCTGCATGCGCGCCGCCAAGCTTACGCGCAGCTGCGCGACGATGCGATCGTGGCGAAGCTGTTCGGCCCGCTGGCGGAGCGCTACCGGGCCCGCCCGGGCGGCTACTGCCGTGTGCTGAAGGCCGGGTTCCGCTACGGCGACATGGCGCCGATGGCGGTGATCGAGCTGGTCGAGCGCGACCGCGACGCGAAGGGTCAGGACAGCGGTCCGAAGCCCGAGGCGAAGGACGGGGCCGAGGAGGAGCAGGCGGCGTAGCCGCGGTTCCCGGGGGATGCGCGAAGGGGGCCTTGCGGCCCCCTTCGCCATTTTTTGCCGCGATGGGAGGGGAGCGGGGCGCGTCGATCGGGCCTGATGACCGCGGACAGGCCGCGATCGCGGCGCGCTTGGTTCGGTTTCCCGAGCGCCTCCGCCGCCGGTCCCAGAACTCCCACCCGACCTGCGCGCCGCCGATCACGACGCCGGCGATCAGAGCCATTGCCAGAGGGGGAGCGGGAAGGCGTCGCGCGGCACCCCGGGCCACGTCTCCAGAGCGTGCCCGAGCGCGCCAGCCATGCCGACCACCGTGATCAGGAGCGCGATCGCGGCCGCCGTCCGCCCGACGATCCGTCCGGGCAGGAAGCACCGGACCTGCGTGACGTCCTCGGCATCCGGCCCGATCACCGCCGGCAGGGCTGGCGGAACGGTCACCGGAAGCCTCCGGGCACGGACATGCCTCCTCCCCCGGATCGTCGGAGCAGATCGCCCACGGCGGGATCAGCCGGGAGCGTGAAGACGCTTGCCCGGGATGTCCGGAGCGGTTTCCCCCCGTGAGGAACCCTCTCAAGCGGTTGCGCGGCACCTTATACCAAGTCCCACTGATCAGAACCGATGCGCCCAGTCGCGGAGGCCGATGGACGTGATGCGCCAGGGCTGGTCGATCAGGTGGTTCCAGGCGTGGCAGCAGTGATCGACGATGTTGTCGTGATCCTGGAAGACCCTGTTGGAGAGCCAGTTCTCGCGGATGAACTGCCAGATGTTCTCCATCACGTTCAGTTCCGGGCATTTCGGCGGCAGGGGCAGCAGGGTGATGTTGGGTGGCAGCGTGACGTTGCCGGAGAGGTGCCATCCGGCCTGATCGAGCAGCAGCACCGCGTGCTTGCCGGGGCTGACCATCTGGCTGA
>Ga0308410_1001245_pt1 | contig 14664 bp, 11 predicted proteins | sample HotsprOSTMatCore_FD_203467 | JGI IMG/M metagenome (GOLD analysis project Ga0308410, IMG submission 203467) | Hot spring phototrophic mat microbial communities from Octopus Spring, Yellowstone National Park, Wyoming, United States -... | ecosystem: Environmental > Aquatic > Thermal springs > Hot...
TTCCCGAAGAACCGCTCCCGGTAATCCGATGGGTTGGGGAGTTATCCTACCGCTCGGGAAATGCCTGGTGGCCCTTGAGAAAAGCCTTGGTGGGCCCCCCGTGAACCGAGCTTTGAGCGGTGGTTCCAAAAAAGAGAGAATTTTCCATGCTTTTCGAATCCGGGAAGTTTTTGGCGGGTTTATTTTTTGGGGTGACACAAAGGGCCGAGGGCACAGCCTTGGGCGTTTGGCCAAATTCCCACGCAGCACACTGGGTCCAGGATCCATGGGCGACATACACCGAACCGGAACCTCTTTTCTCCGGGGAGTAGAAAGTTATTTTCTTGCGATTTCGGAATTTAGCTCATGATTTGGGGAGCTAGTCAGCTCGTGATTTGGGAATTTAGGCCGTGAGGAATTCGACCCTTTTACCTATTGGGGTTGAATTCTCGGTGGAGTAAAAGGAATTAGGGGCCAATTGCCGTCGGGAGAGGAGGGACCGTCCGGCCTTTGAAGGCAGATCTCGGATATCCCCCTGGATTGTGGGCCATTAGGCAAAACTACAGGGGTGGAACTGAGATCGATAAAACCTCGGTTACATGCTGGCCCGGTGTGGTTCGGAAACCGAGGTGGCAACCGGTAGGTGGAAATTTCCGGAGCGGCGGGCAAAGCCTCCCGGCACTCCCTCCGGTAGAGGTTCCAGTCCAAAAGGGGAAAATGCAAATGCAAGTGGGCTTTTACAAGAACATCGAGAACGGTTTTCTCCTTCTAGGGGTTGGTAAGATGCCGCTACAGCAAAGGGGATTGGCAAAGACCTTGACCGAGTATTAAATCTCTTCCTTCAGAAGATTTTTACGAAAGGGTATTCCCCGATTAGATTAAGTGATACATCGGGCCTGAATACCGCGGTTACTGCCTGGGGGAGTGTTCTTCGGGTTGCTTCGAGGAAGTCCTTCCTACGGTGGAACACTTGCTTGGTGAATAAGGGGATTTCCTATGGTTTCCGAATTGGGTTCTGGGGGAAATGGTGTAAGGGAGAAGGAGTTGGAATCCGCTGGGGGAGCGGACGTCCAAGCGAACGTGGTGCCATCGGTTGAGCGGACGGGAACAAAACAGGAAGAGGCGGGGAAAAACGGTGGGGAAGCTCCTGCGGGCCAGCGACTTCACCGGCCACCGATTTTGTCGATGACGCCGGAGGAGCTGGGTCAGTGGCTGGAGGCTCGAGGGGAACCACGCTATCGATTACGGCAGGTGCTCCACTGGATCTTTAAACAGCCGGTGGACAGCTTTGAGGAGATGAGCGATATCCCCAAGACCCTTCGGCGGGAGCTCGGCCGGGCTTTTCGCATGTGGACCACCCGGGTACTCGAGCATCTTAAAGCAGAGGACGGGACGGAGAAACTTCTTTTGCGGCTGATGGATGGCCAGACCGTCGAGTGTGTTCTTCTGCGGGATGATAAGGGGCACCGGACGGCCTGCATCAGCACCCAGATCGGCTGTGCCATGAAGTGTGCATTTTGTGCCAGTGGCTTGGGTGGGTTTGTGAGGAATTTGTCGGCGTTCGAAATTCTGGAGCAACTGCTGCATTTAAAGCGGCTTTTGCCCGGCAAGGACCGACTCACGCACATTGTGGTCATGGGGATGGGTGAACCTTTGAGCAATTTGAAAAATCTTTTGAAGGCTTTGGAGGTGGCTACTAGCCCGGCGGGACTAGAGATAAGCGGCCGCCGGGTCACTATCTCCACGGTCGGAATTCCCCCGGCGATTGACCGGCTTGCGGAAAGCGGAAAACCTTATCATTTGGCCATTTCTTTGCATGCTCCGAATGATACCCTTCGGAATCGGCTGGTGCCGGCGAACGAAAAAATTGGGATTCGGGCTATACTGGCCGCGGCCGACCGGTATTTCGCCAAAACTGGTCGAAGGGTCACGTTCGAATATGTGTTGCTTGCTGGGGTGAACGATCGTCCAGAGCATGCGACGGCTTTGGCCAATTTGTTGAAAAACCGGACGGCGTTAGTGAATCTCATCCCTTATAACCCCGTACCGGAACTAAACTTTCGGACCCCATCACCGGCGAGAGTTCGCCGATTTGTGGAAATCCTTCGGGAAGCCGGTCTGAATGTCCGCGTCCGCTTCCGGAAAGGGGTTCGGATCGATGCTGCCTGCGGGCAATTACGTCGTCGGTTGGCTGGCAGCTCGACAGAGGCTAGCAGCTCCGAGCCTGGAAAACCGGAATTGACTGGCGGCGAATCTTCCCTGGCAGGGGAAGCCCACTTGCAAGCTTCCCCTGGGGGCGAGGCGGCCTCTTCGGGGGTCGAAACCGCTCTGCCCCACGATGCCCCTGCGAGAGCGTGAAAGGTGGGGATCGTTCCGCCCGATCCTCCAGCAGCTTCTCCGAGGGCACCTCGTTGAAGGAGGCTCGCCGCTGGGACCTACTTGAAGGAGGCTACCGGTTGGCAAAGAGGCTTAGCATCTAGCAGATCGGTTGGGCAAAAACTCGGGGAACTTCCACCTGCAAGGGACCCCAAGCCGAAGGTGAAAAGATGGAGCTGTGGAAAGCGAATCGATAGGTTCTCTGCTAAGTCGCTTTTCAGGATAATGCTCTTCGAAATTGCCGCTCGATAGGGAGCTTGCCGCGGGTCTTGCGACAGCTAGCCGGCTCCTTCCACCAGGAGGTGCAGAGTTTTTCCCGACCAAGAGTGACCAACTTGGCCAACGACTGGCGTTTTCATTTTCTTTGCAGTATGGGAAAGGGGAGACTGTTCGTCCAGATGGGTGTTGGACTTCTTTCGGCAGGTTGGCCTAAAGATCGAAGGGCCCTAATTTCAGAGGTGCAGCTTGGGTGCTACCTTCCAGGCAAATCTTTGGGGCTGGTAACACTTTGGGTTGTGGGCATTGTGGTTCCTGGGGGGCGGTGAGGCTTGGGGGTAATCGGGGAACAAGGGCCGGCATTTCCGGGGCAATTCTCATCGCACGCCTTGGAGTGAACCGATCTGCCGGAAAAGTTTGAGGTGGACGGGGCTAAGTGGCTGTGGCCCCTGGTGCCCTGGCCAAAGTGCCAGATAGCCTGCCAACTTCCTTCTCCCACTTGCACTGGTCCCTTCCGCATATTAAAACCCACAGCGGTAATGGCTTGTGTTTTGTTTCTCTGATCCTGCTCCTGGCATACAAGCGGGCAAACTTGGACGCCAAATGGATCGATTCGGCGGAGTGGAGGGCAAGGGGCTGGCTTTTAAAAGTGGGAAGCCAGTTCCAAAGGTTGTGCCAAGGTCGGAGGAGGGGAACTTTGACCGGTTTTTCCAGGGGTTTGGTTAGTTCCATCCCGGCGGGAACTTGCTGATTATTTCCGTACATCCTCAGAGGGTGGAATCTGGGATGGATGGACAAATTTGATGGGCAGGGTTGGGGGAATCGGCAAGTCTTGGCCGCTCCGGCTATTGCAAAGTTTGCATCGGGCAGTATCTTGAGAACAACGCTAGTTTGAGGGATTGGTTCCGGGCTAGGAGCTAGGGTAATCCGGATCGGTCGGGTCGCGAAGCATTGGCGAGGGATTTCTTTGCAAAGGAGAGGTAGGAGCTATGGCGTCACCAATCATCAGCAGGGACAATGTCGGGCGGATTTTGGATTTGGCTATGGACGCCGGGCGTGGGGTTCTGCGTTTGACCCCCACATGGGTACCCCGGAGTTTCTTGCAGCCGGGCAAGCGGATCAAATTGGCCCCCACGGACTGGTATGCCTTGGGAATGCATCGGGGCGGAATTGACGAACGGTGGTTTGCCAGTACAACCGAAGCAGCCAACGAAGGCCGGGCATGGGATGAAGGGCTTAGCTGGTGTGTGTTTGAAGGTCAGCGGTTTCTTTTCCGTGACGTGGTGGAAGAAGGTAAGGGGCGGATTATCGGGGAAGCTATTTGGGGCAAGTACAACCGGTGGCCGGTTTATGCCAAGTTCTTCGATAACATGGGGCCTATTCCGCTCCATATGCATCAAAAGCATGAACATGCCCGATTGACCGGGCAAGAAGGTAAACCGGAATGTTACTATTTCCCACCCCAGTTGAATGCAGCCGAAAACCATTTCGACTATACCTTCTTCGCTTTGGAGCCGGGCACGGAGAAGCAAGACATCATCCGGTGCCTGGAAAATTGGAATAAGGGTGACAACGGTATCCTGGACTATTCGAAGGCTTATCGACTGAAGCCGGGCACAGGGTGGATGGTGCCGGCAGGGGTGCTCCACGCCCCGGGCTCGATGTGTACTTACGAGCCGCAATGGGGGAGCGACGTTTTCGGAATGTTCCAATCGTTGGTGGAAGGACGTCCGGTGCCCTGGGAATTGTGTGTGAAGGACGTTCCGCCGGACAAGCGGAATGATCTGGCCTGGATTGTGGATCAATTGGACTGGGAGAAGAACGTCGACCCCTACTTCAAGATGCACTCTTACGTGGAGCCGATCATTGACGAATCTACGTCCGGGGACGGGTGGATTGACCGCTGGATTTGCTATGGCCATATGGATGGCCACCAGGTGGTTACTGCAAAAGAACTGACCGTAATGCCCGGGGTGAAGTTCACCCTGCGGGATCCGGGGGCCAGTGGCTGGATCACCGTGCAAGGGTGCGGAAAGATCAACGGTTTGCCCTTGCAAGCCCCGGTGATGATTCGATTTGGCGAAGAGCCCTGGGATGAAGTGTTTATCACGGCCGAGGCGGCTGCCCAGGGGGTGGAGATTGAGAATACCGGCAATGAGCCGCTGGTGAGTCTCCGATATTTTGGCCCGGATGTCCATCCGAAAATGCCCGAGATCGGAGATCATAAGCGGCTCGGAGGCCGGTGGCGGCCCTGAGGCCTCCCTTTTGGTCGCTCCTACGGTCGTTTTTTGAAACTTTGCACTCCTTGGGAACGGTGAGCCCCTTGCGGGGAATTTTCGAGGAGGGTTCTTGGAAGGGAACCAGTGCTGGGGAAATCGGGGTATTGCAACCTCGCTTGAGAGGAACGGTACCAGTCGGGCTGAGGCCGGGCAGTCAGACCGAGGAAAAGGTCTGACTGCCTAGCCAGGTGTTGGTGCAGTTCCTGCCTTGGGGAAGGGTAGAGGATCAAAGAATCCACCAATTAGCCGGGAGACCGACATGAGCACAATCCATGTGAATAATTTCCCGAAACTCCACAATGCGGCTTGGCCAGGGGTGGTGGGTAAGGGGGAGGGAGGTGAGCCTCCTATCGATTTGGACACCATGCTGGATCTGACGGCTGCGGCCGAGGTGGATGGGATTAAGTTCGACGGGTTTGACCTTTTCCTTTACTTACCCCATATTGACATCGATGCCACCGTCCAAAGCGATGACGAGATCAAGAAGTTGGCAGAAAAGGCCCAAAAGCGGAACTTGATGATTGGTACGGTGGTGGCTCCCATTTGGCCTCCCACAGGTGGGGGTTCGGCCATGGGGACGGAGGCCGAGCGGAAAAAGTTCCTGGAGCAGGTCCGCAAAGGCTGCAGGGTTGCTATGCGGCTTCGAGAGCTGGGTGTCCGTCCGTATGGATGTGTTCGGATAGACACTGCCTGCAATGTTGAGGGTTGGTTAAGCGATCCGGAAGGCAATCAAAGGAAGATCGCGGCTACTTTCCGCGAGGCCTGCCTTATCGCCGAGGACCATGGGGAAAAGCTGGCTGCCGAAGGCGAAATTTGTTGGGGTGGCCTTCATAGTTGGAAGAAGACCATCCAGTTGCTGGAGATGGTGGATCGGCCCCAGACCCTCGGTTTCCAGGCCGATATGGCTCACACCTTGCTTTATCTGCTGGGGTACAATGCTCCGGAGGACCGGATTTTGCCCTCCGATTTTGATTGGTCCGATCGGGCAACTTTCGATGCCGCATATCGGCAGTTAACCGACGCCTTGCGACCCTGGACGATCGATTTCCATGTGGCTCAGAACGATGCCACAGTCCACGGCTCCGGCACCCACGATAAGACCGGCCGGCATTGTTTGGCTACCGAGCCCAATGGCAAGCTCGACATTCCCTATCACGCTGGTTTTTGGCTCCGGGATGAAAAAGGCCAGGTGACCAAACGCATGCGGCACATCTGCTGGGATGGCTGCATGTTCCCGAACTCGGTGATGCTCAATCCGAAAACTTGGACGGACATTTTGAGGGTGATGATCGAGGTTCGGGATCGTCACGGCTGGCAGGAGTGAGAAAACGTTTGCTCCCGGGAAGCTTGGGAACCTAGTTCTTGCCGAGGGCCAGGCCGCCTAGGACAGTTCGGTCACCTCCTGCTGGGTGTGGCGGCAAAGGGGAACGAGAAACAGCCGGGGTAACCGCCGGCCGGGTGGGCATGGGGCCTCAAGGCGAATGGGGAACAAAGTTTGACCGGCAAACTCGCCGGAAGAAATCCACTGTGGAAACCGGCAAGAGAATTTTTTTCTTGGGGCTTGCCCCGGCCTGCTAAAGCTCGGACGGATGGAGTTATCTGCTAAAGCTCGAAGAAATGGAGGAAAATCAAGGCCCTGGGGTCTGGCAGGGGGCTGGCAGGGCCAAAGCACCAAGGGGCTCGGGGATAAGTATCTTGCACCAAAAGAATCCCGGGTGAGGGGACGATCCCTGGGAACTTTGGGATAGGAGGGGTTGCGGGTGGTGTTTTTCAGATCCTGAGATGCCGGGATTTGCTGTGAAGGTTGCGGCACAAGGGTTTGCGACCTCCTCCGGAAAGTTCGGAAGGTTTACAGGTTTTGGCAGCCAGCAATGGAAGGAGATGGGAGGATGGCGAAAGAACTGCGGATTGGGATGCTCGGCTGTGGTTTCATGGGACGGGCCCACTCGAATGCCTGGCTCCAAGTAAGCCACTTTTTCGAACGGGAGCACAAGCCCGTGCTTAAAGCCGTCTATGGGCGGGAGCAGGATCGACCTCAATTGGAAAAATTCGCCAAGATGTGGGGTTATGAGTCCATTGAGACAGATTGGCGAAAAGTGGTCGAGCGGGATGATATCGACCTGATTGATGTGTGTGTCCCCAACCACATGCATCACGACTGCGTGATTGCAGCGGCTGAGGCCGGCAAAATCGTTGTTTGTGAGAAACCTTTGGCACTTAATGCCCAAGAGGCAGAGGAAATGGTGGCTGCCGTAGAAAAGGCAGGGGTCCCCAACATGGTGTGCTTTAACTATCGCCGGGTGCCCGCCATTTCCTTGGCCAAGCAGATTATCGACGAGGGGCGTGTAGGCCGAGTTTTCCACTACCGGGCTACCTATAACCAGGATTACACCATCTCGGCTAAGGTACCCCAGGGAGGACTAGCTCTGTGGCGGCTGGATGCCCGCGTGGCCGGCAGCGGTGTTACCGGGGATTTGCTCTCCCATTCGATTGATACTGCCGAATGGCTCAACGGACCGATCGTTCGGGTGGTTGCCCACACCGAAACCTTCATCAAGGAGCGGATCCACGCCGAGACGGGCAAACCTGAAAAAGTGGAAATCGATGATGCCTGCATGTTCTTGGCCATCTTTGCCAATGGCTCCATCGGTACCTTCGAAAGTACCCGATATGCCCGCGGTCGGAAAAACTATAACACTTTCGAGGTAAACGGCGAGCACGGGGCTATCTTCTTCGACTTGGAAGATCCCCATATCCTCCAATTCTTCCGCTATGCGGATCCTCAAACCGGGCGGAAGATCGAGGATCATCTGACCGGCTGGCAACGAATCCATGTCACTGCCGGTGAGCATCCGTACATGAAACACTGGTGGGTACCTGGGTGCACTATTGGCTATGAACACACATTTACCAACATGTTCGCGGACTTTTTGGCTGGCCTGGAGGGGGGACCCAAATTCCAGCCTGATATGCGGTCTGCCCTCCGAACGCAACGGGTTTGCGACGCCGTGCTCCAAAGTGCTCGAGAATGTCGCTGGGTGGAGATCCCGCCGGAATAATCCCCGCGTGGGATAGGTGGTCGAGCCGGTGCCACCGGCATCTCTCCCTTGCTGCAGACAGTTGGCTGGTGCGGACATTTGCCTGCATGGCAGCCGCAAATGTCCGGGTAGCTGGCGGAGAAGTCTGGCGAAGGGGTACTCTCGCCTCTCCTGGAAATATTGGCCGGGCCAATATCGGCTGGGTGAGACAGACGAGGCGGCTAAAAGCATCGGCTGGGGAGTGTCGAAAATATTGATGAAAAGCTCCCGATGGAAGCCTGCCGGCTTAGCCCCATTTTTTGCGGGAATGGGGACCACTTGGATAGGAGCAGAGCGAGGCTTCGCGGCCGAGTTGGTCACATTCCCGTGTGGGGGAGACAGGCCCAGAGCCTGCCCCGGTTGCCCAGCCCACGATCCGTTCCCTCGTGGGTGGGGGAGACAGTTGGAGGTGTGACTATCCCGATGCCGATGTACCACATTCCCTAGTAGGATTCCCTAGTAGGCGAGGGACACAACGCTTGTGGCGGGATTCGGCACGGCGAACCACAATTCCCCTCGTGAGGCGGGAGCAAAAGGCTGGTTCTTTGCCAAGGCAGACCGACAAGGGGTAATAGTTTCCCTCGTTGCCAAGGCAAAAGCCCCCGGGTTTTTTCCTGCTTGCGAGTGCACATTCTGCAATCACATATTCCGCAAACGATGAATTTTTTAGCTCATGGGTACTGCTGGTTAGATCGCCCCTATTTCCTTGCGGGTACCGCAGTACCTGATTGGTTGGTGGTTGCGGATCGTTCCCTTCGGCTTCGGTGGGATTGCGTGGAGGCCCATTGTGCGGAGACGGATGGAGCCGCGGGTGAGCTGCTCCAAGGAATGCTCCAGCACCTGCGGGATGATTTGCGTTTCCATTCCAATTCCGCCTTTATCCGGGTAAGCCGGCGGTTAACCCGGCAAGTAGGGAAGGTTTTAGGCGAAAAGGAGACTTTCCTGTCCGCATTTTTGGGGCATTTGGTGATCGAACTGCTCTTGGATGCTGCTGTGGCCCGGGAGGATTTCAGCCGGATCTCCCGATATTACCACGCTCTTGCCGCCGTGTCGCCGGAGTTGATTGAGTCCGTAGTAAGTAACATCTGCGGCCGACCAACGGACCGGCTTGCTCCTATGATTCGCCGGTTCCTAGGTGCCCAGGTTCTTTGGGATTATCTGGACGATGGGGCGTTAATGAACCGGGTCAATCAGATCCTCGGCCGAGTCGGTATTTCTCCCGTAGGAGAGGAGTTCCTGCGGGTGTTGCCCGAAGCGCGCTTGTGGGTGGAAGCAGAGCGGGATCGATTGCTGGCTGGGATACCCGCAGGCCCGGAGGTTTCCCCTCGGTAGGGTGTGAGTTGCTGCTTGGATCGTGCATTGTGGGGCTTCATCCGTGGGGAGTGGCAGCTGCAAAGGGAGAGGGAAGACCATTTCTGGTGACCACAGGTTCGAGCTTAATTTTGGATCCCGGCGAGCAAGAGGAGCTGCGGGAAAGCAACCTGCAAAAGTTGGGCTTGGGGAAGGAAGCGGATTTCGGTTGGGTAAAAGATTTCCGGAGAATTGGCTATGCGTTTTGGATTCAATCTTCTTTTGTGGACAGACACTTTAACGGACTCGATGCTTCCCTTGTTGGAGGAACTTCGGGAAATCGGGTTCGATGCGGTGGAGATCCCCGTGTTTGATCTAGACAATTTGGATAACTATGCGAAATGGGGAAAGCGGATGGACGAGCTGGGACTTGCCCGGACGGGTACTGCGGTGCGAGGTCCTGATGAAAATCCGATCAGTCCCGACCCGGCGGTACGGCGGCGGGGTATCGAGGCCAACAAACGCAACATCGAATGTTGTGCGGCTGCGGGCTGTGAGGTCATGGCTGGGCCGTTCCATTCGGCCCTCGGCGTTTTCACAGGAAGGGGACCTACGGAAGATGAATGGAAATGGGCCGTGGAAGGTATGCAGGAAGTGGCCGAACATGCCCAAAAATATAATGTCCGCTTGGCATTGGAGTATCTCAATCGGTTTGAGTGCTACTTCCTGAATTGTGCCGGCGATTTGGCCCGGTTTTGTCGCGATGTGGGGCACCCCTATTGCCGGGCCATGTACGATACCTTCCACTCCCACATCGAGGAAAAGAACATTCCTCGGGCAATCCGTGTCCTAAAAGATTACTTGATCCACGTTCATATTTCTGAGAACGACCGTAGTACCCCAGGACAGGGGAATGTCCGCTGGCCGGAAAACTTTGATACCCTCTACGAGATCGGCTACGACGGTTTCCTGGTGTGTGAGGCGTTTGGGCTGGCTTTGGAGAAGTTGGTGCCCGCTACCAAGATTTGGCGTCGGATGTACGAATCGGAACGCCAACTGGCCCGCGATGCCTTAAGCTTTATGAAGGCAGAGGTGGCCAAACGTTGGCGTTAATGCCCCGCGGGATGCTAAAACAGGGAACTTCCAGAAAATAGGGAATCCCAGAGCTCAGAGAGATCCCGGGGAAATTGCGAGATTTCTCTGGTGAGTGGGAGAAACCCGTCGCTGGGAGTTAGAGATCGTTGCCCGCGGGTTTCGAATTCTTTCATAAGTTTTGCACGGGAGTCGGGCGTGGAGTGGTGGGCTTGCTCGTAGCTTTGGCCATCAATTTATAGTTCGCTTTGGTGTGTTACTGAGTCGGCATACTTGCCGGACGATCTTCCACTCCGCGAGGAAATGCTCCCCTGCGTGCCCGAGCGGCAGGCCCTGGGTTTTCGGCTTCCACCACCGGGCTTGTCTCTCAAGCAGATAGCGGATAGTAGCGGGGTGGAGAAATCAAACGGGCAGAGCGATCTTCCGGAGAGGAAATAACCGGGCTGAGGCAAATTTGGATTTCTTGGTGGGCGAGGCAGAAAGGCTGTAGATTGTGGCCATGCGGCCTCCGGAAGGCGACGATTTGTGCGAAATTCCAGCTCCCGACAGTGAGCAGGAGAAAGGCGAAAATTGCCGTTTGGAATTTGCCGGGGGGCAGCCCGAGGATTCTGGCGACTTTTCGCGTGGGAACTGGCCCGGCCCACCTCGGGCGGAAGACCAGCGGATGGGAGATCTCGCCCAGAACCAGGAAGAAGATTTTTCCCACGGAGTGGGGGATTTTGATTCTACATCAGGTAAGGCATCTTGGAGCCCCTACGAGGAGGGACTGCCCACAGCCGAGCTCCCTGAGCCAGAACCGCCCCCTACCACGATTTTGGAGGGGCTGCTTTTCGTGGGAGATCCTTCCCAGCCGATCCTTGCCCCAGAGAGGTTGGCCCATATTCTGGGAATACCTTCTGCCGCGGAGGTGGAGGAGTTAGTGGGACAGCTCAACGCCCGGTATGAGCGGGAGAATCGGCCTTATCGGATCTTTAGGGAAAGTGGGGGGTACGTTCTTCGGCTAACCGGCAAATATGCTGGTATGGCAGAGCGGCTTGGGCGGCGGGTCCGAGAATCTCGACTTTCCCAGGCGGCTTTGGAAGTGCTCGCTATTGTTGCTTACCGCCAGCCGATTACCGCTGAAGAAGTCAGCCGATTGCGAGGCCGGCCTTCTTCCCACCTTTTGACTCAACTGCTTCAGAAGGGACTTATCCAGGCTTCCCCCGAGCCAGGCAAGACCCGGGCCCTTCAGTACCGAACAACGGAACTTTTCGAAGAGGTCTTCGGGCTTGACAGTCTTGAAGATTTGCCCCAGGTCAGCCCTTGGATAGAAGAATCCGGGGAGGGCCAAAGGCCCGATCGGTACCGATGACGCCGGAATAAAACCCTCTGGCCTGCACGGAAGCTCTCGTTTGCTCCCTGGAAAGGCAATATCCTCCCGTCGGCTTAGCTGCAAACAAATGGTGGGATCTGGATTCTGCCGCTTGCAAAGCTGGCTAAGACCACACCCGCGGCATTCTTCGCCGAAAGGTCCACTCTCTTTAAACCCATTGATTTTTGCGATTCTTGAAACCGATTGGCTTTTCCTACTCTTTAAACCGATTGGTTTTTCCTGAAGATCTTGTTAAACCGATTGCTTTTTTTTTTTGAAGATCTTGGCCGAGGGGTAAAAACCAACGGGTGTTGCAGGAGCCGGCAATTCTAAGGCCAAGGCATTTTGGGAGTGCCAGTTTTTTAGGGAAGTCGATTCCTTAGGATACCTCACCTCCAAGTTCCGCTTTTTCCCGCGGTAGCTGGCTTAGGGAAGGCTTTTCATTTCGACATTTTTAGAAGATGGTGCTAACTTGCCTCTCCAACGGGGCGAGGAGACGGTGCTATTAGGTTCCCCCCTGGAACCCCATTGCCATTGGGTTTTCAGCGGACGTAAGACGGGAGGGGACTTTCCCTTCAGAAAGTAAAGACCATCACCCCCTTCAGAAAGTGAAAACCAGCCCCCTTAAGAAAGTGAAAGCCATACCCATCTTTGGCTGAATTTAGATGCCCCATTGGTGGTAGCGGCGGTTGGCAACCAGGGCTTGCTCTCCCTGGCCGGAGCGGACAGCCGGGCAGGTCTTTTCTGCCTGTTTGTTCGCTAAAATGGGGGAAAGAACAAGAGGGATCTTTGGAAGTGTCACCGGAGGAATGTTGGATGCCACCTGTTATCGATCTTCGCACCATCGAGGATGCCCGGGATGTAGTCCACCAGGTGGTCGAGGTTCTTGTGGCCGGGCAGTTAGTCATTCTACCTACCGAGACGGTGTATGGGGTGGCGGCTCGGGCTTTAGATCCGGAAGCGGTCCATCGGTTGGTCGAGGCGAAGGGTCGGCCGGCTGGCAAGCCGTTCGCTTTGGCCCTCAGAAGTGCCGAGGAAATTGCCGACTACTGCCCAGGATGGTCCCCGTTGGCTCAGCGGCTAGCTCGGCGGTGTCTTCCCGGACCGGTCACCTTAGTGGTCGACATCCACCATCCGCAGTCCCTTTTTTGGCGGTTGCCTGAAGTTGTTCGCACCTGGGTGGGAGGAGAGGGGACAGTCGGGATCCGAGTCCCTGCCCACGATTTTGTTTTGGACGTTCTCCAGATGCTGAGCGGTCCTTTGGTTTTGACCAGTGCCAATCGGTCTGGGGAGCCCGCACCGAATACAGCTGGGGAATCGATCTCGCAATTGGGCGAGGAAGTGGCCTTGGTCATTGACGGGGGACCCACGCGGTATCGACAACCGTCTTCTGTGGTTCGGGTTACGGAGAATGGCTTGGAAATTCTCCGGCCGGGGGTGCTGTCCGAGCAGAGCTTGCGGCGACTGGCTTCCCCGATGATCCTGTTTGTTTGCACGGGCAATACCTGCCGGAGTCCCATGGCCGAGGCCTTTGCCCGCAAGTTTTTGGCCGAGGCTCACGATTGTGCTCCAGATGAACTCGAAGAGCGGGGGGTGGTGGTCACTTCGGCAGGGGTTGCCGCTGCCGCAGGGCTGAATGCAAGTCCCGAAGCCCATCGCGTGATGAGTGAGTTCGGCTTGGGCTTGGAAAATCATCAAACCCAGCCCCTGACGGACTCTTTAGTCCGGTATGCGGATGTGATTTTTGTCATGACCCGGGGGCATCGGGAGGAGATTCTCCGATATTGGCCGGAGGCGGCTTCCAAGGTGATGCTCCTGCATCCGGAAGGGAAAGAGATCCTTGATCCGATCGGTGGTTCCCCCGAGGAATATCGAGCCTGTGCGGCGGAGATTGAGCGGGCAGTGCGGGCCCGCCTTCGCGAGCTCCGCCTGTGACGGCCGCCGTTGGCTTTTCGTGCAGGAACGAGAACCCGAAGTCCATTCATAAAAGATCCCGCCCAAGGGTAACTCGCCTGGGCCTGGTACCTGCCTAAAATTACAATTGTCGCCATGGCGGCTGACAAAGATGTTGTTCCTGCCGAATATTTGTATTGGGCCTATGTTGGCCAGGACTGCAGAGATTTGCTTTCGTTTCTAGGGCGGAAGGTATCATGCGGATTGCGTTCGGCAATGATCATCGCGGTTATCCCATTCGTCACAAGGTTCTCGATGTGCTCCGTCGATTGGGCCACGAGGTAATCGATGTGGGCACGTTCAGTCCCGATCCGGTAGATTATCCGGACATAGCGGAACGGGTGGGGCGGATGGTTCAGCAGAAAGAGGTGGACCGGGCGATTCTCATTTGTGGAACGGGGCTGGGAATGTGTATTGCCGCGAACAAGATCCCCGGGGTTCGGGCTGCTCCTTGTCACGATGATCTTACGGCGGAGATGTCTCGCCGGCATAACGATGCCAATGTGTTGTGTCTTTCTGCCGATATGTTGGGTGAACAGCTGATCGACCGCATGGTGGAGATCTGGCTCAGCACGCCGTTTGAAGGTGGCCGGCACGCCCGACGAATCTCCAAAATCGCTCAGCTCGAGGAAGAAGCAAGAGAGCTACTCCGCGAGCAAGGATGTTGCGATCCTGAAGCTCCGGAATGATCCTCGGACACGGAACGGGCACAAATGTCCACCGACCAGCCCCAAGGTACCTGAAAAGCAGTTACCGCTGGGAGGGGATTTGCCTGTCCGGAACTTTCTCCGAATTGACCCCTTCCCTCTCGGTCCTTTCGGCTCTTCCACTGACGGAGAAGCATCTGTGGTGGTACCCTCTGGAAGCTCCGAAGGATCTCCTCTGGGGATGGTGGGGAGGCCAGCCGACCACCCAGACTGTTAAATTGATTAATGAAGGTCTTTTGGGATGGGAATGATCTTGGCTCTCTTGGACTTTTCCTAGGTCAATTCCGCCTCTCCTAATCACGTTTGCCTAACCACTTGAGCATACCGAATGTTTTCCTTACCAC
>Ga0308410_1001252_pt1 | contig 14622 bp, 11 predicted proteins | sample HotsprOSTMatCore_FD_203467 | JGI IMG/M metagenome (GOLD analysis project Ga0308410, IMG submission 203467) | Hot spring phototrophic mat microbial communities from Octopus Spring, Yellowstone National Park, Wyoming, United States -... | ecosystem: Environmental > Aquatic > Thermal springs > Hot...
AGGATGCCCGGCAGCCAACGCCGTCGCTGGTCCTCGGTGCCGTGGGCGAGCAGCGTGGGTCCGGCCAGGTTGATGCCCACCCGGTTCACCGGCTGCGGCGCCCCGGCCCGGGCGTACTCCATGTGGTAGAGCGCCACCTGCACCGGGGTCGCGTCCCGCCCCCCGTACCGGGCCGGCCAGTGGATCCCCACCCAGCGATCCTCGGCGAGCCGGGCCTGCCAGCGCCGTCCCCAGGCGATCTCCTCGTCGAGGTCCGCGAACTCGGGTGGCTCCTCCAGGTGCTCCGCGAGCCAGGCCCTCACCTCGGCGGCAAAGGCGAGTTCGTCGGGGCTGAACGAGAGGTCCACCGCTACAGGTCCCAGTCGCGGATGCGACCGTGGGCGATGAACGCCTCACGCAGCGCACGCTCGTCGGCGTCGGTGAAGGGACGGTAGGCCGGCGCATCCCGGTCCCGGACCCACACGGCATCCCCCCCGCAGCGGTCCCGGCGCCACTTCTCGTGCACGAGGGTGCGCTTGACCACCTTGAACGTCCCCGTCGTGGGTGGCTCGCGCAGGATCCGCACGTACCGGGGTCGCCACTTGGGACCGAGGTCGGGTTGTGCGTCCAGCCATGCCGCGAACGCGGCCCCGTCGAAGACGGCGCCTTCGGCGAGGACGAGCCCGGCCATCACCGCGTCGCCGGCCTGCGGGTCAGGCACGCCGTACACCGCGGCGAGGATGACGTCGGGGTGCCGGCGCAGCGCCTCCTCGATCGGTGCCGCGGCGAAGTTCTCTCCGTCCACCCGGAGCCAGTCGGCGGTGCGGCCGGCGAAGTAGAGGTACCCGTCTTCGTCGAGATAGCCGAGGTCACCCGACCAGTACCAGCCGAACCGGGTGACCCGTGCGGTGGCCTCAGGGTTGTTGTAGTAGCCCTCGAACGGACCGGCCCCGGCCGTGTTGACGATCTCCCCGACACATTCGTGTGCGTTGCTCAGGCGGCCGTCGGCGTCGATGCGGGCCCGCGGCTTCTCCCGACCTTCCTCGTCGACGATCCTGATCTCCGGCCCGGCCCGTCCCAGGGCCCCGGGACGTGCCGGGGCGTCCCGGTTGACCGCGATCCCCCCTTCGGTGGCGCCGTACGCGTCGATGACGTGCACGCCGAACCGGCGGGCGAACGCCTCCACCACCCCCGGGGAGCCCTCGTTCCCGAACGCCACCCGCAGCGGGTTCTCCGCGTCGTCGGGCTGTTCGGGCGTGGCGAGGATGTAGGCGAGGGGCTTGCCGGTGTAGCCGAACCAGGTCACGCCGTACCGACGCACGTCATCGAGCCAGCGGGACGCCGAGAACCGCGGCACCACGGCCACCGACGCGCCCCGCACGATCGACGGCATCCACCCGACGACGATGGCGTTCGAGTGGAACAGCGGCATGCACAGGTACCCGACGTCGTCGGGCCCGATCCCCAGGATCATCGCCATGCGGTTGCCGCTCACCAGCAGGCGTCGTTGCGAACAGATGACCGCTTTGGGGGCATCGGAGGTGCCGCTGGTGAAGACCAGCGCCCACAGGCGGTCCACCTCCACGTCGGCGCCGGGATCGTCGGCCGCCACCTCGGCCAGCGCCGCCTCCCAGGTGTCACCGACCACGAGCACCGGGGGCAGGTCGTCCCACACCGGCTCCAGGAGCGGCAGGTGCCGGGGTTCGGTGACCACCAGACCGCAGTCGGTGTGGCGCAGGTCGCGCAGCAGGTGCACGCCACGCCGGGTGTGGTTGAGCCCCACCACCGCGGCTCCCGCCAGCGCCGCGCCGCCGAAACAGAAGAGGTACTCGGGCCGGTTGTCGCACAGCACACCCACGTGCGGCGGGCGCCCGGGATCGAGCCGGGCCCGCAGCAGGTTCGCCACCCGGCAGGACTCGCGGTACAGGTCGGCGTGGGTGAACACCCGGTCCTCGTAGCGGATCGCGGGGCGCCCGGCCCGGTCGGGGTCGGTGGCGTTCGCCCGCAGCAGCGCCGCCGCGTTCGGGGCGGGCAGCGGCGCCCGGCCCGGCGGGGGCACGGTGCCGGCGGGCGGTCCGGGGGTCGGCGTCATCACTGCGGCGCCCGCTGGTCGGCTCAGGCGCCCTTGCGGTACTCCATGCCGGTCGGCATGGTCATCCCCACCGGCTGGAGGTGCTGGCCGAGGATCTGGTCGAAGCGCTCCGCCACCCCCTCCGGATCCCAGCCACCGTCGCGCCACATGAACGCGACCGGCTTGGGATGCTGGAAGATCGTGTACGCATAGTCGGTCCGTCCCAGGATCTGGCCGTTCACGTGCCCCGCCCCTTCCGAGGCGAGGAACGCCACGATCGGCGCGTTGAGCGCCGGGTCGGCCTCGGGGGGTGGGGTGGTGCCGGTCCGTTCGAACAGCGACGCGGTCATGCGGGTGGCGCCCGCCGGGGCCACGGCGTTCACCGTGATGCCGTGTCGACCGAGTTCGAGCGACCAGATGAAGGTCATGCCCATGATCGCCGCTTTCGCGGCGCCGTAGTTCGTCTGGCCGAAGTTGCCCCGCAGCCCGGCGGAGGAGGTGATGTTGATGATCCGGCCGTAGCCCTGCTCCCGCATCGGGACCGCGGCGTGACGGGTGCAGTTGAAGGTCCCCTTCATGTGCACCGCCACGACCGCGTCGAAGTCCTCCTCGGTCATCTTCAGCAGCGACCGGTCCCGCACGATCCCGGCGTTGTTCACCAGGATGTCGAGCCGGCCGAAGGCGTCGATCGCGGTCCCGACGATGCGGCCCGCCGCCTCGAAGTCCGCCACGGAGTCGTAGTTCGGCACCGCGGCACCTCCGGCGGCGGTGATCTCGTCGCACACCTGCTGGGCCGGCGTCCGGTCCCCGCCCTCACCGTCGAGCGCGACGCCCACGTCGTTCACCACCACCGCGGCTCCCTGGGCGGCGAGACAACGGGCGAACTCCCGGCCGATGCCGCGTCCCGCACCGGTCACGATCGCGACCCGCCCCTCCAACAGCCCCATGTGTGCGCCTCCTCCTCGGTCCACGGCCCGGTGGACGCCGGTTCCGCTCGGGACGGGACCGGCACGGTGGCGGGGCAGGTTACCTGACACCGGGTTCAGGTGACGCTTCCGTCAGTCCCCGGGGTAGCGTGCCGGGGTGGACCGCACCCCGGCGCCGACCACCTCCGGTCCCCCGTCGGACCGCGCGCCGAGGGGCGCCCCGCGCCGCACCCGTGGGGAGCGCACCCGGGTTCGCCTGCTCCAGGCCGCAACCCGGGTGTTCGCCGAGCGTGGGCTCCACGCGACCCGGGTCGACGACATCGTCGCCGCGGCGCGCACCTCGCACGGGACCTTCTACTTGTACTTCGCCAACAAGGAAGAGCTCTTCGCCGCCCTGGCCGCCAGGGTCGCCGACGAGTTGCGTCTCCTGGCTGAGGACCTCCCGCCGCTGCGGGCGGACGACCCGGGGCCGCTTCGCGCCTGGCTCGGGCGTGTCGCCCGCACGTACCGGACCCACGGTGCGGTGATCCGGGCGTGGACCGAGGCCGAGATGCACGGCGACGCCTTCGGGCAACTCGGCACCGATCTGCACGCGCAGTTCAGCCGGGCCCTCCTGCAGCGCCTCCCGACCTTGGACGGCCTCGACCGGCAGCTCAGCGCGGTGGCGATGGTGGCGATGATCGAACGGCTCAACTACTACGTCCTCGCCGGGCACGTGCACGTGCGTCGCGAGGTGATGCTCGACGCGTTGACCGGCATCCTCAGCCGGATGCTCTTCACCCGGCCTTGAGTCGGCGCGGCCCGTCCCGCCGTCTCAACCGTCGCGCTGGGCGGCGGGAAGCAGCCAGTCGGCCACGTCCCCGAGCCCGGCGACCGGCCCGGTGAGGGCCACCCGGCCCTTCGTGAGCACCACCACCTCGTCGGCCAGCGCAAGCGCGTGTCCGACGTGCTGCTCCACCACCACGATCGACGTGCCGGCGTCACGGATCTCCGCCAACACCCGGTAGACCTCGTCGACCACGATGGGAGCGAGCCCGAGGGACAGCTCATCGGCGATGAGCACCCGCGGCGGATGCACGAGCACCCGGGCCAGCGACAGCATCCGCTGCTCCCCACCCGAGAGGGTGCCCGCCAACTGCTGTCGCCGCTCACCGAGGCGAGGGAAGAGCTCGAAGGCCCGCCCGAGCGCATCGGGCACGCCCCGTCGGCCCACCTCGCGCCGGAAGGCGAGGACGAGGTTCTCCTCGACGGTCAGGGTGGCGAACACCGAGCGCCCCTCGGGAGCGTGGGCCACCCCGAGGCGCGCGATCCGCCAGGTGGGCAGGCGGGCCACGTCGACCCCGGCGATCCGCACCCGTCCGGCCGTGGGCCGCACGAGGCCGGTGCACACCCGCGCCACGGTGGTCTTGCCGGCCCCGTTGGACCCCAGCAGGGCCACCACGGAGCCCTGCGGAACCCGGAACGACACGTCGAAGAGGGCCTTGAACGGACCGTAGCCGGCCTGCACCCCCTCCAACGCCAGCACCGGCGCCGCGTTCACACGACCACCTCCCCCAGGTAGGCGCGCCGCACCTCGGGGTCGCCGAGGACCTGCGCGGTGGGCCCGGAGGCGATCACGGTGCCGAAGTCGAGGACGTAGCAACGCGTCGCAAAGGACTGCACGAACTCGACGTCGTGCTCCACGAGCAGCACGGCCGTGCCCCGCTCGGCCTGCACCGCCCGCAGGGATGCACCGAGCGCCACGGTCTCGTGCCGGTCGAGCCCCGAGGAGGGCTCGTCGAGCAGCAGGAGCGACGGCTCGGTCATGAGCGCCCGCGCCACCTCGACGAGCCGCCCCCGGCCGAGGCTGAGCGCCTCGACGGGGGCGTCGGCCACGTCGCCGAGCCCCAGCAGCTCCAGCGTGCGGACGGCCCGGGCGTGCTCCTCGGCGGTGGGGGCGGCCAGGCCCAGGAGGTCCTTCCAGAGGCGACCGGTGCCGAGGCGGGCCCGTTCGGCGACCAGCAGGTGCTCGCGCACCGTCATCCCCGCGAAGAGTTCGATCCGCTGGAACGTGCGGCCCAGGCCGAGACGGGCCCGGCGATGGACGGGCAGGTGCGTGACGTCGCGGCCGGCGAAGGTGACCGACCCGGCGTCGGGCGTCTCCAACCCGAGCAGACAGTTGAAGAACGTCGTCTTCCCGGCCCCGTTGGGGCCGATGAGACCCACGGCCTCACCGGCGCCGACCTCGAGGCTCACCGCGTCGAGCGCGGTGATCCCCGAGAAGCGCTTCGTGATGTCCCGGGCCGCCAGCAGCGGGCTCACCGGCCGGAGGCTCCGGTGCCGAAGGAGGCCTCGACCGGGGCGTCGGGCGCCGCCGGGACCCCGGGAGGCGCACCGGGGGTGGCGCGGCGGGCGGCCCGGCGGGCCTGGGGCCGGTCGATGAGCAGACGTTGGAAGAACGCCAAGGCCTTGCGCTTCTGCAGCTCCAGCGTCCCTTCGGGGTGCCGGGCGTACAGGATCGCCCCCAGGCCGAAGAACACGAACTCCCATCCCCCCACCAGCCCCAGCCATTTGAGCACCTGCGGGGCGAGGACGAGCCCCACCCCCGCGTTCACCGCGCCCTCCACGGTGCGGGCGCCGAGCGACACCACGATCGCCACGAAGAACAGGCCCCAGAAGTACTGGAAGCGTTCGGGCTCCACCGCCCCGATCCGGGTGACGAGCAGGCCGCCGCCGAAACCGGCGATACCCGCCGACAGCGCGAACGCCACCACCCGGGTACGGGCGGGGTCGATGCCGATCGCCTGCGCAGCGGTCTCGCTGCCCCGCATGGCGGCCAGGAACCGACCGGTGGTGCCGTTGCGCACGAGGATCGTCATCGTGCCCACCAGCGCGAGAGCCGCCAGGCAGAGCAGGAAGAACCATCGGTCGTCGCTGAAGTCCAGCCCGGCGATCGTGGGCCTGGGCACCTCGGGACGCGTGGTCCCGCCGCTCACCCACCCGAGCGGGACCAGGACGTTGTCGAACATGAGCGCGAAGGCCAGGGTGGCCAGCGAGAGGAAGATCCCGCCCAGCCGCAACGCCGGGATGGCCAGCAGCGCACCCACCAGCGCCGCCAGGGCCCCACCCACCACGACGGCCACGAGCACCGGGAGGTCGAAGGCCTGGACGAGCTGACCGGTGGCGAACCCGCCGATCCCGGCGAACGTGGCCTGGCAGAGGGAGAGCTGGCCGGCCATGCCGGTGATGACGGTGATCGAACAGAAGATCACGCCGTACACGAGACCCTCGGTCAACAGGCCCACCCAGAACGAGTTGAGGGTGGTGAACACCGCGGCGGTCGCCGCCCCGATCACCACCACCGCCAGGATCCGGGTGCCCCAGGTGAACGCCGGGTGCCGCTCGGTGGCGGCCAGGGCCGGGGGCGGGGGGGCCACCCCGGCCAGCGGGTCGGTGACGTCACGCCCGCGCCGCAGAGCGGGCAACGCGAGCAGGAGCACGAACAGCGCCAGGAACGGCAACGCGGGCTGGAGGTTCTTGGCCAGGATGCTCGTCTGGGGCAGGTAGCCGCGCAGCAACTGCTGCGCGATGCCGAGGGCCAAGCCACCGGCGAGCGTGAGGGGGATGCTCGAGAGCCGCCCGAACGCGGCGGCGGCGATCGCGGCCACCAGCAGGGTGGTGAAGTCCTGGGCGTTGAGCGTGGCCGAGTACGGGGCGAGGAGCACACCGGCCAGCCCGGCGAAGCAACTCGACAGCGCCCACGAGAACGCGCCGACCCGATCCGCGTTGATCCCGATGAGCTCGGTCATGCGGGCGCTCTCCACGACCGCCCGCATCCGCAGCCCGATGCCGGACCAGCGGAACAGCGCCCCCAACCCCACGACGGAGACGCCGGTGGCGAGCAGGATCGCCACCTGCTTGCCGTCGAGGACCCAGGCGCCGAACCGGTAGAGCGCGTCGTCGTCCCACCAGATGCCCCGGATGCCGAAGGTCTGCCGGCCGGTGCCGAGCACGAGGATGCGCACGATCTCCGGCCCGGCGACGAGCAGGCCCAGCGCCGAGACGAGCCGGGCCAGGGGCGGTGCGGTGCGCTGGTAGCGGAACACGAGCCGCTCGAGCGCCAGTCCCACCGCCGCGCAGGCCACCAGCGTGGTCGCCAGCGCCGGGATGACCGGCCAGCCGCCGTCGACGTGCAGCCGGTAGTAGACGACGGCCCCGAAGAACGCCTGGGCCCCGAAGGCGAGGTTGAACACCCCGGAGGTCTTGTAGGTGAGGACGAGGCTCACGCCGACGAGCGCGAACACGCATCCGTAGGGGATCCCCAAGAGGATGTAGGTGACGAGGTCGGTCACGGCGCAGCCGGGCGGGGGGCGGGCCGGCCCACGGGCTCAGCGGTACTCGACCGGGCGGTCGGGAACCCGGGGAGGCTCGTGCGGGAAGCACACGTACGGTTTGCCCGGCTTCCCGTACACGGGTTCGAAGGTGCCGCCGCTGCGCACCCGCACCGCCGCCGCGCAGTCGAGCTCCTCCCACGCCCGGGTGTGGCGCACGGTCCAGTCGATTCCCGAGATGAGACCGTCGGCCCGGTAGTCGGTGATCGTGTTGAGCGCGTCGATCACCTTCTGGCGGGTGAAGTCCGGGCCGGCCTTGCGCAACCCGGTCACGAAGAGGTCGGCGTTGATCCAGCCGGCCAGCGACACCTCGTTGCGCGGGTAGCCGCCTTTTCGGATCCACCGCTCGTACTTGGCCAGCCCGGGTGGGCGGGGCCGGGTCTCGAAGGGCACCGACTGCACCCCGACCAGCGACCCGACGAAGAAACGCCCGTTCTCACGCATGAAGGCGTGGTCGTACGCGTTGGGCAGCCACATGCGGGCATCCAGGTTCTGCTTGCGCATTTCCTTGGCCACGTTCAGGACCGCGGCCTGGTCCATGCAGGTGAGGACCACGTCGACGCCGCGGTCCTTCATCTGCTTCACCTCGGCGGAGAAGTCGGTCTGCCCGAACGAGATGCTCTTGGACGCGAACGCCACGTCGAGGACGGGATACTTGTCGAACGTGTTCTCGTAACCCTTCATGCAGTCAGCCGAACTGGCGACGTTGTAGGCGAGCAGGCCCGCTTTGCGGAAGCCCTCCTGCTTCAGGTACCAGGCCAGGGTCACGCTCGGGCATCCGAAGCACAGGGCGCCCTTGTCGCCGAACAGGTTCTCCGGTCCCTGCCACTCCTTGTTGATGTTCCAGCCGAAGGTGGGCACGCCCCGCTCGGCCACCACCCTGGCGCCGCTGAAAGAGATGATGGTGGCGACCGGGATCACCGCGAACACACCGTCCTGGTCGAGGAGTGCCTCCACCTCGCGCTGGTTGTTCGCCATCTGGTCGTCGCGGCACGCCACGTGGCGCAGCCGGCGGCCGTGGATCCCGCCCTCGGCGTTCACCATGTCGAAGTAGGCCTGCACCCCCTTGCAGGCATCCCCGTAGGGCCCGTTGATGACGTTGGTGATGGAGGCCACACCGCCCACCCGGATCTCGGTGTCGGTCACGCCGGGCTCGTCCACCGGGCGCACGGCACCGTCGGTGCGGGTACCGGTGGTCGGGGCGGTGCCCCGCCCCTCGTCGTCGCCGGCGTTCCCACACGCACCGACCACCAGGGCCGCGAGCATCACGCCCGCCAGCCGACGAAGATGGCGCCGGTCACTTCGCCTCATCACGACCCCCCGTTCCCCGGCGATCGGCGCCCTCGCGCCGTCGCGAACCTGACTCTAACGTCAGGAACGGCTCCGGTCGACGGCACGGGGCGGCGCACGGTCGCCCGGGGTGCGGCTAGGTGGGGTCCCGTTCGGCGGCCGCCTTCGTGAGCTCGGCGAGCGCGTCCGGCACCGCCGCGGCCAGCCGGTCGAGGTCGGCGACGGTCTCCCGGCAGGCCATGAACCCCACGTCGATGGCGTCGCGGTAACTCATCACGGTGACGTTCAGGCCGACCCCCTCGAGGACGGGGCCCATCGGGTACAGACGCTCCAGGCGGGCACCGGCCAGGTACAGGGGCACCCGGGGACCGGGCACGTTGGAGACGATGAGGTTGATGATGGGCCGGACCCGTCCGGCGAGCCCCAGCTGGGCGTAGAGACGGGCCCCGCCGGCGAGCACCGCCGGGGCGAGCACCTCGGTGAGGTCGGCCAGCGTCTCGGCACCCACGTCCTCGTGGACCCGCTTCGCGCCCCGGGTGACCTGCGCGACCGCGGCCAGGCGCGCGGTCGGGTCGTCGATCTCGGTCGGGAGCCGGGTGAACAGCGTCGAGACCCGGTTCCCGCCGTCCCGCTGGTGGGCGGCCCGCACCGACACCGGGACCGCGGCCACGAGGGGCCGGTCCGGCAGGGCGTCCCGCTCCGCCAGGTGGCGGCGCAACGCACCGGTCACGACGGCGAGGACCACGTCGTTGACGGTGACCCCGAACGCGTCCTTCACCCGCACCACGTCGTCGAAGGCCACGTCGGCGAACGCCACCCGGCGATGGGGGGTGAGCGGGTCGTTCCAGGGCAGGCGCGGGGTCATGAACGGCACGCCGGAATCCACCGGTTCGCTGCGGGCGCGCCGCCCGAGCCGGACGGCGGCCCGGGCCAGGTTGCGCGCCGCCCGCGCCGCGAGCAGCGGTTGACGGGCGAGCGACGCCAGCGAGGCGACCACCAGCTCGACGTCGCTGGGCACCCGGTCCGCCAGCCACGGCACCGGTTCGGTGGCGGCCCGGGGCGGGTCGGGCTCGAGGTCCACGAGGTGGGCCAGCACCTCCACCCCCGACGCCCCGTCGATCGCGGCGTGATGCACCTTCGCCACGATCGCCACCCGCCCGTCACTGAGGCCCTCCACCACCCAGAGCTGCCAGAGCGGACGGGACCGGTTCAGGGGTCGCGAGGCCACCTCCCCGACGAACTCGGCCAGCTCGCCCGGCCCGCCCGGGCGGGGCAGCGCGGCGGCGCGCACGTGGAAGGCGAGGTCGAAGGCCGGGTCCTCCACCCACAGCGGGTGGTGGATCCGGAACGGGACCTCCACGAGGCGGCGCCGGAACGCCGGGATCAGGTGCAGCCGATCCTCCACCAGCCGGCGGATCCGGTGGGCGTCCACCGGCTCCGGGGCCGGCCGCGGGTCCAGGATCGCCACCGCCATGACGTGCATGTGGGCGGCGGGGGTCTCGAGGCGCAGGAACGCCGCGTCCAGCCCGGTGAGGCGTTGCATGGTCCCATTCTTCCACCATGGGGCAGAATCCGCCCGTGGATGACCTCGCGGCCTGGCTGTTCGGCGCGGTGAGCCTGTGGGGCGCGTGGTTCACCTGGAACGCCCACCGGCCCTCCCGGCGCTGGCACCTGCTGGCGCTGTCGTTCTTCGCCGCCTGGTTCACCGGTGAGCTCGCCCTGTGGCACCTGGCGTGGCAGGCCGTGGGGGTGGCGGTCTTCGTCGCCGCCGGGGCCCTGGAGCACTGGCCGGGCTGGGTCGGCCTGGTGGTCACCGCGGCGTCGTGGGTGGGCCTCGTGCGTCTGGCCGTCGAGGCGCGGCAGGCCGCCGGGGTCATCGATGCCACGCTGCGTGACGACCTGGGACTCGGGAACCAGCCGCTGGAGCGCCGGATCCCACTCCGCCAGCTCCTGGTGCCGCTGTACCTGCGGGACCGGCGGGTGGAGCGCGTCCGCAACCTGCGCTACGGACCGGCCGGGCGGCGCAACCTCTGCGACGTGTACCGCCCGGCCGGCGGTCCCGACCGGCCGGCGCCGGTGCTCCTGCAGGTGCACGGCGGGGCCTGGATGGTGGGCTCCAAGGACCAGCAGGGCCTGCCGCTCATGCTCGAGCTCGCCGCCTCGGGCTGGGTGTGCGTGGCCGCGAACTACCGGCTCAGCCCCCGGGTCCGCTGGCCCGAGCACCTCGTGGACCTCAAACGGGCCCTGGCCTGGATCCGCACCCACATCGCCGACTTCGGCGGGGATCCCACCCGGGTGCACGTGACCGGCGGGTCCGCCGGCGGCCACCTGGCGGCGATGCTGGCGCTCACGGCCGGCGACCCCCGGTTCCAGCCCACATTCGAGGAGGTGGACACCTCGGTGCGGTCCTGCGTGCCGTTCTACGGGGTGTACGACCTCACCACCCTCTTCGAGGGGACCGGCCGGGCGGCCCGGCTCGCCGAGCGGTTCCAGCGCCTGCTCATGGGGACCAGCCTCGCCGAGGCCCCGGAGCGGTTCCGCGACGCCTCCCCGATCACCCACGTGGGGCCGGACGCGCCGCCGTTCTTCGTGATCCACGGCGACGCCGACAACCTGGTGCCCGTCGCGCAGGCCCGCGCCTTCGTCGCCGCCCTGCGAGCCGCCGGCACCGCGCCGGTGTGCTATGCGGAGATCCCGGGCGCCTCGCATGCCTTCGACGTGTTCCACTCGGTGCGGACCGCCAACGCGGTACACGGCGTGCGCCTGTTCCTCGAGTGGGTCGAACAGATGGGCGCCGGCGGCGCCCGCGCCCACCCGGGCGCCGGGATCGGCTACAAGGAGGCGGGGAACGATGGTTGACACGGGGAGTTCGCCTCCCTACGTTGCCTCATCCGGTGGGCCGGCGGCGCCGGTCGTCTCGTGGTGGCACGACGAAGGCCGGCCCGGCCGGCGGAACCTGGGGGGTTGCATGCGAGCACAGCGCTGGTCACGCAGCGGTCGGTACCTCGTCGCCGTGGTCCTCGTGTCACTGATCGCCGCCGCCTGCGGCGGCGGGGGCGGTGGCGGCGGGGGCGCCGACGGTGGCGACGAGGGCAAGCCGAAGTACGGCGGGAAGATCGTCTACGGCCTCGAAGGCATCACCACCCAGTTCTGCATCCCCAGGGCGCAGCTGGCGATCTCCGGCATCCTCGTGGCCGAAGCGGTCTACGACACCCTGACCCGACCGACGCGCGACCCGAACGTCTACGCCCCGTACCTGGCGAAGTCGGTGACCCCCAACGACGACTACTCGGAGTGGACGATCGTCATCCGGGACGGGGTGACGTTCCACGACGGCACGCCGCTCACCGCGGAGATCGTGAAGCTGAACATCGACGCCTGGCGCAACGGCATCCTGCTCGGCTTCGTCTTCCAGAACATCGCCGACACCCAGGTCACCGCCCCGGACACGGTCGTGGTGAAGATGAAGCAGCCCTGGGTGGCGTTCCCGGCCTACCTGTGGGCGACCGGCCGGACCGGGATCGCGGCACCGGCACAGATCGAGAACTTCGCCGACAACAAGACCTGCGACACGAACATGATCGGGACCGGCCCGTTCAAGCTCAAGCGCTTCGACCCCAACACCGGCGAGGTGAGCGTCGTCCGCAACGAGAACTACTGGCGCAAGGGCTTCCCCTACCTCGACGGCATCGACTTCAAGATCCAAGGCGAGTCCAGCCAACGGATCAACGGCCTGCAGTCCGGCGAGTTCGACGTCACGCACTTCGGGTGGGCGCACCTCGACACGGTGAAGGGCTTCGGCGGCGTCGAGGTGATCACCGAGCCGGAGGGCCGCCAAGAGGTGGCCCACGGGCTCACCAACGTCACCCGTCCGCCGTTCGACGACCCCGACGCCCGCAAGGCGATCGTGATGGCCCTCGACCGCCAGGCCCTGAACCAGATCGCCAACCGGGGCAAGGGCCGGCTCGCCGACCAGGTGTTCGACACCGAGGTCATGGGCTACCTCGACGACCCCGGCTTCCCGAAGTACGACCCCGACGAGGCCCGCAAGCTCGTCGCCAAGTACAAGGCCGCCCACGGCGGGAAGTTCGAGTTCGAGCTCCAGACCACCTTCGACCAGACGGTCCAGCAGCTCGCCCAGGAGATCAAGCGACAGCTGGGCAAGGTGGGCATCACCGTGAACCTGCCGGCCCCGGTCGACCAGGCCACCATCATCAACAAGGCGATCGGCAACGCGGTCGACGCGTTCAGCTGGCGGAACTACCCGGGTCAGGACCCCGACACGATGTACGTGTGGTTCCGGGGCGGGTCGGTGGTGAACTTCAACAAGATCGACGACCCGGTGATGAACGAGGCGTTGGACCAGGGACGGGTGGAGCCCGACCCGGAAAAGCGCCGGGAACTGTACGAGCGGTTCAACCGCCGGATGTCGGAGCAGGCCTACAACATGTGGCTCTGGTACTCGCAGTGGTTCGTGGGCCACAAGTCGAACGTGCACGGGCTCATCGGCCCCAACCTGCCCGATGAGTCGGGCAAGCCGGGCTCCGAGAAGGCGGTGGACCTCTTCGTCGGCTACCACCAGATGCTCGGCATCTGGCGGAGCTAGGGCCGGCGCATGGCCCGACCGGCTCGGAGCGACGATTGCGGAGGACGGTGACGGGTGCGCACGCTGCTGGGCAAGCTCGTCCGGCTCGTCATCGTCCTCTGGATCGTCACGTTCTTCTCCTTCGCCCTCACGAAGCTCGTGGGCGGCAGCGACGACCTGGTCACCAAGCTCATCCCGTTCGGGAGCGAGGCCCAGAAGGAGCAGCTGCGTGAGGACCTCGGCCTGAAGGATCCCTTCCTCACCCAGTACCGGCGCTGGCTGGGGAACTTCGTCACCGGCGACTTCGGCAACTACTACCTGCCGAACCCCCGGCCGGTCTCCGAGGTGGTCGCCGACTCGCTGCCGGTCTCGCTGGAGCTGATGCTGTTCGCCCAGACGCTCGCGCTGGCCGTGGCGATCCCGGTCGGGGTGTTCACCGCCTACCGGGCGGGAACCCGCCTCGACCGCTCCGCCAACGCGATGGCGTTCGGGCTGCTGGCCCTGCCGAACTTCGTCGTGGCCCTGCTGCTGGCGATCTACGTCGGTGCCCGGTGGCAGCTGCTCCCGACCCAGAGCAACCAGGTGCCGTTCCCGCTCAACCCGCTCGAGAACTGGCGGTACATGCTCATGCCCACCGTGAGCCTGGCGCTGGGTCAGATCGCCATCTACATGCGCCTGCTGCGCTCCGACATGATCGCCACCCTGCAGGAGGACTTCATCACCACCGCGAAGGCCAAGGGGATCCCCACCCGCCGGGTGCTGTTCCGCCACGCGTTGCGGCCCTCGAGCCTCACGCTGCTCACCGTCGCCGGCCTGAACGTCGGCGCCCTCATCGGCGGTGCGGTGGTGGTGGAACGCATCTTCGCCCTGCCGGGGATGGGCAGCCGGCTCACGGAGGCCATCCTCGGCCAGCAGTACGTCGCGGTGCAGAGCTACGTGGCGCTCATCGCGATCTTCTACATCGTCATCAACTTCATCGTGGACATGCTCTACACGGTGCTCGATCCCCGCATCCGTCATGCCCGAGCGATCGCCTGACGCGGCTCCGCCGCCCACGTCGGAGGAGCCTCTGCGCCGCCCGGTGCCTCCGGGCGAGGCGATCGTCCGGACCCTCGCGGCGGACGAGGCCACCCGGGACGTCCCTCCCGACGCGATCAGCCTCCGCCTCGCGGCGGTCGAGGCCGGGCCCGAGACGACCCCCGAGCGTCGGGGCCTCGGCGTCGCGGCGTGGCTGGCGGTGGTGTGGCTGCTGCTGCTGGGCGCGGTGGCGCTGACCGTCCCGGTGCTGCCCGTGCCCGATCCCACGGTGGACGCGGAGCCGGCGCTGGCCCGCCAGGGCCCGAGCCTCTCCCACCCGTTCGGGGTGGACGGCGCCGGCCGCGACGTGTTCGCCAGCGTGCT
>Ga0308410_1001261_pt1 | contig 14587 bp, 9 predicted proteins | sample HotsprOSTMatCore_FD_203467 | JGI IMG/M metagenome (GOLD analysis project Ga0308410, IMG submission 203467) | Hot spring phototrophic mat microbial communities from Octopus Spring, Yellowstone National Park, Wyoming, United States -... | ecosystem: Environmental > Aquatic > Thermal springs > Hot...
ATAGGGAAAGCCGAGCGCGAGCGAGAGATCGACCGCCCCGGTCTGCTCCATCAGCAGCGGGATCGCCGCGAAGAGCTCGCGCATCGGGCTCGCGAGCGTGCACTGGGCCGCGAGCGGGACGAGGAAATCGATCGGCAGGTGCCGCCGCGCATAAGGCCGCCCGTAGGCGATGCGGTCGAGCAGCAGCCGCATCGCCCGGGCGCCCGTCTCCTTCATGTCCACGTGCGGATAGGTGCGGTAGGCGGACAGCACATCCGCGCGCTCCACCATCGCGCGCGTGACGTTGGCGTGCAGGTCGAGGCTCGCCGCGATCGGCAGGTCCGGCCCGAGGCGCGCGCGCAGCCGGCGGAGGAGTTCGCCCTCGCCGTCGGGCGCGTCCTCCACCATCATCGCGCCGTGCAGATCGAGATAGAGCCCGTCGAGCGGCATCGCGGCCGCCGCGTCGTCGACGATCCAGGACGCGATCGTGTCGAAGGCGTGCGCGGTGACCGGGCCCGACGGCATCGCAAAGCCCCAGGCGAGCGGCACGACCTCGTGTCCCTCGGCCTCCGCCGCCTCGCGCGCGCCCTCAGCCGGCACGCGCGTGCCCGCGATCGCCGCGAGCATCGCCGGCCCGCGCGACAGCGGCGGGAATGCGCCCGGCTTCTCGAAGGCCGGGAGGTCGGCCGGGACGGGCGCGAAGGAGTGGCTCTCGTGCTGCAGGCCGGCGATGCCGATGCGCATGGTCAGACGACCTCCGCCGTGGCGAGTACGGCATCGGCGAGCACCCGGCAGCCCGCTTCCGCCCAGTCCGGCGTGATGCTCTCGGCCTCGTTGTGGCTGAGCCCGCCGTGGCAGGGCACGAAGATCAGCGAGGTCGGCACCGCGCGCGCGACATGGACCGCATCGTGGCCGATCCCCGTCACCATGTCACGGCAGGGGTAGCCGCGCGCCTCCGCTGCCGCGCGCACGCGCCCGACCAGGGTGGGGTCGAACGGCGTGGCGGGGAAGGACCAGAACGGCGTGACGGTCGCGCGCACGTGGCGGGCGGCGGCGATCGCGCCGATGCGCGCCCGCAACGCCGCCGTCATGCGCGCCAGCACGGCCTCGCTCGCGTGGCGCAGATCGACGGCGAACCACGCCCGCCCGGGCACGACGTTGCGGCTGTCGGGATGGAGCGTCAGCCGCCCGACGGTGCCATTGCCGCCGTGCTCGAGCGCGATCCCCTCGACCGTGGCGATCATCAGCGAGGCGGCGACCAGCGCGTCGCGGCGCATCGCCATGCCATTGCCGCCATGCGCCTCCGCCCCCTCGACCGTCACCTCGAACCAGGCCTGGGCCGAGGCGCCGGTGACCACGCCGATCACGGCGCCCTCGGCCTCGAGAAACGGTCCCTGCTCGATATGGAGCTCGAAATAGGCGCCGAGCCCGCGCGCCCAGGCGGGATCGCCCTCGCCCTGCCAGCCGATGCGGGCGAGCTCGCGCCCGAACACCGCGCCCGCGGGGTCGGTCTTGGCGAGGATCTCCGCCTCGGAGAAGACGCCGATCGCAACGCCTGAGCCCATCATCGGCGGCGAGAACCGCGCCCCCTCCTCGTTGGTCCAGTTGATGAGCACGATGGGGGCGCGGGTACGCAGACCCGCCTCGTGCATCGCGCGCAGGATCTCCAACCCGGCGAGCACGCCGAGCACGCCGTCGAACCTCCCGCCCGTGGGCTGAGTGTCGAGATGGCTGCCGATCGCGACAGGCTTGCGCGCCGGGTCCGTTCCCTCGCGGCGGAACACCATGTTGCCGACGCGATCGACCGTCATTGTCAGGCCCAGCGCCTCGCACCGGCGCCGCAGCAGATGGCGGGCTTCGGAGTCGAGATCGGTGAGCGTCTGGCGGTTGCAGCCGCCCTTCGTGGTCGCGCCGATGCGCGCCATCTCCATCAGGCTGTCCCACAGACGCTGCCTGCTGACCGGCAGCGTGTCCATCACGCCGTCTCCGTGCCGCACCATCGCGCGAGCGTCAGGGCGATGGTGCGCGTGATCGCGTGCATGCTGGCGATCCCCACGCTCTCGTCGATGCCGTGGATGTTCTCCGCGTCGGGGCCGAACACGGCGACAGGCGTGCCCTGATAGAGCTGGAAGAAGCGCCCGTCGGTGAGCCCCGTGGCGGCATAGGCGCGGAGGTTGCCCCCGCCGACCTCGGCGAAGCAGCGCGCTGCGAGCTCGGCGATCGGGCTCATGCGGTCGAAGGCGCACGGGTCCGCCATGAACCCGCCCCAGGAGAGCGCGAGCTTCGCCCCGCGCAGCGCCGGATCGGCCGCCGCCGCGGCGACGATGCGCTCGATATCGGCCTTGGCCTCGGCGGCCGTGTAGCCCAGCATCACGCCGACGCGCAGCCCGATGCGGCATTTCGAGGGCACGGAGGAGTTCCACTCCCCGCCCTCGATCGTGCCCAGGTTGACGTTGACCGGATGGTTGACACCGTGGAACGCGGCGTGGACGCGCTCGGCGCGGTTCATCTCGGCCTCGTACTCCTTGAAGCGCGCCGCGACCGCCATCGCCGCCTCGATCGCGTTCACGCCCGCCTGCATGTCGCGCACATGCGCCGGTCGTCCGGTGACGGTGATCCAGGCCCAGACCACGCCTACCTCGGCGGTGTAGATCGCCGCGTAGCCGGGGCCGGGTTCGGGGATGATCACCGCATCGGCCTTGGGCATCGCCAGCATGGCGGCGAGCGCGCCGTTGCCGGTGCACTCCTCCTCGATCACCGCCTGCACCTGCACCTCGGCCGCCGGCGCGAGGCCCGCGCGCCTGAGCGCCTTGAGCGCGATCATGTTCGCGACCAGCCCGGCCTTCATGTCGCCCGCGCCGCGGCCGTAGAGGCGCCCCTCGCGCAGATCCGGCTGGAACGGCGGCGTGGTCCATTCCTCCTCCGCGCCGGGCGGGACGACATCCACATGCGCCTGAAGCACGAGCGAGCGGCCCCTCGCCTCGCGCGGGCGATGTCGTCCGACCACGTTGTCGCGCCCGGCATAGGGGATCAGCGGCGGCGAGAAGCCGGGATGGTCCTTCAGCCGCTCCGGCTCGGTCGGCACACGCTCGACCGCGAGGCCCTGCAACGCGAAGGCATCGGCGACGAAATCGAGGCACGGGCCCTCGCGCCCGAGCGTGGAGTCGAACTGCACCAACCGGCCCAGGAGCGCGGTCGCTTCCGCCTCCAGCGAGGCGCAGGCGTCGAGGATCGCGCGCTTGGCGCCGGGATCGAGCGTCGTCATGTCCTCACGCCGCCAAGCGCGGCGGCATCCAGTGCTTGCCGGGAATGGCGTCGAGCAGCTCGCGCGTATAGGCGTGGCGCGGACTGCCGAACACCTGCGCGGTGTCGCCCATCTCCACGATTTCGCCCCGCTGCATCACGGCGATGCGGTCGCAGACCTGCGCGGCGACGCGCAGATCATGCGTGATGAACAGCATGGTGAGCCCGAGCCGGTGGCGGATGTCGTCGAGCAGCGCGAGCACCTGCGCCTGTACCGAGACGTCGAGCGCGCTCACCGGCTCGTCGGCGATTAGCAGCTCGGGGTCGAGCGCCAGCGCGCGGGCGAGTCCGATGCGCTGACGCTGGCCGCCTGAGAACTCGTGCGGGTAGCGGTCGAGCGATCCGGCATCGAGCTGCACCAGGCGCAGCAGGTCCTTCGCCTTCGCGATCGCAGCCGCGCGCGGCACGCCATGCGTCAGCGGGCCTCCGGCGATGATGTCGCCCACCTTGCGGCGCGGGTTGAGCGAGGCATAGGGGTCCTGGAACACCATCTGGATCCGCCTTCGGTACGGCTTCATCGCCGAACGCGAGAGCGCGAGCAGGTCCGTGCCGTGAAAGGCGACCGTACCGCCATCGGGCTCGAACAGCCGGACGACGCAGCGCGCGAGGGTGGACTTGCCCGAGCCGCTCTCGCCGACCAGGCCGAGCGTCTCGCCCTTGGCGAGCGAGAACCGCGCGTCCTTCACCGCCACCACGGCGCTGCCGCGCCTGAACAGCCCGCCGCCGCGGCGGAAGGTCTTGCGCACGCCGTCGAGCCGCAGCACCTCGGCCCCGCCCGTCGCGGTCGCGCGCGCGGTGCCGTGCGGCACGGCGTCGATCAGCGCGCGGGTGTAGGGGTGCTGCGGCGCGTTCAGCACCTTGGCAGCCGGACCCTGCTCGACGATGCGTCCGTGCTGCATCACCGCCACCCGATCGGCGATCTCGGCCACCACGCCGAAATCGTGCGTGATGAACAGCACGCCCGTGCCCTTCTCCTGCTGCAACGCGCGGATCAAGCGCAGGATCTGCATCTGCGTCGTGACGTCGAGCGCGGTGGTCGGCTCGTCGGCGATCAGCACCGCGGGGCCGAGGGCGAGCGCCATCGCGATCATCACCCGCTGGCGCTGCCCGCCCGAGAGCCGGAACGGATAGGAGCCGAGCAGCGCCGGCGGATCGGGCAGGCGCACATCCTCGAGCAGGCGCAGCACGCGGCTCTGCAGATTGCCCGTCTTGCCGTGCACGCGGAACACCTCGGCGATCTGCTCGCCGACCGTCATCAGCGGGTTGAGCGCGGTCATCGGCTCCTGGAACACCATGCCGAGCCGCCGCCCGCGCAACGCGCGCATTTGCTCGGGTGAGAGGCGCAGCAGGTCGGTGCCCTCGAACACGATGCGGCCGGACACCACCGGCAAGCCCGGCGGCACGAGCCCCATCACCGCCGAGGCCGTCATCGACTTGCCCGACCCGGACTCGCCGACCACGCACAGGATTTCTCCCGCGTCGAGGGTGAGCGAGACGTCCTCGATCGCATAGGCGCGCTCGCCGCCCGGGGGCAGCGCGATCGTCAGCCCCTCGACCGAGAGGAGGCTCACGTCACCACCATGCCGCGGCGGCGCGCGAGCCGCGGGTTGAGCGCGTCGTTCAACCCTTCGCCGACGAGGTTGAGCGCGAGCACCGTGAGGAAGATCGCGATCCCCGGAAACACGCTCATCCACCAGGCGAGGCGGATCACCGACCTGCCGGCGCCGATCATGAAGCCCCAGGACATCAGGTTTGGATCTCCGAGCCCGAGGAAGGAGAGGGCGCTCTCGAGCAGGATCGCCGTCGCGACCATCAGCGAGGCGAGCACGATGATCGGCGAGAGCGCGTTGGGCAGGATCTCGGTGAGCATGATCGCCAGGCGCGACCGCCCGAGCACCTCGGCAGCCTGCACGAACTCGCGCGCACGCAAGGAGAGGAACTCGGCGCGCACGACGCGCGTCACGGGCGGCCAGGACACGATCGCGATGGCGATCACGATCGAGGTGATCGAGGGGGTGAAGATCGCGACCAGCACGACCGCGAGCACGAAGGACGGGATGGTCTGAAAGAACTCGGTGAAGCGCATCACCGCGTCATCGACACGCCCGCCCGCGTAGCCTGCGACCGCGCCGAGCGTGATCCCGATCGCGAGTGCCGCCACGGTGGACACGCCCCCGACAAGCAGGGAGACGACCGTGCCATGCGCGATGCCCGCGGCGACGTCGCGGCCCAGGCTGTCGCTGCCGAGCAGGAACCCCATCTCGCCCGGCGGCATGAAGGGTACGCCGCGCATCTCCCAGGGGCTGAACGGGAAGAGGATCGGCGCGAGGACGGCCGTGAGGCCGACGATCGCAAGGATGACCAAGCCCGCCACCGCGCCGATATTGCGATGGAAGCGGCGCCAGAAATCGGCCATCACGCCACCTCCACGCGCGGATCGATCACGGCGTAGAGCAGGTCGGTGATCAGGTTGAACAGCACCACCATCACGGCGGTGCAGAAGAACACGCCGAGCAGCACGGCGTAGTCACGCTGCAGCAGCGCATCGAAGGCGAGCCGTCCGATGCCGGGCCAGGCGAACACGGTCTCGACCAGGATCGAGCCGCCGACGAGCTGGCCGGCCTGGATGCCGGCGAAGGTGATCACCGGCAGGAGCGCGTTGCGCAGCACATGCGCGCGGATGATGCGCCCCTCCGGCACGCCCTTAGCATGCGCGGTGCGCACGAAATCCTGGTCCGCCACCTCCAGCATCGACGCGCGCGCGAGCCGGGCGTAGATGGCGAGGAAGAACAGGCCGAGCGTGATCGACGGCAGGATCAGGTGCCGGCCGACATCGAACGCATGGGCGAAGCCGGTCAGGTCGGCGCCGACGGAGTACATGCCGAACGAGGGCAGCCATTCCAGCCAGACCGAGAAGACCAGCACCAGCAGCAGCCCGACCCAGAAGATCGGCGTGGCGTAAAAGGTGAGCGCGACCACGGTGATGAGGCTGTCCGTCGGGCGCCCGACGCGGCGCGCCGCAGCCACGCCCAGCGCCACCCCGGCCGAGATCGCGAACAGGAAGGCCACGCCGGTGAGCAGCAGCGTGGCCGGCAGCCGCTCCCAGATCAGGGCTGCCACGGGAGCCTGCTGGCGGTGGCTGAAGCCGAGATCCAGCGTCAGCACGCCCTTGACGTAGATCCAGAGCTGCTCGTGCAGCGGCCGGTCGAGGCCGAACTGCGCGCGCAGCTGCGCCATGAACTCGGCATCCGCCGCCCCCGACTGCCCGGCGATGACGCTCGCCGGATCACCGGGGGCGAGCCGGATCAGCACGAACTGGAAGACGACAATCGCCAGCACCACGATCGCCGCCTTCACCAGCCGCCGGGCGAGGAACCGGAGAAGCCGCCCTGCCCCCATGGTCCTTTCGCGCGCCTTTCAGGCGGCGAAGAACACGTCGTCGAAGCAGGCGTGCACGCCCGTACCGAGCTGGATGACGTTCCGCAGCCGCCGATCATGCACGGTCGGGAACAGCAGCTCGATCAGCCAGATCAGCGGCATGTCGGCGATCAGCTTCGCCTGGACCTGCTTGAACAGCTCGGCGCGCTTGGCGGGCTCCGGCTCGGTCTGCGCCGCGTCGAACAGCCGGTCCACCTCCGGATTGCTGTAGCCCGAGGTGTTGGTGAACGGGATCTTCTGGATGTTGCTGCTGATGTAGGTGCGGGCGACGCCGAGGGACGGATCACCATACTGGTAGACGAAGTTGACGGTGAGCTCGTACTCCCAGTTGGCGAGCCGGCGCACCCAGCCGCCGGCATCGGTCGTTTCGAGCGTGACCTCGATGCCGACCTGGCGCAGCGCCTGGCGCAGATACTCGGAGAGCCGCATCCACACCTCGCCATAGGGCAGGCTGAGCAGCTTGACGCTGTGGCGGATCCCCTGCGGATTGGGCCTGAGCCCCATCGCGTCGAGCAGTTCGATCGCGGCGCGCGGATTGAATTCGGGCAGGCGCGCGTTCGGGTCGTGGTAGCGCGTGCCCGAGGCGATCGGGCTGGTGGCCGGCCGGGCGGTGTTGAACCAGAGCCGCTGGGCGATGAAGGTGCGGTCGATCGCATGCGCCATCGCGCGGCGGAACCGCGCATCCTTCAGCACGTCGAGGCGCTGGTTCACCTCGATCCAGGAGAGGGGCGCGAACATCTCCCAGCCGGCCTTAACCACCTGGAAGTTCGGCATGGTTTCGAATTGCGGTATGTCGAAGGGCTCGATGTCGTTCGCCTGGCTCAACTGCACCTGGCCGGTCTGCAGGGCGAGCCGGCGCGACTGGCTGTCGGGAATGATGCGATAGATGATCTCGTCGAGATAGGGCTGGCCGGGCTTCCAGTAGCCGTCGAAGCGCCGCAGGCGGACGAAGTTGCCGCGCTGCCACTCGACGAACTGGAACGGACCCGTGCCGATCGGGCGCGCGTTCGCCGGGTTGTTGCGGAAATCGGTGCCCTTGTAGATGTGCGCCGGCACGATCGCGCAATTGGTGACGTCGAACATCAGCAGGAAGGGTTCGAACGGCGCGTTCAGCGTGAAGCTGATGTTGTGCTCGCCGTTGATCTTCACGTCCGCGATGCGCTGGAAGACGCCGCGTGCGCGCGGCGCCAGCTGCATGTGGAACTCCATGATGGAGAAGCGCACGTCCTCGGCGGTGAAGGGCCTGCCGTCGTGCCACTTCACGTTGGGCTGGAGCTCGAGCGTGTAGGTCCGGCGGTCATCCGAGACTGCCCAGGACCTGGCCAGTTCCGGGAGCGGCTCGAGCTTCGTCGAGAACCTGAGCAGGCCCTGATAGATCTTGCTGGCGGAGACCAGCGTCGGGCCCTGGTTGTTCACGCCCAGCACCAGCACGGGCGGCTCCGGCGTCAGCATCGTGGTCAGCGTGCCGCCGCGTCGGGGCGTCACCCCTTGCGCGCGCGCCTGGTCGAGCGTCATCAGCACCGGGGCGGCGGCGGCGCCGACAAGAAGACTGCGGCGGCCGAACGCCCCGGAATGCGCATCGGTCATCGTCAAGCTCCCAGTCGTGTCTGTTCTCGCGTGTCGAGGCTAAGCGCGGCCGCGCGCCGCCGCAAGCGGGCCTTGTCGCGGCGGCGCACGACCCGTAGCGTCGCGACGTGGACGTCTTCTTCCATCCCGACCAGTTGCGCCACGAGCCGCGTTTCTTCCTGATGCGCGGGCAGGTCGTGCGGCATTTCGAGGTGCCGGCGCGCGCCATGGCGCTGCTCGAGGCGGTGCGGGAGGCGGGGCTTCGCGTGGTCGCGCCGACCCCCGTCGACCAGGCCCTGCTCAGCACGGTGCACAGCCCCGACTATCTCGCCTTCCTGCGCGACGGCTACGCCGCCTGGCGCGCGCTCCCCGATGCCGGTGAGGAGATCGTCCCGAACATCCACCCCACCCCCGAGATGCTGGCGCAGGGCGGCCGGGCCGGGCCGGGCATGGTGGCGCGCGCCGGCTGGCATCTCGCGGATACGGCCTGCGCGATCGGCGAGCATGCATGGAGCGCCGCGCTGGCCGCCGCCGCCTGCGCCGCGGCCGCGGCGCAGCGCGTGCTGGCGGGCGCCCGCGCCGCCTATGCGCTCACACGCCCGCCCGGCCATCACGCCTATGCCGCGCGCGCGGGCGGGCATTGCTACCTCAACAACGCCGCGATCGCCGCCGAGGCCCTGCTGCGCGGCGGGGCTGCGCGCGTCGCCGTGCTCGACATCGACGTCCATCACGGCAACGGCACCCAGGGGATCTTCTGGGAGCGCGGCGACGTGCTGACCGTCTCCGTCCACGGCGATCCGGACGGGCTTTATCCGTGGTATGTCGGGCGCGCCGAGGAACGCGGCAGTGGGGCGGGCGACGGCTGCAACCTCAACCTTCCGCTGCCGCCGGGGACCGAGGACGGACCCTGGCTCGCCGCAATCGACACTGGCATCGCCGCGATCCGCCGCTTCCGCCCTGATGCGCTGGTGCTGGCGCTCGGCTTCGACCCCTCGGTCGAGGAGCCCCTCGGCTCGCTCCGAATCGGCGACGACGGCTTTGCCCGCGCCGCGCGTGCAGCGGCCGCGCTCGACCTTCCGACGGTGATCACGCAGGAGGGCGGCTACGCGGTCGCCGCGCTCGGTCGGCTGTTCGGGCGGTTCCTCGCCGGCTGGGGCGGCTGAGAGGCCGTCTCGAAGCACCTCCGACGCGAGGGGGACGGACAGGTCGACCCGCGATCCGGACGGCCGGCGGCAGCTCGGGCGAACGCGCTGGTGAAGCCTTGCCAGCCGCGCACACGGCCGGCGATCCTCGTCTTGTGCGGCGGCCGCAGCCGGAGTGGGCGTACCAGATCGTCGTGATCGCCGACATCGTTGGCCGGCGCGCCGGCATCGGCCGGGAACACCTCGCTCATCGGTGCCCCATGCGTGCTTCGGGGTCCGGCAGGTCGGCATCGCGGCGCGGGCAACGGCGCTGTCGGCGGCACCGGGCGGGGTCACGCCGGGTTCCTCGGCCGGCGCCAGTCTGAGCGCGCACGTGGCCGTGCGGAGCCCCGGCCGGGGTCTTGCCTCGGAGGGGACCGCATGGTGAACCTCTTCCACGCCTGAGGAGGGCAGAGCGCATGACCGTCGCTGTTCCGCACGCCAGCCACTGGGGCGCATTCGACGCGCTGGTCGAGCAGGGCCGCATGATCGCCGTTCGCCCCTTCGCGCGCGACCGCTTCCCGGGCTCGCTGATCGAAAGCGTGCCCGACATCGTGCACGCGCCGTCGCGCATCGACCGCCCGTATGTGCGCAAGGGATGGCTCAACGGCGCGCGCGCCGGCAGCCTGCGCGGCGGCGATCCCTTCGTGCCGGTGGAGTGGGACACGGCGATCCGCCTCGTCGCTGGCGAGCTCGACCGCGTGCGGCGGCGCTACGGCAACACGGCGATTTTCGGCGGCTCCTACGGTTGGTCCTCGGCGGGGCGCTTCCACCACGCGCGCACGCAGCTGCATCGCTGCCTCTACGCCCTCGGCGGCTGCACCGGCCAGGTCACCAACTACTCCTATGCCGCCGGCATGACCCTGATGCCGCACATTGTCGGCAGCAACGACTGCATCACCGGCCCGACCACCGACTGGCGCTCCATCCTCGGCCACGCCCGCGTGCTGCTCTGCTTCGGCGGGCTGCCGCTGAAGAACGGCGAGGTCTGCGCGGGTGGCGCCGGCGAGGGCCAGTATCGGCGCTGGCTGCGCGAGGCGGGTGCGGCCGGGATGCGCATCGTCAACGTCTCGCCGCTGGCGCTGGACGCGCCGGATTTCCTGCGCGCCGAGTGGCTGCCCATCCGCCCCGGCACCGACGCTGCGCTGATGCTGGCGCTGGCCCATGTCGTCGTCACGGAAGGCCGCGAGGACAAGGCGTTCCTCGCCACGCACTGCGTCGGCTGGCCGAATTTGCGGGCCTACATCCTGGGCGAGTCCGACGGGCAGGCGAAGACGCCCGACTGGGCCCAGCCCATCACCGGCGTCGCCGCCAGCAGGATCGTCGAGCTTGCACGCGCGATCGCCACCCAGCCGAGCATGATCACCGCCACGTGGTCGATCCAGCGCCAGGACTACGGCGAGCAGCCCTACTGGATGACGGTCGCGCTGGCCGCCATCACCGGCGGCATCGGCAAGCCGGGCACCGGCTTCACCTTCGGCTACGGATCGATCAACGGCGTCGGCAATCCCCGCCACGACCTGCCCGTGCCGTCGCTCTCCGCAGGGCGTAACCCGACGGGGCTGTTCATCCCGGTCGCCCGCGTCACCGACATGCTGGAGAACCCGGGCGGAACCTGCGCGTACAACGGCCGGCGCATCACCTATCCCGACACCAGGCTGATCTACTGGGCAGGCGGCAATCCGTTCCACCATCACCAGGACCTCAACCGCCTGCTGCGCGCCTGGGCGCGCGTCGAGACGATCGTCGTGCACGAGCCGTGGTGGACGGCGCTCGCCCGCCATGCCGACATCGTGCTGCCGGCGACCACCACGCTCGAGCGCAACGACATCGCCGCCTCCTCGCGCGACCGCTTCGTGCTGGCGATGAAGCAGGCGGTCCCGCCGCAGGGCCAGGCGCGCGACGACTTCCGCATCCTCGCCGACATCGCTGATGCGCTCGGCGTGCGCGATCGCTTCACCGAACAGCGCGACGAGGATGCGTGGCTGCGCCACCTCTACGACGCGGCGCGGGCGGGCTGGACCGCCGCCGGCGTCGAGACGCCTGATTTCGACGGGTTCTGGGACGCGGGATACCTCGAGTTCGCCCCGCCCGACCGCCCCTTCGTGCTGTTCGAGGGGTTCCGCGCCGACCCCTATGCCGAGCCTCTGAACACGCCCTCCGGCAAGATCGAGCTGTACAGCGAGACGATCGCCGGCTTCGGCTATGATGACTGTCCGGGCCACCCGGTCTGGCGCGCGCCGAAGGAATGGCTCGGCGCGGCCGCCGCCGCGCGCTTCCCGCTTCACCTGCTGTCGTTCCAGCCGGCCACCAGGCTGCATGGCCAGCTCGACCAGGGCCGCGTCAGCCTTGCCGCCAAGGTGGCCGGCCGCGAGCCGATCCTGATCGGCCCCGCGGACGCGGCCGCACGCGGCATCCGCACGGGCGACGTGGTACGCATCTTCAACGATCGCGGCGCCTGCCTCGGCGGCGCCGTCGTCGCCGATGGCATCCTGCCCGGCGTGGTGGCGATGGCGACCGGCGCCTGGTTCGACCCACTCGAGCCCGGCGTGCCGGGCGCGCTTTGCGTGCACGGCAACCCGAACGTGCTGACGCGCGACGAGGGGACCTCGCGGCTCGGCCAGGGGCCGGTCGCCCAGTCGTGCCTCGTCGAGATCGAGCGCTGGACGGAACCGGTGCCGCAGGTGCGCGTGCACGCCCCGCCACCGATCGAGGCGGCATGATGCTCACCCGCCGCACCCTGCTCGCCGCGGGCGCGGCGGCGGTCGCCGCACCGGCGCTGGCGCAGTCGATTGTCTCCGACATCGCCGATGTCAGCCAGCCGGTGATGCTGGATGACCGCATCGCCCGCGGCTACCGCCGCGATGTGCTGATCCGCTGGGGCGACCGCGTCGCCTTCGACGCGCCGCCCTGGAACCCGCATGTGCCGACGCCGGAGGCGGGGGCGACGCAGTTCGGCTGGGATGCGCGCGTGGTCGCGATCCTGCGTCCGCCACCGGCGGCCGACGGCGTGCCGCGCCTGATCCTGGCGGCAACGCACGCCGAGGTCGATCCGGCGATGGCCTTCCCTGCGCTGCGGCCGATGCCACGAGTGGAACAGGGCATGGTCGGCGCCTCGCTGGTCAATCTGATGTGGGCCGGCGGTCGCTGGGTCGTGGTGGACGGCGGGTTCCAGGCCCGCCGCATCACGGCGACAACGCTCTGCCGCTTCGCTGGCCCCGCCGCGGGTCATGTGCAGCTGCGGACCGCCGAGGACCCCGTCGGCATGGCGGCGCGCGGCGTGTTGCGCGCCGAAGGCGGCTGCGCAACACCCTGGGGCACGCTGCTGCTCGCTGAGGGCGACGCCACCGCCGAGCTCGCCGCCTGGCGCGGCGGCGCGGCGAACGAGGTGAACCGTGCCGGCTGGCTGGTGGAGCTCGATCCGCTTGACCCGACCTCGGTGCCGGTGAAGCACACCGCACCCGGCCGCTTCGCCAGGGAAGACGTCGCGGTCGCGCGTGCCCGCGATGGCCGTCCGGTTCTCTACATGAGCGAGGCGCGGGCAGACGGGTTCCTCTACCGCTTTGTCGCCGCGCGCGTCCCCGATGGCGAGAGCGCGGAGGCCAACACGACGCTGCTGGACGAAGGGCAGCTCGCGGTCGCGCGCGTCGAGAACGCGACGCTGACCTGGCGCCCGCTGCCGGCGCGAGCGGAGGCGCTGATCGATGCCCGGGCGGAAGCGGAGGCTGCAGGCGCGACGCCGTTCGACCGGCCGGCCGGGCTTGCGGTGCACCCGGACGGCCGGCTGTTCCTCGCCTGCCGCGGCAACCCCATGCGCGCCGCGCGCACGGACGCGCTCAACCCGCGCGCGGTGAACTCGTTCGGCCACGTCGTCGAGATCACACCCGCGAACCGCGATCACGCGGCAGCGACCGCGACGGGCGCGGTGCTGATCCTGGGCGGCGATCCGCGCCAGCCGGGTGCCACCGCGCGCTATGGCAGCGGCACGCTGGTGTGGCTGGCCGCCCCAGCGGTGCTGGAGGTCGATCCGCGCGGCCGGCTGCTGATCGGCACGGCGCAAGGCACGCTCCAGCGCACGACCGGCATCGCCGACGGAATCTACGTCTGCGGCACGGATGCCGGGGCGGGGCGGGGTGTGCTGAACCTGCTCTACGCGGCGCCGCGTGCGGCGCGCATCGGCGGCCTGCGGCTGTCGCCGGATGCCGCGACGCTGTTCAGCGCCGTGCGCACCCCCGGCGCCGAGGACGGGGCCGACTTCACCCGCCCGGCGACGCGCTGGCCCGCTTTCGAGCCTGCCGTGCCGCCGCGCACCACCGTGATCGCGATCGCGCGCGCGGCCGGCGGGGCGATCGGCGGATGAACCTGAACGGGGCCGCGCCTCGCCGCAGGGCCCGGGCCGTCCGGCGATCGGGGCATGTCATACCAGCCGCACGAAGGATGAACCTTCGCGCGGCTGGTATTTCACCTGTCCTCGTGCGCGCGGACGTCCCGCCAACCCCGCGCGCGATACCCTACGCACAAAGGTCGCACCTTTGTGCTCCGGGTATCAGGTGCCGATGACGCCGCCGTCGTCCTTGGTGATCACCACGGTCGCCGAACGCGGATAGCCCTCGCCCGCCGGCCAGTGGCTGGTAAGCTTGCCAGCGGCGAAATCGTCGGCCGAGGTGTTGGCGCCGGGATGCTGGACGTTGATGAACATCGTCCGCCGATCCGGCGTCGTGACCACGCCGGTGATCTCCTGGCCGCGCGGGCCGGTGAGGAAGCGGCGGATGGCGCCGCTGGTCGGATCGGCCGCCAGCATCTGGTTGTTGCCGAATACCGCATGCGGCCCCCTGTTCTGCTCGCTCTCGCCGATATCGGTCTGGATCCAGAGCCGTCCGGCGGCGTCGAACCAGAGCCCGTCGGGGCACGCGAAGATGCTCTCCGCGGTCAGCGGCCGGCCGGCGAGGTCGCGGCTGTTGTCCTGGGGGCCGGCGATCACGAACAGGTCCCAGGTGAAGCGCGTGCCCGTGTGGTCGTCATTCGCTTCGCGCCAGCGGATGATGTGGCCGAACAGGTTGCGCGCGCGCGGGTTGGCGGCGTCCACTTGATTCTCCTCGCGGCGGGCATTGTTGGTCAGC
>Ga0308410_1001264_pt1 | contig 14579 bp, 10 predicted proteins | sample HotsprOSTMatCore_FD_203467 | JGI IMG/M metagenome (GOLD analysis project Ga0308410, IMG submission 203467) | Hot spring phototrophic mat microbial communities from Octopus Spring, Yellowstone National Park, Wyoming, United States -... | ecosystem: Environmental > Aquatic > Thermal springs > Hot...
ATCTGGAGAAGTGTCGCTCTAAACAGCCATACCCTTTTATCAGCCTTTGCGTTCTCTGGAGGTTTTCTGCGGACGCTCCATCGCGGCTAAAGAGGGCATTTCGGACCGCCTCTCAGGTTGAAACCCTGCAGGTTCGTGGTGCTTCCACAGCAACGTTCATCTTTCCCACTCTGCTCTGCCGTACTCCCGCGATTTTTGATACCCGCTGCTTGCCAAGAAAAGGATCTCAATTTCCCTGAGGTTGTGAAACAGGTGCCATAGGAAGGGAACTAGCTGCGGGGCCTCCCGCTGTTGGCAGTTGGCCGGGTAGTGGTGTTAATCGCTGGAACAATCCAAATATTTCAGAATTCGTGCTCACCACCAAGCGTGTGTTGGGTCCGAAACACTTTTTGTACATCTCTATGGTCCGGATAAAGTCATAGAATTCGCCCATCTGTCGGATGGCATCGGCATACATCTGAATAATTTCCGCTTCGACTTCGCCGCGGATGCGGTTGGCTTCCCGCTTTCCCTCCCCCAAAATTTTTTCTACTTCGTAGTGCGTCAGGTTGAGTATTTCTTGCTTCCGGCGTTGTCCTTCGTTGACGTAGTATGCGGCAACGGACTCGAGGAAGGCAATCAATCGTCTGAAAGCTGCTTCCTGAACTGTGGGCACAAAATCGACTCGGGCAATGCCCATGTCTACAAGTTCGATACCTCGGCGTATTTCCTCCCCTTTGGATCCCCGATGAAGACGTTCGCGAACGGCGGCTTTCACCTGGGCTACGAGCTTTTCGCGACCCATACGGACCCGTTCTACTTCGCCTCCCGTAAGTACTCCGACGGGAGCTCGGGCGGGTTCCTCAGCGGCGGGAATCTGCGCGCCGGCCAGCTGGTGGCTTTCACCTCCCAGCATTCCCACTTGCAAAGTGTACGACAATTTTCGGTCGGAACTGCGGACCACCTCGGCGAGATTGACCGCCGTGATTGCATCGCGCAACTGACTTCGAACAAATTCTTTCACTCGTTGCTCCGCGTTGGCCACTGTCCGGAGTTCCTGGATAAATCGGATAGGGTCTGTAATCCGCCAGATAACCCATGGGGTGACCTCGATTTTTTTCCCATCAGCAGTCGGCACGTCTACGAGGACTTCACCGCCTGTCCCCAGCCAGAACTGATATGTCTTGGGAAACCGCCGCACTTCGTGAATAAACGGAAGTTTCCATTTAAGACCGGGTTCCGAGTACCCCGCGACGGGCTCCCCGAATTGCAGCACCACGGCTACCTCGCGTTCATCCACTGTGAAAAAAACATTGCCGACTAAGATCCATACCAGAATTAGAACAAGTGCCAGTGCGATAACCGAGGGGAAAATCCTAGTCATTGGCTCATCCTCCTGTTTTGGCTCAAGGAAGAACGCCACAGGCGTAAATCAGTCGCGGTGGCGAAAAAGTTTCCTTTGATTAAATTCGGGCAAAACCGCTGGCCGGCCAGACCTATCGTTGAACCTGCAAGTTTGATCCCGGCCCAGGGCACTGTTCCCGCCTTCTGTCTACTTGGTTTCCGTGGGGATTTGCATCAGTGGGAGAATGTTATCCTGCAGAGTGGAATCAACAACCACTTGGAGCTGGACGCGCCCAAGCAGTTCCTCCATAGTCTCGAGATACAATCGGCGTCGAGTTTCCGCCGGGGCTTTTTCGTATTCCCGGTATTGGGCCAAAAGGGCAGCAATTTCTCCTTGTGCCTCTGCGCGCCGTCGTTGGGCATAGCCCTCTGCTTCGCGGATGAGTTTGTCGCGCTCTGCCAGAGCGACGGGAAGCCGCATGTTCCGTTCCTTCTTCGCTTCGTTTTCCAATTGTTCACGTGTTTGCAAAGATGCATTGACCGCCTCAAAGGCTGGGCGAACGCGTTCGGGCGGTCGGATACGCTGCATTTGCAGGTCGCGAATTACGACACCGCAGTCGTACGAATCCAGGATCCGCTGCATAGCCTCCCGAGCCAATTGGGCAATTTCGCCACGCCGTTCGGTTAAGACCTCGTCGATGGAATAATCACCCACGAGTCGATTCATGACACTTTCTGCCACCGTTCGGATGACGCGCTCGGCGTAATGAGGGTCGGCGGCAGTGTGGAATCGAAACAAAAACTTTTCGGGTTCCTCTACTTTCCATTGGATTGTCCATTCAACGCTTGCTGCATTCAAATCCCCGGTAAGCATGAGTGACGCTTCCTCGTCGTTGGGTGTACCTCGTGGGGAGGGCAGTACAGGGAGTCGCATACTGTTTTCTGCCACGCTCACTTTTATCACGTCATCCACGATCGGAATTTTGAACCTCAGGCCGGGCTCCACCACCGGCGGTCGGAATTTTCCGAATCGAAGAACTACCGCGCGCTCGTGGGCATCGACAGTATAAAATCCGTCGGAGACGAGGTAGATGGCAAAAGCAAGCAGAATTACTATGGCGATCCACCCGCCGAGGGATATCCACGAAACCTCTCCAAGTTCCCATTCTCCGATATTCGGTCGCCTAGTTCGCGGCATGAGGTTACCTCCTGCAGACTACCAGGGGATAGCGGTAGGATTTTTGGGTGCTTCGTCCGCGTCGAATTCGAGTCCCTATCTGTCAACCTCTTGGAATTACCTATGAGATAACTGCTTCAATTGAAGCATGCACAACTATTTCTCAGACTCACAAATGGGCGGAATCTAACAAAAAAGGAACGCAATTTTGAATTGAAATTCCGCAAACACCTTTCGGATGAGTGTTTCCATGGATAAACGTTTCCATTCTTGCCAGAGACAACTTGCGTGGTTTTGGATCGGTTCCTTTTTCGGCCAACGTTTTTTCTAGAGTTTTCTGCTTTTGCCCGTGAGAAATCGTCAGGGGTAGGCTCGCCGGTGCTAGCCAGTGGCTGCCTCTTTAAGTCGTAAAGGGTTCCCCGAGTAAACCTTGACGTGATCTGCTAAGGGTATGCCTCTTACAAAGACTAAGCGATACCACACAGAACGTTTGATCCAAGTGTTTGGGACATTCCCACGACCGCTATCGCCGAAATTCCGTTTGCCCGAGCATCTTTCCGGCTATTTGCGGGGAAGCACTCATCACAGTACAGTGAGTTCGGGTAGTACAGGCCGGCGTCGGCGGTTTTGCACAATGATTTCGACCAGTCGGCGGGAAATGTTTTCCAAGTAGGGCCGAATGGCTGAGTCACCGAAACATTCGAGGGTTTTCCCTGTGTCGCCGTGGGTACGGATCTGCACGTTGATCGGGATTTCGCCCAGAAAAGGAATGCCTAACTGTTCGGCCCGAGCTCGGGCTCCGCCGGAGCCAAAAATTTCGTGTCGGGTGCCACACACCGTGCACACAAAATGGCTCATGTTTTCGATCATACCCAACACTTCTACATTAACCCGGCGAAACATTGTAATAGCCTTTGTGGCATCTAACAAAGCTACGTCTTGGGGAGTACATACCACCACAGCACCAGTGAGCGGCACCAGCTGGGACAAGGATATGGCAACATCCCCGGTGCCCGGGGGCATGTCGATCAGCAAGTAGTCAAGTTCTCCCCAGTCTGTGTCGCGGAGGAATTGAAGGAGGGCGTTATGAAGCATCGGGCCTCGCCAGACAACAGCTTCTTCCGGGGGAACCAGCAGCCCCATGGACATGACTTTCAGGCCGTCCACCTCGATAGGTTGGATCTTGCCACGTTCCAAAAACGGCTGCTGGCGAGTTCCCAAAAGGTGGGGTACACTGGGGCCAAAGACGTCGGCATCCAAAAGCCCCACACGCGCGCCCGCCTGATGGAGGCCATAAGCCAGAAACACAGCCACCGTGCTTTTACCTACACCTCCTTTGCCGGAGCCAACAGCGATAACTGCTTTGGCGGCAAGCCCCACCGGACCAAGCTTTTCGGCCGGCCGATGGTACTTCGAAATTTGTATTTCGATTGTCGATAGTTGAGGAAAACGTATCTGAAGCAGTTCTTGGACTTGCTCGCGGATTTTATCCCAGATCGGTGCCGCAAAACTCGTAAGCCCGATTTGGAGACGAAGTCGGCCGTCCCCGAGCTCCACTCCCTGGATCTGGCCAGCGCGCACGATACTCCGCCCGGTTTCTGGATCCGGAAATTCATCCAATGCTTGTTTGATGGCTTCCACACTAATATTTTGTTGACTCATGCTAATCTTGCGACCTTAGAACATCAGCAGCTTATAACATTCGGGTGGAATTTTGATTTCTTTTTCCCATGGTGGGATGCCAAAGGACCTGCGATAAAGCATTATATTAGTATAAGAGCAGCCCATTCCTGAATTTTGGAAAACTGTTCGCTTCCCTTCGATAACTTCCTTCCGAGGCAATTGCTTGCGAAGCTGTTTCCTTGGGGCTGGGAAATGGTCTCATTCTCGCCATGGCAGCGGAATGGGAGCGAGCTCACTTTCCGGCCAGGACCACCTGGGGAGGCTTTCGAAGTAACGATCCACTATTTTCGCCAACTCGGGGACTTTTTGCGGGGTCAAAACTACGTGCATCACCCCTAGGGCCCGGAAGGTGATCTCCTGAGCGATTGTTCCCCGGTTGAGGAGGACAACAAGGGGCATCGCCGAGAGATGCCCCTTTAGAGAATGGGTGAGTGATAGAAAATCCTCCAATTCCGCCGGCTGCCATTCGTAGATGGCGAAACTGGGCAATCCGCTGGCGAATTTCTCGCGAACGAACTGCAAATTCGGGGCACGCCGAAGCCGGACATCCGGGGATAGGTGCCGACGGAGGGTGGCCACCCACACCGGGTTCTCGTAGCATAGCCATACAGTTTTTTCCGGCTTAAACGGTTGTTCTTCACCGAACTTTAGCCAAGCAGGCCACCGCAACGTCATTTTCCGATGAAGCCTCGAAACCTAGAATTTTTTCTGTCCACTGTTGCCGGAAATGTTTTCTCCCATGCTGCCCCCCATGGCCCTCGGGATACCATCCCTTTTCATACCCATATTCGCACGGGTTCTAATTTGACACGATCCCTAGGGGATCCCCTTCCCGGTTTCCTGTGTCTTCCGACCCAATTTTATCCTGACGCTATTTGCCTGAGACAGGCCGGGTTCCTCCGCCTTACTCAGATTTCAAAAAAATGTTGGAGAAAGCTCGGCAATCCCGAAGCATCGGCACTCACCTCTGGAGGATGTTCCCGGATTTGGGAAGGCCCGTGCCGTGATAGGAACGCTGGCACTCTTTGAAAAATTCTTTGGACAGTGATATTCGAGTTTGGATCAAGGTGAAAAATTTTCCATTCGTTGTGACTTCAGGGGCATTTACTTTTTTGCTGTCTGGCAGAAAGACCGAAGATAGTGCAATGGACTTCTTAGTTTTTCGTCGGCCAACTGTTACGAGCCGCGACTCTCCGCAGGGAAGCCACTACGGAAACCGCACTCTCACCCCCGGGGAAAGATACACCCCACCTTGGAAGCGAGATTCCTCACAATTTACGCGAGGTCGCGGACGACCGACGGATCCCCTGAGGTCCTTATCTCTCTGTGAATCGGATAGCAGTAAAGAGGCAAAGCGGCTCAGCGGGGGAGTGATCCCCCGGGGAAATTAACCCTCTAGCGATCAAAAGTTCACTATTTCTCGGAGGGGGGACCGGAATATGGTTCCTCTCCTTCAGAGTTATCGAGCTCTTCGAACGTCGGCAATTCCTCGGCAAGAAGCTCTTCCGGTTCTCCGCTTGGTACTTCGAGGGCGGGCAGGTGAGGCCGAGCCTTTGGCACACGAGGTGGGGCGGGGGCTTTTTTCGGTTTTTCAATTTCGCCAAGGAGACGGAGCAGGCTTGCCCGGGTAATTCCCAGCAACCGTGCGGCCCGGGCTTTGTTTCCCTTGGTTTTCGCCAGGGCACGACGAAGCAATTCGTCGCGAACTTCCAAAAGAAACTTTTCCAGTTGAATGCTTTCCTCTTTGATGGTCGGGAATTTGGCGGCCTGGACCGCAAAATAGATTCGCTCCGGTAAATCTTCCGCTCGAACGAGGGGCCCGCTTGCTCGGCGGTGAATCTCGGTGATCAAAGCTTGCATTTCGGCGACATTGCCGGGCCAATGGTAGGCTAGAAGCCAGTCCAGAGCTTCCGGGGTGAATCCGCCAATTTGTTTATCACCTGTGCTGTTGCATTTTTCGAGGAAATACTGGGCAAGAAGGGGAATGTCTTCCGGGCGGCCGACCAGAGGTGGCAGTTCTATCACAAGAGTGCTGACCAACGAGGCAAAGTGGAGATCGGCTTTTCCGCGGTTAGCCAATTCCACTAACGGCTCGACGGAAGTGGCCACCACCCGAAGATGAAATCCTGGGTCGGCCATCAGTTTGGCCAGCTCCGCTTGGACCTCTTGGGTAAGTGTATCTGCGTTTACTAGAAGGATAGTCCCGATGGGCAATTCGCCGGGTCCCGGCCGAAATCGCATACTGGCTAGGAAGGTGGAATAAACCACCTCGCCTCCCAAAATGTCGCAACCAAGGGTAACGCAGATGGAACGGGCAGATTCTTTCGTGAAAGAATGGATCGCTTGAGCGACTTGCCGCCGACCTGTTCCCGGAGGTCCTGCGATAAGCACGTGGGCCTGGCACTGGCAAATCGCCCGAAACTGCCTTCGGGCTTGCTCCATCCTGGGAGATGTCCCGATGAGGGCCTCGATTACTTGCGGGAACGATTCCTCCTGCAAAAACCGGTGAAGCCGAAGGTGCCAATCCTGGGGGCCTTCTGGAGCTTCGACGGGAGCCAGGGAAAGGGCATGCCCAGTTTTTTGGGGGGTAGGGTCGATGATGCCCACAACGCCAAGAAAACCACCGGAATCTTCGTATAGCGGGACATAAGTGACCCGATGGGATTGCAAACTTCCGTCGGCCGCTTGACGCAGAACTTCTCCCTGCCGCAGGTTCCCGGCGAAGACCTCAGGAGAAGGGCAGACAGTTCGAAGAAGCTTAGAGACTGCCGACCCTCCTTCACGCTCTGCCTCAGGGGGAGCCCACAGACATTCTTGGCCGATGATTGCCTCCGCGGAAGCACCGAAGAAATCGAGGAAGGCAGGATTGCACCAGATCAGTCGTCGCTTGGCGTCCACAACGTATACGGGCTGCACAGCTTTTGCCAAAAGGTGGGCAAAAGGGCCAATCGAAGGGCGACGCTCGGTCATGGGAGGTATTTGCCTTGGAGTCGGCCTAGCCGAGCAACTTCTGGGCAATTCCAAGCCTGAAGCGGATCACCGACCGGAACGGATATCTGCTCACATCGATCCGGAGAATTCCCGGAACGCTCTTCCCCCGCACACTCCCAGTGTACCTCCGCAAGAAATGCTGTGGGAAATGCCGCAGCCGGACGCGCGCTGGTGGTGGTACCAGGAGTCCACCTCCGGTCCGATCCAAGGAAAGTCTCCTTAGGATCTACACCAGGGGTACTCTGACGATTTGAGAGGTGGGAATACCGATTGGAGTTCAGAGAGTTCGGTTTGAAATTCTCGGAGGACAGTCCCCCCGCCACAGCCTTGAGGGTGGGAGCCAGAGGGCTTGCCCCATAAGACCAATGAACCCAAGGTTGCCACCACAAGCCGATTCCAATGGTAACGATCGCACAGGCCCAGGCTGCCACATGGGGACCGGCTGCCCGGTTCGGTTGGATATCCTTAGAAGGGGAGGCAAATATTAAGGCGGCTACCACCCGGAGATAATAAGCTGCTCCAACGGCTGTATTAATCGCCGCAAGTACGGTTAGTCCTACGAAAATTCCGAAGGCATCGGCTTGGGCAGGGGGAATGCTCAACGCACTACCGAAAACAAACAGTTTTCCCCAAAATCCTGCAAGGGGCGGAACACCTGCTAAACTTACCAAACAAATCACCATGGCCCAAGCCACTAGTCGGGTTTGCAAATCATTTGCCCATCCCCCTCCGAAAAGATCCTCAATATCTCGAACTTCTCTGCCGTCTTTCCGAAGAGCCAAAATCCCCGCAAAGACCCCTAGGGTAGCCAACGAATAAGCGAGCAGATAAAAACCGAATGCCGCGGCTCCGTCGAAGCTCACCACGGGGGCTCCTACCCGACCGGCTCGACCCGCGGCATAAGCTGCCACTCCCAAAAGCATGTAGCCTGCATGGGCAATCGAAGAGTAGGCCAGTAGCCGCCGCAAATCTTGCTGCAACAATGCCCCAAGATTGCCTACCACCATACTAGCTGCAGCAAGAATCGCCAGCAAACCCCAGCCGGGGTCAAAGGTCGCAGGGAATACCAGTCCCGAAAGTCGCAAGAAAACCACCAGAGAAGCAATCTTCGGCAACACGGAAAGGAAGGCTGCGTTCGCAAACGTCGTCCCACAGTATACCTCCGGAGCATAAAAGTGGAAAGGTGCCGCCGCTGCTTTAAACGCCAATCCCATACCTGTGAAAACCAAGGCAAGCGTAGCCAGCAGAGCCGCACCACTTCCCGGAGAAAGGCCCGTGCGAAGTCGTGTTGCGATGATATCCCAGTCTGTCGAGCCTCCGATCCCGTAGAAAAAAGACAGCCCGTAAAGGAGCATAGCCGAGCTAAAAACACTCAGAAAAAAATACTTTAGCACTGCTTCGCGACCGAGCCGATCACCTCGTCCGATCGACAGGAGGACATAAGTACTCAGCGACAGAAGCTCAAGGCCCACAAAGAGAAGTACCAGGTTTTTGGCCGAGGTGGCCAGCATGGCCCCGGTCGCGCCCAGCAGAAGGGTTGCCAAGTACTCCCCGTCGCCCCGGAGCGGAATAGGCTCCCACTGACAGAGCACAAGAAGGAACACAGCTCCCAAAAGGAGGGCTCGGAAATACTCCCCGATGGAGTCGCTTACGACCTCACGCTGAGCCAAATGGGATACTTTCTCCGGGCCGATGGACCAAAGAAGAAAACTTCCGAAGATTGCGGCTAAAGCTATCCATCGCCATAGGAGCGGTTTGGAAACCCAAAGGCCGCCCAAGTAAATGGCCAGTGCCGCGGCGGAAAGCAAAAGCTCTGGGGCGATCACCAGCAAAGTTTCCGGCGTCATCGGTTTGCCCCGACCTCCTTGAAGCTAAATCTATACGTCAATTACTGCCGAACATGAATATGCCGAGATGGGATTGCCTGGAAACCTCTGACTCATTTTGCCGGAATAATTCGGCGGGGGTGGGCTTCCGGAATAATCCGGTCCCAAATCCCACCTCGGGGAAGCCTTTAGCGAGCTTTGCCGGAATTCGTGCCTGCAGAGCCACCTGGGATCCGATGTGTTGTGTACCGAAGTCTACGCCTCTTGCATCGGCAAATTGATTGCCCGGCATTTCGGTGCTTTGAGCGATAATCCTGTTAAGGGCTCGCTGACTTGGGGCAGATAGGTAGGAGATGGTATGCTCCATCCTTCGCAGGAAAAACTGCGGATAAACCCCAATCCACACTACCAAAATTGCCAGGGGGACAAGGGCCCAGATCTCTCGGCTGCCAAGATCTTTTTGCTCCAAGCGGCCTTGCTCCCAGGAAGCACTTGGACCGTGGGGACAGTGGGATGAGATGGCGGCAGAGCTGCTATCGTTCCGCAACGAGGCCGGCTTGCCATCCCCCGGCAATCGCAGTGGTCCGAAGATAACTCGTTCCATCATCCACAACATATACCAGGCACCGAGAACCACTCCGGAGACGGCCAGCACCGATAGCACGCCCAATAACCCGAACCACTGCGGGGGGCACTGAGCTTCTCCCCAGGCTCGCTGAAAGAACCCAAGGAGCACCATGACCTCTCCGGCAAACCCATTCAGTCCCGGGAGACCTATACTGGCAAAAACCATTAGCCCCATGAAAAAGGCCCACACTGGCAACATTCGGGCCAGCCCGCCAAAAGCTGCCATCTGTCGGGTATGGAAACGTTCATACAGCATTCCTACCAGGGCGAATAGCGCGCCGGTGGAAATGCCGTGGTTGATCATCTGGAGAACACCCCCAGCAACTCCGGTAGGTGTAAGGGAAAAAACGCCCAGCATGCAAAATCCTAGATGGCCGATGCTCGAAAATGCGATAAGCCGTTTCAGATCCTGTTGGGCCAAAGCTACCAAGGATCCGTAAACAATTCCCGCCACACACAAAACAGCCAACGACGGCAGGCAGTACGCGGTAGCATCCGGCAACATAGGCAGGCAAAAACGCACAAAGCCGTAACTGCCAACCTTCAACAAAATGCCTGCCAGCAGAATACTCCCTGCTGTTGGGGCCTCCACATGGGCCAAAGGCAACCAGGTGTGGAAAGGAACCAAAGGCACTTTGATCGCAAACCCCGCAAAAAGTCCCACAAACAATAGAAGCTGTGTGCCAAAATCCATAGGTCTGCTGGCTAACGCCGTCGTCAGTTGTGGGATGGAGAAGGTCAGACGGCCAAACTGGAAGTAGTGCCAGAGACTGATCCCTAATAAGGCTAGAAAAGTGAGGACACTTCCGGCCAACGTAAACAGGAAGAATTTAATAGCTGCATAACGGCGGGCTTCGCTTCCCCAAATCCCTATGAGGAAAAACAACGGAATGAGGGTCAACTCGAAAAAGATATAAAAAAGTATGAGATCTCGGGCCACGAATACTCCGAGCATCCCTGTTTCCAAGAGCATAAGATGTCCGTAAAAGGCTCGGGGACCCATCTGAATATCGGTCCAGCTTACGGCCACGCTCACCACCGTGAGGAGTGCTGCTAGCAGGTAAAGCCACAGGCTGAGACCATCCAAGCCCATGCTCAGACGAATATCGAGCCAAGGACTACTCTGTCCCATCCATGCCAAGTCATCAACAACGGCAAACTGGCCGGGCACAATGGCTCCTTGAGGCCCGTCCACCGGATAAGCCCCGGCCAAAACCAGGCCAATCGCCAGGGTCAGTAAGCTCACTACAAGGGCAGTGTGTCGCGGTGGACCTGCCCCCGTCCAAATCACAATGGAAGCTAACGTCGGCAGGAAAACGCTCGTTACCAAAAGGATTTCCATTGGATCTGGTATGCCTCCCCTGAACGTCGTGCCCAATAAGAACAAAACTCCAATTTTTCGAAGAACCTGAAACCTAATACAGTCTCGTTAAATTCCGCGGCTCCCGGCTGGTCATTCTCCGACGCCGAAGCCAGGCGTTACCCCTCTTTGGACTTCCTGCCTAACCGGCGATTTTCAATCTGGCGTCCATCGATCGCAGCTATCGGATGCCGCGCGCTATACCTGTTTTCTTGTCCGCAGAGACTGCTCCCCCGCACCCCGGCTGCTCCGAAACGTGCTTGATAGCCTACCTTTGTCCGCCGAGCACCCCGCTGTCGACCTTCCTTAAGGAAATTACCCCTAAAAATGTAGGTTGCCCCTAAAGACCTTTGGGCCTAACTGGCAGAATTTCTGCTTCTTTATCACTTAAACCTGGACAACCGGAATTTGCAATAGGTTACATACATACCTAGGAACTAGGCCAACGCAGTTCTTCCGATACATCGGATACATTGTCGACGCGAATAGCCGCCGGGAGTCTGCCGCCCGGTGCCGTAGCACTAAAGTAGCAAAAGCATAAGAAATACTAGCACAGCACCTAGCATTGCCAGGGCATAAGAGGCAATCGCTCCCCGCTGGGTTTGCCGAAGTACCGAGCCAGCAGTCGTAAGCACCCGGGCACATCCGTCAACTAAACCCAAATCGACAACTTTTTGGTCCACGATTTGGCATACTTTGGCTAACCCCTTTAAGGGAGTCACAATACAGTAGTCGTACAGTTCGTCGAAGAAAAACTTGCCGTACGAAATACCATAAAGTCCGAAAGTTTTAGTGATTCGAGTTATCGCAACAAGCAATGAGTAACCAAAAGGCAAGTAGAGAAGGGCTGCCGTAAGGATACCGATGCCGGCACTCATGCTGCTCCATAAGGCGATGTTCTTCGCAAGAGCTCCGTATTCGGAGTGACTCTCGGCCTCGCTCGGTGTTCTGACCGCTTCCACTGAGGGAGTGCTGGCGAGCAGACCGTGCACGCCACCGGGGAGAAAGTCGATCCAGCCCGCGCCGACAGCCCCCACAGCAAGCACGATCATAGGTACGAGCATCACCTTAGGGGATTCGTGGGGACGATGCCCCCCAGCTGCCAGGCTTTCCGGGAATCGTTCCTGCCCGTGGAAAGCCCAAAAGAACGCGCGAAAAGTGTAGAAGGCTGTCAACCCCGCAGTAACCAAAAGCACCCAAAACAGGATGGACTTAAGTCCCGAACTATCGCCGTGCTCAAGCAGCTCGTGAAGGATGGCATCTTTGCTCCAAAAGCCTGCCAGTGGGAAAATTCCTGCCAGGGCCAGGGCCCCGATAAGGAATGCCAGATGTGTCCAAGGTAACCGCCGCCAAAGCCCCCCGAAATTCCGGAGGTCGATTTCTCCGTTCAGGGCGTGCATGACACTTCCCGCGCCCAGGAATAACAAAGCCTTGAAGAAAGCATGAGTAAACAAGTGAAACATCCCAGCTGCGATTGCCAAGGAGGTGCCCAGGCCCACAGCCGTGAACATATACCCAAGCTGACTAATCGTGGAGTATGCGAGAATTCGCTTTAGGTCCGTCTGAGTCAACGCGATGAGTGCTGCAAGAAGAGCAGTGAAGGTGCCAACGACAGCGATAATGATTTGGGCCTCCGGGGCCACCTGGTAGAGCGGCGCGCATCGAGCCACCAAGTATACGCCTGCTGTGACCATGGTTGCCGCATGGATTAGCGCGCTGACCGGTGTAGGCCCCTCCATAGCATCGGGTAACCACACATGAAGGGGAAACTGGGCGCTTTTACCGCAGGCTCCCCAGAATAGCAACAACGCAATGGCAACACCTGTTAGGTTTCCCACGAAGTGATCGGTCCCAGCAGCCAAACGCATTTGGCCAAAAATTCCGGGTACTGTCGGTGTATCGTGCATGTTAAGGGTGCCATAAGCCGTCCATAAAAGGAAGACTCCCAGGGCAAAACCGAAATCTCCGACTCGGTTCACAAGGAACGCCTTTTTCGCTGCCGCGGCAGCTGCCGGCCGATGATACCAAAACCCAATGAGCAGGTAACTGCACAAACCCACCGCTTCCCAAAACACATACAGCAGCAGGAAATTACTCACGGAAACGAGCATCATCATTGAGAAAACGAAAAGACCGAGATAGGCAAAGAAACGCCAGTAACCTGGATCCCCCGCCATGTAGCCGATGGAATAGATCACCACCAACAGCGACACTACCGTTACCATAACCAGCATGAATACCGTCAAGCCGTCGATCCTTAGGGTTATGGAAATTTGGAAGGGACGGCTCGCAGTTTCCCCGCCTTCGGAAGCGATTGGATAGGCTTGCTCTATGCTGGCCCAGGTCCATAGGGTAACGACTTTTTCGAAGCCAATCGCCGGAGCGGGACCCTGATCGGGGCCTGTCGATTCGAGGCTGAATGCTTCACCGGACTGCGACCGAAGAGCAGTCAACTCCTGCCACAAGGCGGCGGCAAGAGCTAGGCTGGCGATCACCGCCAGGGTCACTCCCGCTACTACGGGGATGTGACTTCGCTCCCGCAACACCTTCGGGCCAATTGCAGCAGTGATGATTGCCCCGAGGATGGGACCGGCCAAAGCTAGGATCAGCAGACTTTCGGTCTCGAACATATCAATCCCTTCGGCGATGTCTGCCATGCCGCGTCTTGTTTCGGCCTTGCAGAATGCTCCGCCTATTAGTGTTGCTCTTATCCCGCTGGCTTCGCCGACGTCGGAGACTATTAGCCGTGTGAGGTGAGAATGGGTTTACCCCGCGTCTAGATCTTCGAAGGCAGCTTTTTACCAGGTTCTCTCAAGGCACCGTTTAGCCTCGAGAAAGAACGAGGCCGAAAATTTCCGACCAGCATCGCGATCGCTTTTTGTATCTGTAGCGTTGACGGTAGTCGCAAAAATTCCGTGTCTTTAGATTGCAATGCGGATTTATATCGTAGGGCGGAACTCCTCCTCGTCGCTCGCTGGCTGAGGCTTGAGTCCGGCCACTGCGAGGGAAGGCCAAGTTGGTTTTCTCTCCGGAAGCACCTCGGCGGCTTCAGATAGAAGCTCGGTCTGAGGAGCTGGCACACCGGGTTCGCGAAGGGCGGTCCAAAATAGGGCATCCAGTGTTCGGCTCTCCCGAAACGCAACAAGCACTAGGGCCAAAGCGATAGCCGCCTCGGCCGCAGCAACCCCGATGATAAAAAGCACCAAAATCTGACCGCCAAAGTCGTTGTGGAAGCGGCTCCAAGCCACAAGCGATAGGGACACACCTTGTAAAATCATCTCTAGCGACAGAAACATAAGAATCAAGTTTCGTCGCACAATAAAACCAATCGAGCCCACGCCTACCAGAACGGCCCCGACAACGAGGTAGTGAACCAGGAGGGCAGTTTCGTTCATGGCGTAAGATTCCGACGTTAAACTTTGAGGATCGGTGTTTGAAACGTTTCCCTGAGGATAGCGCGCGATTTTTGTATTTTTTCCCAAGGAGGAGGGAGTTCGCTGGCAAGTCAGAAAAATCTCTCACCGCCCACGTCAAGGCCAACCCTTTATTGCGGGTCCCCCTTTTGCCAGAGGACCCCACGGACTGCAGCTGT
>Ga0308410_1001265_pt1 | contig 14571 bp, 16 predicted proteins | sample HotsprOSTMatCore_FD_203467 | JGI IMG/M metagenome (GOLD analysis project Ga0308410, IMG submission 203467) | Hot spring phototrophic mat microbial communities from Octopus Spring, Yellowstone National Park, Wyoming, United States -... | ecosystem: Environmental > Aquatic > Thermal springs > Hot...
TACCGACAAATCGCGTCCTACGGCATATCCGGCAGATTCGCTCTACCCCGAACGAAGGCTGCATCAGAAAAAATCGGACGCGGCCGAACAATCCCCTCGAAAATCGCGTCCCTTCGGTACATCCCCGTCAGCCCGAACTTGCCCCAAAACCCGCAGTTCCGGCATATCAGATACTACCGCTACCGGACCGATAGGTTTATTCCGGGCGGTACAAGCCTGGCGGGGGGTATGTGGCCTATCGCGACTTGGTCCAGCCCAGCCGCCCTGCCGCCACGGCCGCGCTGATAGCCCCCGCGGGCAACTTGCTGTAGCCGTTGGGCCAACATGCCGAATGTCCTCGTGGTATTCCTGGTCGCGCACAGCCCCGCCACCAGAATTGCTTTGGCGCCCGAAATGCAAAACGGCGCTGCACGAGATGAGCGGTCGGATGCTAGGAGCACCTGGCCGCCTTTAAGCGCTTGGCGGACTACGTTATCGGGCGATGAAAAACTCTGCCGCTGGAAAATCGTTTCGCGCTTATTGACACTGAGTCTCAAAATCAATATAATCAAGTGCTGTTCGATGACCGACCCGGACGCCAGGGTATGTCGGCCCAGGCAACATGCAGCACCGGCATGCCGGTAGGCGAGCCGGCAGCGGCAAGAGGTATTGGCGGCATCGCGCCGAGCCAGGTTGGGGCCAGCAAACAGTCGAAAATGGGAACGTTTTTCAGGCAACGCAGCGCTGGCCGGCACAATGTGCAGTCTGCCGCTTGGATTGCGGACGCGCGCCATTTTCGGCAACGCCACCCTGACCGGCCGTTTGTAGGTCTTCAGCGTCGCCAAGATTTCCAACGCTAGACAGCCAGCAGCACCTGCCACGTGCGGCCGTTGTGCTGCCAGCCATCCAGCCTCGAACCAGGTGCACCCCACCCAGCGCGCACAGTTGGCCCAAACCATTCGTTGGGGTGCGCCATGCTTTGTATTGCTCGACAGCAAGGAGCATTCGGCCAGTAATGCCCAATACGCCCGGTCTGCATTCTACGCAAGTACAACAGCCTGTTTGTGGCTGCAAGCACGGGCGGGAGGACTGCGCCGTCTGCCCGGAGAAGCGAGGAGCCAGGGTAATCAGTTCCGAGGAACTGCTCGGCGGCGGCCGCCAGTTGTTCATTGTGCATAAAGGACAGGTGTACCGCCTTATTCTTACACGCAACGACAAATTGATTCTTCAAAAATAGGCTGCCGAGGGTAGGCGCACACTACCAGCGGCGGGTCTTTCGCCAGCAGGCTATTGTGCCGGGCGGTCGCCCAGGCAAGGCCAGCCAGCTCTTAGTTTCTACCAGATGCCTTATGGACGGCGTGGACGGTCTGCGCCGTTTCGGTGAACTTCACAAGCCATAAAGGATCGCAAAATGAATGATTCGATCAAACGTGCGGGATTCACACTCGTGGAGATGCTGGTCGTTATTGCGATCATCGCCATGCTCATCGCCATGCTGCTTCCTGCGGTGCAAATGGCCCGGGAAGCGGCCCGCCGCATCAGTTGCTCCAACAACCTGAAACAGCTTGGTCTTGCCTTGCACAATTACCACGCTGCGACGGAGTGTTTTCCTGGCCTCGGGCGGACCAGCCAGACCAGCTTTTCCGTCCAAGCGCAGCTCTTGCCTTACGTCGAGCAGGAGAATGTGCGAAAGCTGATTGACTTCAACCAGCCGCTATATGTTGGCCGCAGTCACTCGCAAACACTCAATCCCCATCAGCGCTCCGCAGCCAGGATGCGGTTGGCGCTGTTCCGCTGTCCGGCCGACGGCCAAGCAGACCTGCTGGAGGATGCGCCCGACGAAGTGCTGGCCGGCGGAAACTATATGGTTTGCAGCGGTTCTGGAACCGGCACGAATTACGATTTGCGCTATCCGACCGACGGCCTGTTCCACTATGGCTCAAACTACGGCTTGCGCGCCGTCACCGACGGGTCGAGCAACACGTTGGTGATGTCGGAGACGCTGTTGGGTTCGGGAAAACGCTTGAGCAACTACACCCCCACCAGCGCCGAGAAAAAACGGCTGGCGGGTTTTCTCGACGGCTTTTATCCCCGCAGCGGAGCACCAGGGCTTACGCGAGGTGGCACAGTCCTCCAAGACCCTGACTTGCCTGCCCTGGCCGATGCCGCAACCGACTGGTACGGCAATCGCGGCTTCGGCTGGATTGTCGGCAAGCCAATGGCCACGAGTTTCTCGGCCTACTTGCCGCCCAACTCCGATGTTCCAGATATGCACGCGCATGGCATCGGGTTTTTCTCCGCACGCAGCAACCATCCGGGCGGCGTGAACAGCTTGTTTGCCGATGGCAGCGTGCGGTTCGTACGCGACCGAATCGATTTGGCGTTGTGGCGAGCTTTAGCGACTCGGGATGGAGGCGAGGCCGTTGAAGCGTTCTGACTGTTGACGTTCGCAATGCCTGGGGACACCGACCAATAGGAAAACTTTAGACCAGCCGGTCACTGCCTTTCGCGAAGATCAATAGGAGAACAGACAGCCATGCGCCGTCCGGCCCTGGCCATAAACCGCCGATGGGCGGTGCTGACCTTAAATAATCGCTTACGGTGTAACTTGTGCGCATTTGCGAGCATGTTTTCAAGTGATCTGGCGCATGTTTTCGGTTGATCTGGAGGGCTACGCTCTGTCGTGGCCGTATTACCAGTGCCGGTGGACGCGACCGCAGCGTCCCTTCAAACCATCGTTTGGTTGCGGCTGAGGGCAGCGCTGGTCAGCACGAACAAACAAACTCGCAAAAGCGCAGCTGTGCCGTCATGGGCGTTCTGCGGAGCAATCCTCAAAGCGGTTGTTACGCGCTACAGCATTATGATTGTGCGGTGTGTTGTTCTAGGCCTGTGTTTCAGAGTGAAAGGAGATTTTTCAATGGTTGCTGGTAATGTACGTTTGGCAGTAATTGGTGGTCTGTTGTTCTTTGCAGCCGGTCGTGCGATTGCAGCAGAAGACTTAGGGCTGCTGTTGGTGGCCCACGGTTCTCCTAGCCCCGACTGGAATCGCCCCGTGATCGAGCTTGCCCAGCGCGTAGAGCGCCAGGTGGGACAGAAGCACGGCTATCGGGCGGTGAAGGTCGCCATGTTGGAATCGGCGAAACCAGATATCGCTGCTTCCTTGCGCGAGCTGGAAGCGGCCGGCTGCCGCCGGATTGTTGCAATACCGCTTTTCATTTCTCACTCTTCGCACACGCTGTTCGACGTTCCAACGGCGTTGGGAGTCCTATGGAGTCCCAGGTTAGTTCAGCAGCTCGATTCAGAAGGAATCGCCGTAGCCCGGCCGCGCCTGCCGGTTGTGATGACCACCCCGCTGAGCGACGGCAATTTGCTAGAAGATTACCTGTTGCGCGAAGTGGAGCGTCTGTCCAAGTCGCCCTCGGACGAAGCCCTCGTGCTGCTTGCCCACGGCGATGAAGACCATCAACCGCTTCTTACTCGTCGCTTTCAGCAACTGCTGGACAAGGTGGGCGACAAGACCGGTATTGAGCATCGCAGCTTAGCCTTTGTGGCCGTCGGCCAGCAATATGCCGATAAGGGACTGCCGGCCATCGAAAAAGCCTTGGAAGCACGTCGCCGGGTGCTGGTTGTCGCCACGTACTTGAACCTTACCGCCGAGCAACTCCATCGACGATGGGTAGCCCAGGCTGCCCGCGCCGCCCGAAAAGACCCGCTGGCCAATCGCAACGTGGTGTTTTCCGATCGGCCGTTGATTGCCGAAGCTGCTTTGCTGGAGTGGATCGACGAAATGGCCTCCGGTGCTGCCCGACATTTCGGTTCCAAATGAACCCCGGCCTGGCTTGCCAATGACCGAACTCGGTGCGCGTGCAGCGGCACTGCCGCAAGCGATCGAGCGCCCTGCCGCCGATGCAACCGGGCAACCAGCAGGGGCGATTGAATCGCTTCTGGGCAGGCTAACATCGCCGCACGGCTACAGCCCAATCTTGCACAGGTTGCAGTGCAACCAGGATTCTGGCAGTTGCTGTCCGCGTTGCAGCCGTAGCGGTCGGATGTAGTAGCGCCCAGCAATGCAGGTCGCCGACTTCTGCGCAAGCCGGCCAGCAGGACGCAGCATGTCTTCCGGCGACGATTCAGACGCGAAAGTGCAGCCGTGATAAGCGGTGGGCACGGGAAGTGAACCCAAAAACGCAAACCCCAGCACCGTAACCAGTTACGTCGAAACGTGCAACCCCGGTGGCACGAAAAGCGGCACAGTTTCGGCACAACCCGATCTACAACGCCTGGCCGAAGCCTTGCTGAGCCTTCCCGAAGAAGACCGGCGGCGGCTGCTGCGGCTGTTGCGAACCGACGCCGCCGACCAATGACCGCTTCTCGGTGACCGCGTGACCGCGACGCAGCTAACCGCTTTTCACGCCGGAACCTGGCTGCCGACATCAAAAACGGGCATCTTTCGACGCCGCAAGCTAGGTTCCAACATCAAAACACGCTGCTGTTTCAGCCCGCAAAACGGGTGACCTGGCGTCGGCGGCGGTGGTTCATCAAGCATCGCCCGCAATGTTCCCTCTTCCGGCCCGGTCTGCTGTCGGCCTGCAACTGCCCACACCCTGGGCTTGGCCGAGAAGACTTCGGCCAGCAACGCCCCCGCATTTATCCCCTGCCAATTTTTTTTGGTGACCCTCTTGACGCCAAATGTAACCCTGTTACGATAAGCGGTAGCATTGTTGCGTCAAGTGACACACAAGTAGGGAGGTACGAAATGCCATTTGAACAGCTACTCCAGCGTTTGAAGGCCGAAGTGGAACGCAGGGGCGTAAGTCGAGTGGCCGACGCCTGCGGCATCAGTGCCGCATCTGTGAGCCGCATCATCCGGGGTGAGCAGTGGCCGTCCAGAAGTGTGCTCGAAAAATTGCTGAACTACGTCGGCCTGGCGTTTGATATTAGTGACCTTCCACGCCCGTTTCACAGCAGCCGAACCGTGCTCGGTCTGATAGAGGGGCAGCCGTTCACGCCGTCGGTCGTGGAAGCGTTGGCCGACGGGCTGCGGGAGAGTTTCGTAGGGAAGTATGGCCGCCAAGTCACCGGGCAAGAGCCGACAAACACCATTTACGGCCTGGCCGGGACGGTCAGCGAAGCACGCATCACCGCCTGTGACGCAAACGGTTTGCGAGAGTTGCGACCGGGCACGCCACAACAAGGCGAAAGCTTTGTAAAACTGCTCATGGCCGCCGTGACGCTGAAAGCACAAAGGGTGACCGCCGGCCCGGTGTTTGTGCCACACAATTGCTGGCCGCCGCAAACCCCCCAAGCCGAAGCCTTGGCAAGCGTGCTGCTTGGCCGTTTGCTGGGCGACGTTTTGGATATGCTGCTTATTGAACAACTGCCAAACCTGCCAGCGATCGAAAGCGACGAAGATACACCACAAGCCGTGGCGACGGCGATCTGCGAAAACGGCAGCGATCGGCTGTTCCGCCGCGACGAAAACGGCCGGCCACGCGGCTTGCTCTTGGTCAGCCCGGCGAAGGTTGCCGCCTGGGCGGCTGCGGCTACCGGAACGCGGAGCCTTGAGTTGGCAAGCAGCCGGCTGGCCGGGTTGGAGGTTGTCGCGTTTACCCTGCCCGAAGACTTCGAGGGCTTGGCGGTCGTGTTGCCGCGAGACCGCATCTTCTTCCGGTGCGACGACCTTGAAGTTATCCGGGCTGAGGAGTCCACCGTCGAGTACGCCTACTGCGGCCTTCGGGTCACGGCCCGCTGTGACTGCAAGGTATTGGCGAGCGATGATGAGCGGTTGTCGTTTGTGATAAAGCTGAAACAAGGGGGAAACTGAAATGGCAAAGTTTGTGTTGGACTGCACGCCGAACGCCGTCGAGAAGCCAACCCCGCTGGCCCCGGTCAAGCTTGGCTGCAACGTGCAACAAAGGATTGCCGAGGCGGCTGCCGAGGCTGTGCGGTTGGAAGGGCTTGGACTGACCGAGCAGGAACAAGCTGAATGCGTATCAACTGCGATTGGGTTGGCAGAAGCCCTCTGGCGGCAACTTGGGTATCGCCTGGCCCCCGAAGGTGATCGGCTCGCACCGATCGAGCCGGTGCGGATTTTTCCGTATGCTGAACAAGTGCGTTCTCTCGAAGAGGCCGCCCGAAGAGCGGTCGACGAGGCGATTGCAAACGCGATCGGGCATTGCCGCTCGATGAAGCTCTACAAGGAACAGCAGCAACGGCGTGCGGCCCAGCGGATTGACATCTGGTAAATGGGTGCGGGGGGGGCCGCTACTTCACCGGCGGCCCCCCGGTTTTTTACGACCGCAGGGGCGGAACAGGGGGAAAGTGAAACCGCCCCTCTGGAAGCCTTCCGCACACGCCCGGCCAGAAATTTGCCAAAGACCGACTTGACAAACCTGCCATTTTGATATGCTGGAAACTAGGGGCGGGCTAGGGCTGTGCACCCCGAAACCCGCAAACCCCAGCGGTGCCCGCCCTGGTTTTTCTTTTGGGGTATCTTGCGATCGCGTGAGGGGGTACACGTGTCTGTCACTTGGGTTGCTTTTGCCCGGAAGCTGCGGCTGCTCCGCGAGTTGGTCGAGCTTAACAAACCTGATTCCCCTCTCGACGGCACATACAGCCTAGTTCGGGAGGTGGCCGAAATGGCGGAACTTCTAGGTTGCCCGCCCCCATTGACCTACAAAAAGATACACGAAAAAGACGGCCAACTGTTTTTCTTCCTAAAGGTGGAAATGAACAGCCCGACTGGAGACATGTGGCGGGTACACCGTTTTGAGTATCGCTTTGGCAAACAACACTTCATTGAGGGCCACAAAAAAATTTTGGCTATGCTCACGCGATGGGAATTGTGGGCAAATTACCAAATCGAGCAAACAAGCCCCGAAACTTGCTTGCCGGTTACTTCAGAGCCACCCACAAAAACGGCCCCGGCGGACACAACACCCAGTGGTTTTCTGGGCGGCGAACAACTTGCCAAGTGTTTACGCATACCGCGAGAGCGACAACAAGCTTTTCTCAAAGCCCTGGCCCGTTTACGAAAACCCGAAACTGGCAAGCGTGCCCAACTGCCGGATACCGACTGGCAAGAAGTTCACAACATCCGCCAGAGCACCCCCAGGTTTCTCTATCGGGTGGACGCTCTGGCTGTGCAACAACTAGCCGAGCGGTACACAAAAACCGTCGGACAAAAACGTCCGACGACTGTCCGACGGGAAAAAATAATGCAACGCAAGGTGTTGCCAGAACAACACTTTTCCGTCGGACAAATGTCCGACGAATGACTTTTCACAACACGACACTGCCACGTTGAGAGAAACTCCGAACCGTGCAAGCTGCCGAGATCGACCGCGTGGCGGCGACGGCAGCAAGCGACTGTTTCGGAGGATTCTCGCATGACAACGCAATGTGGCGGTCGTTCTGATGTAGCCCTTGCCCTGCGGCCTCGCGAAGCGGCACGGGCACTGGGCGTCTGCGGCAAAACGCTCTGGTCTTGGACTAAGGCGGGCATTGTTCCGCACGTCCGCATCGGCAAGGCGGTCTTGTACCCGGTTGACCTGCTGCAAGAGTGGCTTCGGCAGCAAGCGGCCCGGCAGCAAGCCGAGACCGCCGAGCTAGTCGAGGGGCAAGGCAATGGTGCCGTGCAGTGACAGCCCGCTGCTGGCGGCGGCTTTGCAGTATGCGGAAATGGGCTACGCGGTCTTCCCCTGCCGACCGGGTGCAAAGCTGCCCGCTACTGGGCACGGCGTGCTCGATGCCACGACCGACGCCGAGCAGATCCGCCGGTGGTGGAGCCGGCGGCCGGACTTCAACATCGGGCTGGCCTGCAATGGCCTGGTGGTGATCGACATTGACCCCGACGGCTTGGCGTGGCCCGGCGACGACGACAAGCGGCGGGGCATCAGAGGCACCGGCTGCCCGGTGCAGAGGACGCCACGCGGCGGCTTTCATCTTCTGTTCAGCGTGCCTGCCGGGCATCAATGGCGATGCTCTGCTAGTCTGCTGGCCCCCGGCGTGGACGTGCGAACCAACGGCGGCTACGTCTTGGCGTGCCCGTCGGTCGTCAAGAGCAAAACTTACCAGTGGATACGGCCACTTGTTCGCAAAGAGGAACTGCCCGTACCGCCCGGCTGGATTGTCGAGGCCCTGGACGCGGTGGAACAGCGGCGGCAAAGCCCTTCGGCGGGCAATGACCGACCGACCGAGCACCGCGATCTTGGCGTGCTAGTCGAGGGCCAGAGAAACGCCGGGCTGGCTAGCCTGGCCGGTCGATTGCGGCGGTCGGGTTTGACGCAGCCGGAACTTGAAGCGGCCCTGTTGGAAGCCAACCGACTACGCTGTCGGCCACCGCTGCCGGAAAAGGAAGTGTTGTCAATCGCCAAGTCGGTCGGTCGGTACCCGCCCGGCCCGGTCGAAAGCTGCTGGGCAATGCGGCAAGCCTGGCGGCGGGCGGTGGAGCATCGGAGGTGGAAGTATGCAACGCGACGTCACTTTTGAGGTTTCGCCAAGCAACGGTGCTGCCACCCGGCTGGTTGTGGCCTTTGCCGATGGCGTGGAAGCCTACCGCGACAAGTTGGACGTGAGCCGAGCCAAAGCAAGGGCTGAGTTTGCCAAAGCGGTTGCCGAACTGCTGCAAATTGACCCTGGCCCACTGATTGCCCGCTGCCACGTCGAGTTGCCCCGCTTGGGCGATCAAGCCGACCGGGCGGCTGAACAACAAGCGGCAACGGCCCAGCCCAAGCCGCCTGACGCCCTGGCCGCAGCCCGCGAAGCCTTGGAGCGGACGCCAAAGGAAACCGTCGAGCAAGCCAAGGCCCTGCTGGCGTCGGAAAACTTGTTGTACGAAGTCTTGAACGCGGTCGAGCAACTGGGCGTTGCCGGTGAGAGGGAAACAAGTTTGTTGTTGTACCTAGGGGTGACGAGCCGCCTATTGCCACGACCGCTTTACGTGTTGCTGCTCGGCCCAAGTTCCAGCGGAAAGTCATATCTTGCCCAAACCGTCTGCAAACTGTGCCCGTCTGAAGCCTTCTTAGAGACAACCGACATAACGCCCAATGCCCTGTACTACTTGAGCGAGCCGCTGAGCCACAAGGTGCTGCTGCTGGGCGAGAGAAAACGGCAAGCAAGACCTGAAGAGGTAGACGCGACGAAGGCGTTGCGAGAGTTGGTTGAGGCTCAAGAAATATCGAAGTTGCTGCCGGTGAAGGTTGGCGATCGGCTGGAAACGGTGCGGTTGCACCTGTGCGGCCCGGCGGCGATTGTCGAAACGTGCTCACACGACCTTGTTTCTGATGAAGACCGCAACCGGGCTGTGCTGTGCTTCACAACTGAAACACAAGAGCAGACCCGCGAAGTGCTGCGAATGACCGCCCGGCAGTACGTGACCCCTGGTACAGAGAAAACCGGCGAGGTCGTCGCCCTGCATCAGACCGCCCAACGATTGCTACAGCCGGTCGAAGTGGCAATTCCGTTTGCCGCCCAACTGGCCGAGCTTTTCCCGGCAGAGAAAGTCGAGTCCCGCCGAGCCTTCAGCCGGGTGTTGCGGGTGACCGAAACGCTGGCCCTGCTGCGGCAGTTTCAGCCCGACCGAACCAAAGACCCCGACGGGCGGCTGCTGGCAACTATTGACGACTACCGCGTTGCACGGGCGGTGCTTCGGCCCTGGGCGGACGTGGAGCTAGGGGCCGGGCTGCCCGATGCGGCGATCCGGCTGTGGGAAAAAGCACGTGAGCACGGACAGCCGTTTACCCGGCGTGACGCCGAGCGGTGGACTGGTTGCCCGGGCCGGACGGTACACCGCTGGTTGACAGCCTTGACCAATGCGGGCCTGCTGGCCCGCCACAATGACGGCCGTGGGCGGACTGCCGAATACGAACTGACCGGAGCGACGCCCGACAGCCTGGCCGTGCTGCCAGCCCCGGACGAGCTTGACTGCCCCCCTAATGGTGCCAACCGCCCAGAAGGGTTGGACAAAACGCCAATGGCGAGGTTCATTTGACGTAAGTTGTTGATAAATAAGGACTTATCGAAGCCCCCAAAAAGTTCGCCAAACCTCGCCAAAACGCAGTGGCGAGGTTTACCGGGTGGTAAAGGCTTATGGCATTTGGACTTACGAAAATGACAGACAACCTCGCCACTGAAAACCCGGATGTGCGGGCAATAAACCTTAAGCCCCCAGGACTGGTTAGTTAGCCACAATAAAAGTAACAAAAGTTGGCATTATAAGCGAAAAAAAAAGAAAAACGTCCTAACCTGTTATGTCATAAGGATTTACGACAATCGGCGTTTTGGCAAAGAAGCGGTGGCTAGGGCTATGAAGACAGACTTGGATAGGCTGTTTCCGACTAAAAGGGGGGGCAAAAGCGGTGGCCAAGAAAACTCCATCCCTGCGTCCCCGTGGCAAGGTTGTCAAACCATTTTGGGGGGTGGCATAAAGTCTTTATCTGACAAGGACTTAGGTGCGGCGGTACCTTGCCAAACGCATTTTGGCGAGGTTTGGCGAGGTGGCGAGGTCGAGTCGGTCGAGTCGGCTGTCCCGACGGCCCCGGTGGCCGAGCGAAGTCTTTTCGACGACCTGGCGACGCCCCCGGTGGCCCAGCCGGTCGAGGCAACCGCCCCGGCGGCCACGATCGCCCCTGCGGCGGCTGCCCCCGTCGAGCCGACGCCCGGGCTGGCCCCGGCGGAAGCGGTGAACGCCCCGGTGGAAGCCGCCCCGGTTACCGCCCCGGCAGCGGATGCCCCGCCGGTCGAATTACCGCCCGGCTGGCCCGCCGACTTGGCGGCCCCGCCCTGGTGGGGCGAGTTTACCGCCGCCCTGGACACTATCTGGCTGTTGTCGGCCCGTCGGCAGCAATGCGGCGATCCAGCGTGCCGCTTCCCGGTGACCGTCGAGTGGGCTGGCGTTGAGTATCCGCCCCAATGGGCGTGCCCCGCTTGCGGTCGAGCGGCTGATCCCGTGGCCGGTCCACCGGCAGCCCGACCGGCTGAAGCCCCCGAGGCCCAGCAACCGGCGGTGGAAGTTATCGAGTGGCGATACCCAACGGCTGCTCGACCTGGCTTTCGCGTCAAGCCGAGAGCCTGCGGCTGGTGTGGCCCGCATACCGAGTGGTGGCAAGACAGCAATTCCCGGTGGCGTTGTGTTCGGTGTGATCCGCCCGCCGCCGGGAAGTAAGGTGTTTCGTTTTTCCTTTTGAGGAGCGTGACAATGCATGACCAACACACAGACCGACTGGATGTGGCGGCAAAAGTGCCGCCCCTGGACGCAACGGCGGAAGTACCCAAGGCCCCACAAGGCCAGCAAGGCCCACCATCACCGTTGAGCCAGAGAATTGATTGCCTGCTGGATCAAATGACAGCCCACGTGGAACATCTACGCGACATTGTGGGCGGTATGCGAAAAGCACATCAGAGGCCGTGGCCGATTGAGGAAACGCTTGAATGGGTGGCCCTAAGCGACTTTGACAACCGATGCAAGTTGCTTATGTCCATGATGACAGAGGCGGTTACTTTGCTGATGTGGGAAGATTTGAAAACAGCCGCCGACCAACTGGTGGCTACCCTGCGGGGCCGCGACGAAGCCGACGCAATACCGGTGAAGCGTCTTTGGATATTCGCGTTGGGCATTAGGGATGCCGTTTATCGGCTGATGCCCAAGTTCCCTGCTGAAACCCAGCAAGTCAATGAAGTTCCCTTTTAAGGGCTGTGTCAATGAGGATGCCTTGGGGCAAGTTCAAAGGTGAGCCGCTTACCCATATTCCCTTGAGCTACCTAGCCTACGGCTTGGAAAGCTGGGCATTGGACGCGGAATTGCGGCACGCGATAGCCGCCGAGGTTCTGCGGCGGGTGACGTTGCTATGTCCCGACTGCAACGGCCATGGGGAAGTGCGGCGGTTGCGGGAAGCGATCGAGGAAACTCGCGTTTCCCTACTCGCCCAGCACCACCCCGACCGCTGCAATGGCGACCATGCCGCCGCCCGAATTGTGAATGAGTATGCGGCCCGGCTGTTGCAAGCACTACCCAATGAGGTGAGCGTTGAGGAACAATGAGGAAAGGAAGCCTACCCTATGATGACCGACACTATCAACGCCCTATGTCCCCGTTGCCGGGCTGAGGGCGAGTTGGAGTTGCCACCGGTCGGCACTGCTGGCCCACTGGTATGTCCCAATTGCGGCTGCCTGATAACGGCGGTGAGCGTGAGGAACTGGAAATCGGCGATCGAGAAAAAGGTTGCCTACATGATGACCCTGCAAGCCTGCGGGGCAATCGGCACGCGGAAACAAGACCATAGCCGCAGTGACGCGGGCGTGAGCCGCGACGGGCTGGAAGCCGAATTGGCCGCCTGTCTGATGCTGTGCCCCGGCTACCGGCAAGCGTGGCTACGCCACAGCGGCCCGAACCGTGGCTGTGACCTACCGACCAAGTGGACTGGCTTGCCCAAGCCGGTCGAGGTGAAGACGACACGACACTACGGCGACACAACCGGCTACTTGGTCATACGTCCACCCCGCTGGACGCCGGGCCGGATGCGGCCTGAGTACATTGACGACTGCTTGTACGTGCTGCTACTGCGAACCGACTGCGACGGTTGGTATCGACTGCTAGGCTGGGCCACCCGCGACCTGCTGCTGCTGTGCGGTCGGCTGAACCCAATAGCGGTTCGGCCCGGCCAACGCGAGACCTGGGGGGTGCATTGGCGGCGGCTGTTCGGTCCGCAAGCGTTGCTGCGGCTTCGGGTTACCGCTGGACAGCGGTCAGCAGAGGCCCCGCTGAGCGGGTGGTAACTGGAAAATGCTAGCACTTTTTGTTACGGTCATTTGCCGCTAGACGCAAAGGAATACCGCAATGGCAACTGTTGCACGCGACGGCAGCAGGGTTGTGGGGAGACCGCAGGGGTAACTGGCCCGACTTGCGGGAGGGGAGGGGGGTCGAAAATCTATGAGCCTACTCGAAACCACCAAACCCCATGAAGCCCAATCGCACGCGGCCGAGGGGGGATCCTAACGGCGGCCCGACGGCTGACGAAAAGGCCGGGGGGGCAGAGTCGGTTGGCGGTGGCTTCACCCGGTAACACCCACCCCCGGCTGTCGGGTGGGTGGCTGGAAAGTGCTGTACTGTGGGTTATCGTCGAGCAGAAAAGAGCGAAAGGGAAAAACAATGCCTTCACTGAGCGTCGAAAACCGAAAGGGCAAGGTGGTCGGCTGGCGGATTACTTGGGATGCCGACGACCGCCGGGCAACGTTGCGGCTTGGGCAAGTGAGCAAGCGAACCGCACAGCACGTGCTGCTGCTGGTCGAGCGGCTGTTGGAAGCAAAGCGGCTGGGCGTGCCTATCGACGGCGAAACCGTCCGGTGGCTGGACGGTCTCGGTCCGAAGATAACCGCCCGGCTGGCCCGGCTGGGCTTGATAGTGGGCAGCACACAAGCACGGCTGGGGCAGTTTCTCGACCGGCTGTTGGCCGAGCGGCGGGGCAACTGCAAGCCTGCAAGCCTTGTCGTATGGGGGCACGTGGTCAGAAACCTGGTCGAGTTCTTCGGTGCCGATTGCCCGCTGAAGAGCATAACGCCAGAGCGTGCCGAAGAGTTTCACCAGCACTTGGTGGCGTTGGGGCTGCGGGATACGACCATTCACAAGCGACTGCAACACTGCCGCATGTTCTTCAATTGTGCGAAGCGGCAACGCCTGGTGGCCGACAACCCGTTTCAGTTTGTCAAGCATCGGCGGGGCGACGCGGCGGAGCGGCGGGCTTACGTGCCGGTGGCCGACGTGCTGCGGCTGATGGACTACTGCCCAAACGACACTTGGCGGGTGCTGCTGGCCTTGGGCCGCTTCGGTGGGCTGCGGATACCGAGCGAAGCCTTCAGCCTGAAGTGGGTGGACGTTGACTGGGAGCACAACCGCTTGCTTGTGCCCAGCCCGAAGACCGAACACTTGCCCGGTCGGGGCTATCGAGTTATGCCGCTTTTCCCCTTGCTGCGGCAGTACCTGGACGCGGCTTGGGCGAAAGCCCCGGAGGGGACGGTTTACGTCATTCCCGAAGAGTACCGGCGGCGGGCACAAGGGCCGGGCGGTTGGCGAAACGCAAACTTGCGTACCACCCTGGAAAAGATAGTCCGCCGGGCTGGTCTGACGCCGTGGCCCCGGCTGTGGCACAGCTTGCGGGCAAGTTGCGAAAGCGACCTGGCGGCCAGTTTCCCTCTGGCGGCGGTTGCCAAGTGGCTGGGCAATACCCCCGCGATCGCACTACAGCATTACGTCGATCCGACCGACAGCCTGTTCCAGCAAGCGGCCAACTGGTTTCCGCCGACTGGCGGCGGTGATAACGCTACCAGCAGTGGTCCAACAGCGGCACGAAAAGCGGCACAGCAAGTGACGGCACCAAGCGGTATCTTGCGGAAATCGCCCAATTCTCCTAGTCCGCAATTCACTTCGGCACAACAACTTGCACCGCCTTGCGAGCCTATTCACCCCCAAGAAGCGGAGGGCACGGGATTCGAACCCGCAACCCCTTTCGGGGCACCACATTTCCAGTGTGGCTGCTAGCCATTCGCGTACCCTCCGAAGTTATCACTACAGCGCTAAGTTGCCATTTCGCAACGACC
>Ga0308410_1001267_pt1 | contig 14564 bp, 12 predicted proteins | sample HotsprOSTMatCore_FD_203467 | JGI IMG/M metagenome (GOLD analysis project Ga0308410, IMG submission 203467) | Hot spring phototrophic mat microbial communities from Octopus Spring, Yellowstone National Park, Wyoming, United States -... | ecosystem: Environmental > Aquatic > Thermal springs > Hot...
GAGATCGGCCTCGTTGCCGGTCGCGGCCAACACCGAGTAGCCGAGGCCGCGCGCGGCGCCGCGGCTGAGGATGGCGCCGATCAGGCTGCCCGAATGGCTGATCAGCGCGGTGCGGCCCGCCGGCAGCGGCGGCTCCATCGCCAGCACGGCGTTGACGGAGAGGGCGGTGCGCGCGGGCACGTTGATCAGGCCGATGCAGTTCGGCCCGAGCAGGCGCACCCCGCCCGCGCGCGCCGCCGCGAGCACGCGCTGCTGCCGCGCCGCTCCCGCAGCCCCCGCCTCGGCGAAGCCGTCGGCGAGGATCGTCGCGACCGGCACCTGCCTGCGCGCGCAGGCGGCGACCGCCTCCTCGACCCGCTCCGCGCCCACCAGGATGAAGGCGTGGTCGATCGGGCCGGGCGCCGCGTCGAGCGAGGGATAGGCGCGCTCGCCGAGGATCGTCTCCGCGCCGGGGTTGATCGGCAGGATGTCGCCGTCGAAGCCGTGGCGGCGCAGATGGATCTGCGCGCGCGCGGTCAGGCGCGAGGCATCGGCCGAGGCGCCGACCAGCGCGATTCGCCGCGGCGCGAAGAGCGCCCGCGCGAGCGACGTCATGCGCCGCCGCGCGGCGGGCGCTGCGGGAAGGACCGGCCGAACACGCCCTCGGCGATCCGGTTCCGCATCATCTCGAGCGAGCCGCCGGCGATCATCCAGCCGCGTACCTTGCGCAGGCAGTATTCGACCAGCATGTCGTCGGAATAGCCGGTGCCGCCCATCACCTGCATCGCCTCGTTCACCGCCAGCCAGCCGGCTTGGTTGCAGGCGTACTTCGCGATCGCGACCTCGTGGGGGTCAGGCAGGCCGCTTCCGGCATTGGCGGCGGCGCGATAGAGCAGCAGCTGCGCGCCGTCGAGCGCCACCCGCATCTCGGCGAACTTCCACTGCAGCCCCTGGAACTCCATCAGCCTGCGGCCGAACTGCACGCGCGTCTCGGCGTGCTCCCTGGCGATGCGGAATGCGCATTCGCCGACCGCGCGCGACCGCGCGCTGTTGCCCAGGCGCTCGACGTTGAAGCCCGCGATCTGCCTGCGGAACCCGCCCTCCTTCAGCAGCACGTGCTCGGGCGGGATGAACACGTTGTCGAAATGCAAGGGCCGCCAGATCTCGCCGTTCAGGTAGCGCCGCTTCTGGCCGAGGGTGAACCCCTCCATGCCGCGTTCGAGGATGACGCTGCCGATCCCCTCCGTGCCGGGGCCGAAGCGGCAGTAGATCAGGAACACGGAGGCTTCGTCGCTGTTCGACGTGAACACCTTGCCGCCGTTCAAGCGGTAGCCGTTGCCGTCGGGCGTGCAGGAGGTGCGCAGATCGGTCAGCGCCGAGCCGGCCTCGGGCTCGGTCATGCCGACGGCGCAGATCGCCTTCCCGGCGAGCAGCGGCGCGAACCAGCGCTCCTTCTGCGCCGGCGTCGCATACTCGGCGAGGGTGCGGAAGGCGCCAAAATTGCCGGCCTGGAGCACATCGGCCGAGCGCGGGCAGACCTGCGCGATCTCCTCCGCCGCCAGCACCGCGTCCAGCAGGGAACCGCCCTGGCCGCCGTCTTCCTCGGGCAGCATGATGCCGAACAACCCGTTGCTCGCCATCAGTTCGGCGACGTCCCAGGGGAACGCCTCGGCGTGCGCGCGCGCGACCGCACCCGCCGCGAGGTGACGTTCGGCGAAACGGCGCACGCTCTCCCGGAAGGCAAGCTGTTCCGGGGTCAGGCGGAAATCCATCGCATCCCTCGCATCACCGGCGGCGGGCCCGGCGGGACCTGACGTCACGCAGCGATGTCGGCGTCCTCCGCCCGCGCCCGGAGCCGGCGCGAATAGCCGGCGGAGGCTTCGTAGAGCTCGCGCGTGTAGTCATGCCGCATGCGCCCCTGCATCAGGTCCTCGACGGTGAGCTCCTCCAGGATCACGCCATGGTTCATCACGGCCACGCGGTCGCACATATGCGCGATCACGCCGAAATCGTGGCTGACCAGGATGTAAGTCAGGTTCTCCATGCGCCTGATGTCGGAGAGGAGGTTCAGGATCTCGGCCTGCACGGAGACGTCAAGCGCGCTCGTCGGCTCGTCGAGCAGCAGCAGCCGCGGCGCGAGGATCAGGGCGCGCGCGATCGCCACGCGCTGGCGCTGCCCGCCCGAGAGCTGGTGCGGATAGCGGTAGCGGAACGCGGGCGAGAGCCCGACCTCGGTCAGCACCCGGTCGATCCGGCGCGCGCCGTCGTCGAGCCCGTGGATGCGGATCGGCTCCATCAGCGCCGTCTCGACCGTGTGCTTGGGATGGAGCGAGCCGTACGGGTCCTGGAACACCATCTGCACGATCCGCGCCATAGCCGGGTCGCGCCGGCGCGCCACCGGCCGCCCGCCGATGGCGACGGAGCCCGTCCACTCCGTGTGCAGCGCCGAGATCGCGCGCAGGATGGTCGACTTGCCGCAGCCGGACTCGCCGACGAGGCCGAACACCTCGCCCTCGGCGACGTCGAACGACACGCCGTCCACCGCATGGATCAGGTTCGCACCGCGGCCGAACCTGACCCGCAGGCCGCGCACGGAGATGAAGGGCAGGCTCATGCGGCGAGCCAGGCCGGATCGCGCGTCAGCACGGGCAGGCGCGCGCGGCGTGCGTCGATGCGCGGCAGGCTGTCGAGCAGGCCGCGCGTGTAAGGGTGCTGCGCGCGGTGCAGTTCGGGTGCCGGCAGGCTCTCGACGATGCGACCGGCATACATGATCAGCACGCGGTCGCAGAAGGTCGCGACCAAGTTCAGGTCGTGGCTGATGAAGATCAGGCCGAGGCCGCGATCGCTCACGAGCTCTTCGAGGATGCGCAGCACCGAGAGCCGCACCGTCACATCGAGCGCGCTCGTCGGTTCGTCGGCGATCAGCAGGTCGGGCTCGGGGATCAGCATCATCGCGATCATGATGCGCTGGCCCATCCCGCCCGAGACCTCATGCGGGTAGAGGTCGAACACGCGGCGGGGATTGCGGATCTTCACCGCCTCCAGCATCGCGAGCGTGCGCTCCCTGGCTTCCGCCTTGCTCGCGCTGCGGTGGATGCGGAAGGCCTCGGCGATCTGGCGCCCCACCCGCTGCACCGGGTTGAGCGCGAATTTCGCGTCCTGCAGGATCATGCCGATCCGGTCGCCGCGGATGCCGCGCATGGTCCGCTCGTCGGCCGCGGCGAGGTCGATGTCGCGGAACCGCAGCACCCGCGCCGAGACCTCCGCCGCGGGAGGGGTGAGCTTCAGGATCGAGCGGCCGGTCATGCTCTTGCCGGAACCCGATTCGCCGACGATGCCCACCTTCTCGCGCCCGACCGTGAAGCTGATGTCGCGCACGGCCTGCAGCACGCCCTGCGGCGTGCGGAAGCGGATGGAGAGCCCGTCGACGGTGAGGATGGCCTCGCTCATGACGCGCGCGGGTCGAGCACGTCGCGCAGCGCGTCGCCCAGCAGGTTGAAGCCGAGCGAGACGATGAGGATCGCGATCCCGGGCATCGCGGCCAGCCACCAGCTGCCGAGCATGTAGGCCCGTCCCGTGGACAGCATCGCCCCCCATTCCGGCGAGGGCGGCTGCGCGCCGAGGCCGAGGAAGCCGAGCCCGGCCGCGGTCAGGATGATGCCGGCCATGTTCAGCGTGATGCGGATGATCACCGAGGGGATGCAGATCGGCATGATGTGGCGGACGATGATGCGCAGGTCGGACGCGCCGGCGAGCCGCACCGCGGCGATGTAGTCGGCCCGCCGCACGGTCAGCGTCTCGGCGCGCGCGAGGCGGGCGATCGGCGGCCACGCCGTGAGCGCGATGGCCAGGATCGCGTTCTCCAGCCCCGAGCCCAGCGCGGCGACGAAAGCAAGGGCGAGGATCAGGCCGGGGAAGGACAGGAAGACGTCGACGAGCCGCATCAGCGCGACATCGACCCAGCCGCCGAGATAGCCTGCGACCGTGCCGACCAGCAGCCCGAGCGGAGCGGCGATCAGCGCCACCAGCAGCACGATCAGCAGGGTGATGCGCGCGCCGTAGGCGATGCGGCTCCAGATGTCGCGGCCGAGCTCGTCGGTGCCGAGCCAGTGCGCGGCCGATGGCGGCAGCAGGCGGCGGTCGAGGCTCTGCGCGAACGGATCGTGGGTCGCCACCAGCGGCGCGAAGACCGCGAGCATGACCAGCGCGACGACGATGCCGAGGCCGATCAGCGCGAGCGGGTTCGAGGAGAAGCGGCGCCAGCCGAGATAGAGCTTCTGCGCGCGCGCCTGGCCCGTGCTGGTGACCGTATCGGCGAGCAGCCAGGCACGCAGGCCGCCGTTCGCGGGGGCGTCGGTGCGGGCCTCGGCCGTCATCGCGTCCTCGGATCGAGCAGGCGGTAGAGGATGTCGGAGATCAGGTTCAGCGCGATGAAGGTGAGGCCGACGATCAGGGTGCAGGCGAGCACCACGTTCATGTCGCCCGCCAGCAGCCCGAGCGTCAGGTAGCGGCCGAACCCTGGCCAGGCGAACACGGTCTCGGTCAGCACCGCGCCTTCGAGCAGGAAGGCGTAGGCGAGGGCGATGACGGTGACGAGCTGCACCATGATGTTGGGGAAGGCGTGGCGCCACACCACGCGCGCGCGCGACAGGCCCTTCACGCGGGCGGTGATGACGTATTCCTGGCTCAACTGCTCGAGCATGAAGCTGCGCGTCATGCGCGCGATATAGGCGGTCGAGGAATAGCCCAGGATCGAGGCCGGCAGGATGATGTGATCGACGGCGCTCCAGAACACGTCCGGCTCGTTGGCGAGCAGCGAATCGATGAGCAGAAAGCCGGTGCGCGGCTCGATCATGTCGATGTAGAACACGCTGACGCGGCCCGGCCCGCCGACCCAGCCGAGCATGGCATAGAACACCACGAGCCCCATCAGCCCGAGCCAGAAGTTCGGCGCGGAGTAGCCGATCAGCCCGACCACGCGGACGATGTGATCGATCATGGTGCCGCGGTGGACCGCCGCGATCACCCCGAACGGGACGCCGAGGCCGACGCCGATGACGATCGAGACGGTGGCGAGCTCGACCGTCGCCGGGAACACCCGCAGCAGGTCATCGGCCACGCGGTTCGACGTGTTCAGGGCGAGGCCGAAATCGCCCTGCAGCACCTTGCCGACATAGATCGCGAACTGCTCCCAGAGCGGCCGGTCGAGGCCGAGTTCGCGATACACCATGTCGTAGGTGGATTGCGGGGCATCGTCGCCGATCACCGCGATCACGGGATCGAGCGGCAGCATGCGGCCGATGAAGAAGGTGATGGCGAGCAGGCCGAACAGCGAGATGCCGACCGCGCTCGCCTGCCGGAGCGCCTCGCGGCCGACGCGGCGCAGCCGCGCCGTGCCGTCCGCCCTGGCTGCCCCGGTCCCGTGCACGGGGACAGCCGCGCCGCCTGCTGCCACGGCGAGCGGTCCGCCCTGCTACTTGCGGGCGGTGGTGTAGAACACCTTGAAGGCGTGGTGCTTGAACTCGCGCAGCTCGTTGCGCATCGCGAGCTGGCGGACCTGCTGGAAGTTGTACATGAACGGCCCCTCGCGCATGAACCGCTCCTGGATCTCATGGTACAGCAGCTTGCGCTCCTCCTCGTCGCGGATCAGCCGCGCGCGCAGGACCGCCTCGTTGAACCACTCGCGATAGAAGCTCGCGCGCCAGGAGAGGAACATGCCCTGCCGCGCCTCGGGCCGGTTGTCGGGGTTGTAGACGTGGCGCATCGCGTTCGCGTCCGCGTCGGGGTAGCCGGGCGACCAAGCGAGGAAGGCGAGTTCGAAGTTGCGGTCGCGCATGCGCGAGAAGAGCTGGCCCGAGGCCATCTGCTCGATCTCGACCCGGATGCCGACCTTCGCCGCGTTGGCCTGGAAGTGCTGGGCGATGTCGGGCGAGGGGAACGCCGTGCCGTGCATCAGCCTGACGGTGAAGCCGTTCGCATGGCCGGCCCTGGCGAGGTACTCGCGCGCCTTGTCGATGTCCAGGCGATAGATGAGCCCGCGCTCCGGCGGCAGCGCGCCGAAGGCGCCCTGCGGCACGAAGCTGTTCCAGGCGCGCCCGGAGTAGCGCATCACCGTCCGCTCCAGCCCCTGGTAGTCCACGAGGTAGCGCATCGCCATGCGCACGTCGTCGTTGCCGAGGATCGGGTGATCCATGTTGGCGCCGATGTAGTAGAGCTGGTGGCGCAGCGCGGCGTTCAGCTTCAGGTTCGGGTTCGCCTCCACCGCCGCGAGATCCTCGGCGTTCAGGTCGCGCGCGATGTCGATGTCCCCCCGCTCGAGCTGGAGGCGCTGCGCCGCGCTCTCCGCGACATGGCGGATGATGACGCGGCGGAGCGGCACGTCGCCGCGCCAGTAGTTCGCGTTGCGCTCCAGGATCACCGTGTCCGACGCCGTCCAGCGCGTCAGGCGATAGGGGCCGATGCAGGCGGTGTTGGTCCGCAGCCAGCCGTTGCCGTAGTCGGAGGTGCCGTCGGCGCGGGTGCCGACATGGGGCTCGATCGCTTTGCGGTCGAGGATGAAGCCCTGCCGGCCGGTGAAGACGTAGAGGAAGAGGCTCGGCGGCCAGGGCTCGGGCACCGTCACCTGCAACGTGTGCTCGTCGACCGCGCGGACCTGCTCCTCGGCCTTCTCCTTCGACAGCCCCCACTGCGTGTACTGGGCGGCGTTGCCGAAGCCGAGATACAGCACGCGGCGGATGCTCCACTCGGCGTCCTGCGCCGTGACCGGGTTGCCCGAGGGGTGCCGCAGGCCGCGACGGAGATGGAAGGTGTAGGTCCTGCCGTCCTCGCTGACCTCCCAGCGTTCGGCGAGCCCCGGCTCCAGCCTCGCCGGATCATCGACATTCTGGAAGATCAGCGGATCGCAGGTGTTGTTGACGATCTCGTCAGTGACGACCTCGCCGATCTGGGCCGGGTCCATCGTCAGGATCCCGTCGATGTTCCAGGCCATCACCAGCGCGTCGCGCGGGGTGCGCGTCTGCGCCTGCGCCGCCGCGCTGGTCACGGCGAGCGCCGCCGATGCGGCCACAAGGATCGTTCGCGCTCTGCGCATCACGTGCCTCCGCCATCGAGGGACCGGGGGCCCCGGTCCAGTCTCCCGCGCGGATTGCGGCACAGCTTCGCGCCTCGCCGCAAGCCTTTCCTGCGCGCGCGCCGCGCGCGGCGTCGGGGGCGAGACGATCCGGCAGCCCGACCGCACGGGATAGCCGGGCCGCGGGTCCCGCTCGCGCCGGCGGTCGAGCGCCGCAGCGTGGGCGGGCTTACCGCCGACCGAGCGACGGGATAGGCTCCGCCTCCCTCCGGATCGCGGACTGCCCGATGACCGACTTCGATGCCGCGCTCGCGGCTCTCTTCTCCGACTGGGCGCCCGACGAGCCGGGCGGCGTCGCGGTCGTGCTGCACGGCGACCGCGTGGCGGCGCGCCGCGCCTTCGGCCTCGCCTCGATCGAGCACGGGGTCGCGAACGCGCCGACCACCCGCTTCCACATCGCTTCCGTCACCAAGACCTTCGTCGGCGCGGCCCTGGCGATGCTCGCGCATCAGGGGCGGCTCGATCTCGACGCCGATGTGCGCGCGCTCATCCCCGAGCTCGCCGTGCCGGGGGCGATCACGCTGCGCCGGCTCGCCGGCATGACCGCCGGGCTGCGCGACGCGATGGAGATGATGAAGCTGCGCGGCGTCTGGTACCGCTATCCGCGCTGCGAGGCCGACCTGATGGGCCTCGCTCTGGCGCAGACCGAGCCGAGCCATCCGCCCGGCGAGCGCTACTCGTACACCAACATCCACTTCAATCTCTGCGCCCTCGCGATCGCGCGCACCGTCGGCAAGCCCTTCGCGGAGGCGCTCGACGACCTGATCCTGGCGCCGCTCGGCATGACGCGCACGCTGATCCGCGACGATCCCGAGACGGTCATCGATCGGCTCGCCAGCCCCTACATCAGGGACGGGGGGACGTGGCGGCGCGGCGCCTGGGCCTTCGGCATCTCCGGCGCGGGCGGGCTCGTGAGCGACCTCGACGACCTGATCCGCTGGAATCTCGCTCTGCGCGACGGCGCGGTGAACGGGGTGCCGATCACCGCGATGACCGAGCGCGGGAGCCTCGCCGACGGCAGGCCGACGAACTACGGGCTCGGCCTCGGCATCCGCACCTGGCGGGGCCTGACCGTCTGGGTGCACGGCGGCAGCCTGCCCGGCTACAAGGCAAATTTCGCGCGCGTGCCCGGGCGTGATCTCGGCTTTGTTTTGCTGTCGAACCGGGACGATGCCGATCCGTATGCGCGGCTGCGGCGGCTCCTCGACCTCACCCTCGGCGAGTCGGTCCCGGCGCCGCCCGCTCCCGACCCCGGGCTCGATGCGGCAACGCTCGACGCGCTGGGCGGCACCTTCGTCGACAGCGTCTCGGGCGAACCGCTGACGCTGAGCCGGAGCGGAACCGGCCTCGCCGCCGACAAGCTCGGCGTCCCGCTGTCGCTCGAGCCGCAGGGCAACGGCGTGTTCCTGGACGGCTGGGCGAACGTCGACACCACGATCCGCGTCGAGCCGACGCCGGACGGGCCGCGGCTGCATGTCGATTGCGGCGGCCAGCGCGGCGTCTATCGGCCGGCCCGTCCGCCCGTGCTCTCGGACGTCGAGCGGGCCGCCTACACCGGGCGCTACGTCTGTCCCGCCCTGGCGACCGAGCACACGGTGTTCACGCGCAATGGCTCGCTCGTGGTGCGGTTCGGCCCCGCCTACCACGCGGAGGCGGAGCTGCCGCTCACCCCCCTCGCCGCCGACACGTTCCACGGCAAGACCGGCCGGCCGGGCTGGCTGAGCCAGCACGTGCTGCGCTTCGTCCGCGCCGGCGGCGGTATCGCCGGCTACCGGATCAGCAGCGACCGGCTGAAGGACGTCGCCTTCCTGCGCGCGGCCTGACGCGCCCTCACCGCCGGCAGGGGGAAGGGACGGCCGCGGGCCGTCGCCGCCGCAGCGCGGCCTCGTCGCGGCAGGCGGGGAGCGGCGCCGGCCGACCGGGAGGCGCGGGATCGCGGCGCGACGCGCCACGGCGGGGGGATGCCCGTGCTGCATCGCGTGCGAAGGGCCGGAGGCCCGCGCGGGCGGCAGCGATGCTCAGCGATACCCCTCGGGATGGGCCTGCCGCCAAGCCCAGGCATGGGCGATGATGGTCTCCAGGTCGGGATGGCGCGGCATCCAGCCGAGCTCCTCGCGGATGCGCCGGCTGGAGGCGACCAACACCGGCGGATCGCCTGGACGGCGCGGCCCGATCCTGTGCGGCACGCGCCGGCCGGTGACGCGCTCGGCGGCCGCGATCACCTCGCGCACCGAGTGGCCGGTGCCGTTGCCGAGATTGTAGCGCACGCTGCGTCTCGCCAGCGCATCGAGCGCCAGCAGATGCGCCTCGGCCAGATCGCTGACATGGACGTAATCGCGGATGCAGGTGCCGTCCGGCGTCGGGTAGTCGTCGCCGAACACGGTCAGGGGCGGGCGGCGCCCGGCCGCGGCATCCAGCACCAGGGGGATCAGATGCGTCTCCGGCCGATGGTCCTCGCCGAGCCGCCCGCCCGGATCCGCGCCGGCGGCGTTGAAGTAGCGCAGGCAGGCCGAGCGCAGGCCGTGGATGCGTTCCGCCCAGACGAGCGCGCGCTCCAGCCACGCCTTGCTCTCGCCGTAGGGCGAGCCGGGATCGACCGGCTCCTCCTCGGGAATCGGGATGGCGGTCGGCGCGCCGAACAGCGCGGCGGTGGAGGAGAGCACGAAGCGCTTCACCCCGTGCGCGACCGCCGCCTCGATCAGCGCCAGCCCGCTGCGGGCGTTCTCCGCCATGTAGCGGTACGGCTCCCGCATCGACTCGCCGACCAGCGACAGCGCGGCGAAATGCAGCACCGCGGCGAAGGGACCGTGGGCGAAGGCGCGCGCGAGCGCGTCCGGATCGCCGATCCGCCCCGCGACCAGCACTGCACCTTCGGGCACGGCGGCGGCGTGGCCGGTGGAGAGATCGTCCAGCACCACCACGCGGTCGCCGCGCGCCAGCAGCGCCAGGACGACATGGCTGCCGACAAAGCCGGCACCGCCGGTGACGAGATGGGCATCAGGCATGGCGACCTTGGGCGCGGAAACGCACGGGAGGGGCACGACCGGCGCCGGCGGCGGCGCGGCACGGCGCCACTATGCACGAACGGCTTCGCGCCACGGTAGAGCCCGACGCCGCCGCGACCGCGACGACGAAAACGCGGCCCGCCAGCCTATCCTCGCCCCAAGAGGGCAAGGGAGGACCTCCGGAGCCGCGCCGGCCGGACGCTTCCGGCACGGCGATTGCAGCCTATCTGCGCAGCAGCGGAGGATTGCGCTCCGGCGCGCCTTGCGCGACACCCCAGCACGACCGACAGGGAGCGAGTGCGATGAGGACGAAGTGGCGGATCGACCGGCGCCGGGCGCTCGGGCTTCTGGGCGGCGCGGCGCTCCTGCCCGTGACGGGCGCGCGTGTCTCGGCGCAGGTTCTCGACAAGGTGAGCTTCCAGACGAACTGGCGCGCCCAGGCCGAGCATGGCGGTTACTACCAGGCGGTCGCGGCCGGCATCTATCGCCGCTACGGCATCGAGTGCGACCTGCGCATGGGCGGGCCGCAGCAGAACCCGTCGCAGCTTCTGCTCGCTGGCCGCGTGGACATGATCATGTCGAACGGCTTCGTCGCCCTGAACTACGTGCGCGAGAACCTGCCCTTCCTGACCATCGCCGCGATCATGCAGAAGGATCCGCAGATCCTCATGACGCATGCGGGCAACGGCATCGAGCGGTTCGAGGACATGAAGGGCCGACCGATCCTGGTCAGCGCCGAGGGGCGCGTCACCTACTGGCCGTTCCTGAGAGCAAAGTTCGGCTTCACCGACGACCAGATCCGCCCCTACACCTTCAACCTCGCCCCGTTCCTGCAGGACCGGGGCGCGATCCAGCAGGGCTTCCTCTCCTCCGAGCCCTACGCCGCGCGCGCCGCCGGCGCCAACCCGAGGGTGTTCCTGATCGCGGACGCCGGCTACGAGAACTACCAGACCACGATCAACATCTCGCGCCGGCTGATGACGGAGAAGAGGGACCTCGTGCAGCGCTTTGTTGACGCCACCGTCGAGGGCTGGACGCAGTACATGCGCAAGCAGGACATCGCCGCGGCGAACGCGCTGATCATGCGCGACAATCCCGAGATGACGCAGGACAAGATCGACTACGCGATCGAGGCGATGAACCGCCACGGCATCGTGCTCTCGGGCGATGCCGAGACCCTCGGCATCGGCGCGATGACGCACGAGCGCTGGGAGCGGTTCTACGCGACCATGGTCGCGGCCGGCGTCTATCCCGCCGGGCTGGCGATCCGCAACGCCTACAGCCTGGACTTCGTGAATCGCCGCGTCGGGCTGTGAACCACCTGGGGCCGACGACTGCGGACCCGCTCGCCTCGGCCCCCGCCCGCGCGCTCGTGGTGCTGCGCGGGGTGGAGAAGCGCTTCGCCACCGGCACGCTCGCGCTGCGGGGCGTCGACCTGACGATCGACGCGGGCGACTTCGTCGCGCTGCTGGGCCCCTCGGGCTGCGGCAAGTCGACGCTCCTGCGCATCATCGCCGGGCTGATCGCGCCCTCCGCCGGCTCGCTCGCCTGGCCGCGCGCCGCGCACGACGCGGCCGGTGTCGCGCATCCGCGGCTCGGCTTCGTGTTCCAGGAGCCCACGCTCATGCCCTGGACCACGGCGGTGAAGAACGTCGCCCTGCCGCTCAGACTCGAGGGCGTGGCGCGGTCGGAGCGGCTCGATCGCGCGGCCGAGGCGCTGCGGCGGGTCGGGCTCGCCGGCTTCGAGCACGCCTATCCGCGCGCGCTCTCGGGGGGCATGAAGATGCGCGTGTCGATCGCGCGCGCGCTGGTCACGCGGCCCGACATCCTGCTGATGGACGAGCCCTTCGCCGCCCTCGACGAGATCACCCGCTTCCGCCTGAACAACGACCTCCTCGCCATCTGGCAGGAGACCGGCGTGACGGTGGTCTTCGTGACCCACTCCGTGTTCGAGAGCGTCTACCTGTCGCGCCGGATCGCGGTGATGGCGGCGCGGCCCGGACGGATCGAGCGTGAGATCGCGATCGCGGCGCCCTACCCGCGCGATGAGGCGTTCCGCACCTCGGCGGGCTACGCGGCCCTCTGCCGCACCGTCAGCGCCGCGCTCGAGGAGGCGATGGCGGCATGACCGCGCGTGCCCTCGACGAGGCCCCCTCCGCGCCGCCGCTCCGGCGCGTGCTGTTCCTGCCCGTCGAGACCTGGCCTAGGATCGTGATGCCGCTGGTGATCGGCCTCCTCGCGCTCTCGGCCTGGGAGATCGCCGTGCGGGTGAACGAGGTGCCGCACTACGTGCTGCCGCCGCCGTCCGTGATCTGGCGGACGCTGGTCAGCGACTGGCACAGCCTCTCGGTCTCGCTCGGCATCACGCTGCAGATCACCTTCGCCGCCCTCGCCGTCGCCGCCGTCCTCGGGCTCGCGCTCGCCGTGCTGTTCGCGCAGTCCAAATGGATCGAGCTGTCGCTGTTCCCCTATGCCGTCGTGCTCCAGGTCACGCCGATCGTCGCGATCGCGCCGCTGATCATCATCTGGGTGGACGACATCCGCATCGCGCTTCTGATCTGCGCCTGGATCGTCGCCTTCTTCCCGATCCTGTCCAACACCACGCTCGGGCTGAACTCGGCCGACCACAACCTGGTCGACCTGTTCCGGCTCTACCGCGCGAGCCGGTTCCAGCAGCTCGTCTTCCTCCGCCTGCCCTCGGCGCTGCCGCTGTTCCTCGCCGGGCTTCGCATCTCCGGCGGGCTCGCGCTGATCGGCGCGATCGTCGCCGAGTTCGTCGCGGGCACGGGCGGGCGCGCCTCCGGCCTCGCCTACCGCATCCTGGAGGCCGGCTACCAGCTGCAGATCCCGCGCATGTTCGCCGCCCTGCTGCTGATCTGCCTCGCCGGCATCGCGATCTTCCTGGCACTCGGGCTGGTCCAGCATCTGGCGCTGCGGCACTGGCACGAGAGCGCGCTCAGGCGCGAGGGATGACGGCGCCCGCGATCCCGCCTGCGGGCGACTACTGGCTGCGCGACGTCCGCATCCCCGGCGCGCCCGCCGAGCGGCTCGAGCGCGCCGATCTGCGCATCGCCGCGGGGCGCATCGCCGCGATCGCGCCGGTCGGCACCGCCGGCGACGGCCCGTCGCTCGACGGCGGGATGGCGCTTCCGTGCTTTGTCGACGTGCACACGCATCTGGACAAGGGGCATATCTGGCCGCGCAGCGCGAACCCGGACGGCAGCTTCCTGGGCGCGCTCGCCGCCGCGACGGCGGACCGCGCGGCGCACTGGTCGGCGGCGGACATCCGCGCGCGTTTCGACTTCGGCCTGCGTTGCGCCTATGCGCACGGCACCGCGGCGATCCGCACGCATCTCGACACCGACCTGCCGCAGGGCCGCGCCACGTGGCAGGTCTTCGCCGCGCTGCGCGACGCCTGGGCGGGGAAGATCGACCTGCAGGGCGTCTCGCTCTGCCCGATCGACCGGCTCGCCGGCGAGGCTGGCGCCGCCCTCGCCGACCTCGTCGCCGCAGCGGGCGGCGTGCTCGGATTCGTCACCCGCTTCACCGGCGGCGGCCACGACGCCATCCCGCCCGGCTTCCCGGAGCTGCTCGACCACGCCTTCGCGCTCGCCGAGGCGCGCGGGCTCGACTTGGACCTGCACGTGGACGAGAGCGGCGCGACCGCTGCCGCCACCCTGCCGATGATCGCCCGCACCGCCATCCGGCGCCGTTTCAAGGGCCGGCTGCAGGTCGGGCATGTCTGCTCGCTGAGCCTGCAGCCCGACGCGGTGATCGAGGAGACGATCCGGCTGGTGCGCGAGGCCGGCATCGCGGTGGTGTCCTTGCCGATGTGCAACATGTACCTGCAGGACCGCGCCCCGGGCCGCACGCCGCGCTGGCGCGGCGTGACGCTCCTGCGCGAGCTTGCCGCCGCCGGCGTGCCGGTGAGCGTCGCCTCGGACAACTGCCGCGATCCGTTCTACGCCTACGGCGACCACGACATGGTGGAGGTGTTCCAGTCGGCGGTGCGCATCGCCCATCTCGACCACCCGCTCGGCGACTGGCCGGCATCCGTCACGGCCACCCCAGCCGCCGTGATGGGGCTTTCGGAGCACGGCAGGGTCCGCGTCGACGCGCCCGCCGACCTCGTGCTGTTCCGCGCGCGCTTCTGGCACGAGTGGCTCGCCCGGCGGCAGTCCGACCGCATCGTGCTGCGGCGCGGGCGCGCCATCGATACCCGGCTCCCAGACTACCGCGAGCTCGACGCGCTGACCGGGATCGCGCCGCTTCCGGCACCCGTCTGAAGGCCCGCACACGCGCGGCTTCGGCGCCGTGCCGGGGCAGATCGCGCACGGCGGGAACCGGCCGTGTGCGTGAATATTCTCGCACGGACTGCCGACAGCGGTTCCCAGCGGCAGGGCAATCGCTGTAGCCTCCGCGCGACGCGCCGAAGTGGTAGGGAGGCGCCA
>Ga0308410_1001271_pt1 | contig 14560 bp, 10 predicted proteins | sample HotsprOSTMatCore_FD_203467 | JGI IMG/M metagenome (GOLD analysis project Ga0308410, IMG submission 203467) | Hot spring phototrophic mat microbial communities from Octopus Spring, Yellowstone National Park, Wyoming, United States -... | ecosystem: Environmental > Aquatic > Thermal springs > Hot...
GTACGGAAAATCGCCAGATACGTATCGTTCACGTTGCCCGTACCGGTTGGTTTGACCATGACGAGCTTTCCGGCCACGGAAAACTGATTGGCCACATCGGCAACATTCATGCCCGTTGTCTCCCATTGGGGGCCGTACCAGACCGTTCCTTGTCGTCCCCCTCCGCCGGCGGCGGACAGCGTGGAAAGCCCACGACCACGGTGACTTTTCCGGCCCTTTCCTCCTCGATCTCCACATAGCCGCCACGATTCCTCACCAATCCGTGCACCAGGCCAATCCCAAGGCGGTCGTGGGCCGTTCCCGTGAACCCGGGGATGACAAAGGTCATCCGAAAGATCACGTATTCGCCCGCGGACAGGGAGGAGCGGTCACCGCTTCCTTCCACAGCCATCCGACGGGCGCCTTCCGCGGAAAGAGTAATTTCCCCGCCGCCTGGCATGGCGTCAGCCGCATTAAAGATCAGATGAAGAAGAGCCTGGCGAACCTCCGAGGGATCCGCGAGAAACCAAAGGGACACAGCCAGCGGATGAGTCTGAAGAAGCAAAGAGAGCGGCAGGGAGGGAAGGATCAGCTCATGCAACTCCCGAAGAAGGGCTCTGGCTTCGACTGGCACCGGCGCCCCTCCCCGCTGACGGGCGAACGCCAGGAGCTGCTGAGTCAAGGCGGTCCCGCGCTTCACCGCCTGGCGCATGACGTCCAGGATGAGCGCGCGCTCACTACCCGGATCCACGCGCTGTGCCAGCAGTTCGAGACACCCCCCGATCCCTGACAACACATTGTTGAAATCATGCGCGAGAATGCCGGCAAATTGCCCCACCGCTTCCAACCGACCGGCTTGCTCCAATCGCTCCTCATCCTGCCGACGTTCGGTCAAATCCCGAACGACGGCCAGCCGGATCATGCGGTCGCCCAACCGGAAACGGGTCACTCGCCACTCCCCCGGAAATGTCGTGCCAGAGAGGCGTTGGAACATTCGCTCCGTCGTATACTGCCACCGCGCCAGGATAGCCGTCTCCACGTCGTTCATGGCCGAATCGGAGAGATTTGCCATCACTCGCCGAACCGGTTGACCGTTCAAGGCGTCCCGATCGGCCTCGAAGAGGATTTCGGCCCGCTCATTCATCTCCATAATCCGATTCTCGTCATCCAACACAAAGAGCGCATCCGGTGAATCATGAAACAGCCGGTTGTACTTTTCAAGACTAGCTCGCGCCGCATGCTCCAACCGGATCTGTTCGGTCCTGTCCCGACAGACAAAAAGAACGCCTCCGCCGGCGATCGTCCTCGGCAGCCGTGCCGTCCGTCCTTCGTACCACCGTTCGTTGCTTCCCGAACCGACTGAAAACAGGATCGTCTGAGATTCCCCCAGGAGCGCCGTTTTCAGAAAGGTCTCCCGAATCGTCGGCGCGACCGAGGAAGGGAACAAGGCCTCGATCCGCTGAACGCGAAGCGGTCCTTCGATGGTAAGGGCGGAGAGCGTTTCCCCGCCCCGATCCCCGATGAAGATCATTCCGTGAAACGCGTCAAGAATCATGGCCAGACGGCGTCGCCAGAGGCGAGCCTCCTCGTTAGCGCGGCGCACCCTCAGAAGCAGGTCGAGATTCATCAGCGGAAGCCCACTGGCCGCCAGCGCCAGCGAAAGGGCCGACATCCAAGCCGATGAATCGCCCTTTGGGGCTCCAACCAGGCTCATCGCCCACAGGTAAAGCAGAAACGCGGCAACCGTCGGAAGCGGCCTCGAACCCTGGATCTGTTTCTGCCCCAACCGGACCAGCCGCCAGGCCGCAACGCCCCACGCGGCCACGGCTCCGGCGGCAGGAAACGGCTGGAGGCGGGAAACGCCGATGGCCGCGGTCAGCAGAGTTGCCGCCAGGCATAAGAAGGTCGAAAAAACATCGGTCCCCTTGCCCATCGTCGTCTCCATCACCCGCATCAGCCCAAGACCGAACAACCCCCAGAGCACTCCCCTCCCCACGAGAAAGAAGCTCGACGCCGGCACAGTAGGCGGGGGCAGAAGTCCAGACAGGGCTAACACCATCAGCGCCAGGGCGGCCCAACGATAGCCCCGCTCGGCCTCGTCGGAGGACATGGTTCCCCCCAACAACCATCCCGCCAGAAGGCTGAAGCAGGCCCACCCAGCCAGAAAGAGACAACCGAGAGGGTAAAGCCAGTCGTTCATAAACCCTCCCTCGCTTGCCATCGCCGAATCGCCGCTTCGAGCTCCTCGAAACGAAACGGTTTTCGAAGAATTTCAACGACCTCCTTTATCATCCCTTCAGCCAGACGATCGTCGCCGCCGGTCACAAACAGGGCAGGGATATCCGGCCGGATGGCGCGAATGGCTTTCAGGCAAGTTGGCCCGTCCATGTCGGGCATTCCAACATCGAGGATCGCCAGATCGAAGTCGCCGGCATGTTCCGAAAAATTCCGGACGGCGTCTCTCCCGTTTGAAAACGCCGTGACTCGGTGACCCATCGCCCGGAGCAGGCGGGCGGTAGTCTCCAAGGCGACCGAATCATCATCCACCAGAAGGATAGATGCCCCGGAGGTGTCCTCTCCCTCAGAAACAGCCGGTTTCTCCTCCCGCTCCTCTGTCTCGACGGCGCGAGGAAACCACAGCCAGATGGTGGTGCCTTTCCCCGGCTCCGATTCCACGTGGACATGCCCTCCATACTGGTGAACGACGGAATAGACCATCGTTAGGCCCAGCCCCGTCCCCTTCCCTGGCGGTTTCGTCGTGAAAAAGGGCTCGAAGATTCGCTGCTTGACCTCCGGGGTCATCCCGATCCCATTGTCCACCACTCGAAGCACGAGCCCCCTCTCTTCCTTTTCGGAAAATGGTGAAGACGTTGGGTCGGCCGTTGGCGCCGTTCCCTCTTCCAGGCAGAACAAAATACGCCCCCCTTCGGCCGGAAGGGCATCCCGGGCATTGGTTCCAAGGTTCAGCAGAACCTCCCGAATAACGGTAGGGTCGCCCATGATCATCGGGCTCTCGGCTGACCGTTCCGCCACCACGGTCACCGAGGGTGGGGAGTTTTTCCTAAGCAAAGTCGTTACCTCTTCGACCGCCGTCCAGAGGTTGACCGGAATCAGGGGATGATCCATCACACCGGAAAGGGTGCGAAGCCGTTCGGCCATTTGGGAGCCACGCATGCCGGCCCGTTCGATCAAAGTCAAGGTCTCTTGCGCCTCGGGATCGTTCTCCCAAAGGCGTTTGAGGATGCTGGCCCCGCCGAGGATACCCACCAGCAGGTTGTTGTAGTGGTGGGAGAGCCCACGGGCCAGATGCGCAATCCCCTCCATCTTCGCGGCCAAGACCATTCGCGCCGCCACGGCCTTTCGCGCGGTGATGTCACGGATACGGACATGACACCCATGCCGGCCCTCGAGCATCCCGAGAACAGCCCGGATTTCGCCCGGGAAGAGGGAGCCATCCGCCTTGCGGAATTCACTCTCCCGTTCCGCCGCCCCCTGCCGCAACAGAGTCGCCATGAAGGCCCGGTAGGTTTCGCCGCTGGCATCCGCAAAGAGATCCTGCAGAGTCCGCCGGCTCCAGAACATGGACCCTCCGAGAAAGAGCGACTCGGCCGTCCGATTGACTTCACGGACCACCCCATCCAAATCGGTCGTCAGAAGAGCATCGGCGGAAAGATGGAACAAGTGTTGGTAAAGTTCCAGATGACCCCGGGTTCGAAGTTCCAGCGCGCGCTGTGCCGTAATGTCCCGATAGAGCAACACAAGGGTTCGACCGCCCTCCTGATCGGAGGCCGGGGCGTCCATGAAAACAAGCCGTCCCTCGGCCCAGAGACCTGTCCTTTCGTCCGCCGGGGCACGCCCCAGAGGAAAGCGGCACGTCTGAGGCTGCCGGGTTACCCGCAGCCATCGGATACTCTCCCGTATGGCCGATGCGGCTTCCGCCGAAAACAGTTGGTCCAGAGTTTTTCCGGCCACAGAACTCTCGTCGAGGCCCTCAGTCATCCAGGCCGTCAACGATTCGAGGCAGGTTCCGTCCTCTTTCAGCAATAACCCCTGTTCCGGCAAGAGGGCCATGATGGTTCGACATTGTTCCATTCGTTCCTGCAACGCCACATTCTCTGCTTTTCGAAAACGCAGGAGAGGAATGAGGACGCCGATCATCAGACCCGCCAAAATCAGGGGGAAAAGAGGGAGCGAATCGCCGAGAACGAGGGTCGCGACGCCCTCCATAGCCAAAACGATGAAGAGGGGCCCCAACGCCCATCGTCCCGGCTTGAGGCCTCCCTCGTGCCATAGAATCCACGCGGCTTCGGCCCCAAACCCAATCTGCAGAAAGGCGCGTTGGTAAATCAATCCCCATGGGTTCCACCCACCGGCCGCGCGATAATTCGCCCAATCCGCCGGACCAAGCAGCGCCATGAGAAAGAGATGCAGAACCGCCCAGACGAACAAAAGAATCTCCGCACGTTTGGAAAACAGATCCACGGCGACGTGGACAAAGTGAACCACCCCGGCGAGCAACAGCACACGGCAAACGTCCTGTACCCAGATTCCCCATACCGCCGCGGAAATTCCAGCGATCCGATCCGTCACGGGAGCCGTCAGCGCAATCACTGCCGACACCGCGCAAAGGCCAGCGAAGGACAACGCCCCTCGCAGGGGGAAAAAGGCGCGCGTCTGAAACGCCAGCACGGCTGCCCCTGCCGCCGCGCCAGCCATCATCGTCATGACCACCGTAGTTCCCGTCATAGCCAGGCCTGACCCGAGGATGATGCCCTATCCGACTCAAAGCTGGCAAGCCGATCTTAAAAAACCATTGCGCTGCCGGTTGTTTCTTTTTATAGTAACGACCGTTCAAACCGGAGAATCCCGTGAGCGAATACGTCCGCATCCTGTTGACCGAAGAGGAGATGCCCCGCGAATGGTACAACATCGCGGCCGATTTTTCGAAACCCCTTCCGCCACCGCTGGGACGGGATGGAAAGCCCCTCCGCCCGGAGGATCTCGCCCCTGTCTTCCCCATGAATCTCATCGAACAGGAGGTCAGCACACAGCGGTGGATTCCCATCCCCGACGAGGTCCGCCGCATTCTGTTCCGATGGCGGCCGACCCCCCTCCGCCGCGCTCGTGCCCTGGAAGCCGCCCTCGGTACCCCTGCCCGCATCTTTTACAAGGACGAATCGGTTTCGCCGGCCGGTTCCCATAAGCTCAACACCGCCGTCCCTCAGGCCTACTACAACAAGGTCTTCGGCACGAAACGGCTGACCACGGAGACTGGCGCCGGCCAGTGGGGCTCCGCCCTCGCCCTCGGTTGCCGATGGATGGGACTGGCCCTGCGCGTCTATATGGTCCGATGCAGTTTCAATCAGAAACCGATGCGGCAGACGCTGATGCGCGTCTGGGGTGCCGAATGTCTCTCCTCGCCTACGGATCGCACCCAGGCAGGTCGAAACGTCCTCGCCCGCTGGCCCGATACGCCCGGCAGTCTCGGCATCGCCATCTCGGAAGCCATCGAGGACGCGGTCACTTCTTCCGACGCCAAATACTCGCTCGGCAGCGTACTCAATCACGTGCTGCTCCACCAGACCGTCATCGGCCTCGAAGCCCGAAAACAATTCGAGAAAATCGGTCTTTATCCTGACGTGATCATCGGCTGCGCGGGCGGCGGGTCAAATTTCGCTGGTCTCGCCTTCCCCTTCCTGGCCGATAAAATCGCAGGCTCTCGAAACCCCCGGGTCCTGGCGGCCGAACCGACGGCGTGCCCTAAGATGACGCGCGGGGTCTATACCTACGATTCCGGGGATGTTGCCATGATGACCCCCCTGCTTCCCATGTATACGATCGGTCACGAATACCAACCGCCAGCCATTCACGCCGGAGGTCTGCGATATCACGGGATGGCCCCGCTGGTCAGTCACGCCCGCCACGAGGGACTGCTGGATTCAGTCGCGCTACCCCAGACCGAATGCTTTCGGGCCGGAACCCTTTTTGCCGCGACCGAAGGGATCATCCCCGCACCCGAATCCTCGCACGCCATCGCCCTCGCCATTCGTGAAGCCAACCGGGCACGTGACGAGGGAACGCGCCGCACGATCCTCTTCAACCTCTCCGGGCATGGGCTTCTGGAACTCTCCTCCTACCAGTCCTTCCTGGACGGAAAAATCGAAGACTACGAGTTCACACCCGATGATCTGAAACAGTCCCTCGCCGTCCTCAAGGGCCTTCCCACCCTCTCCTGAAACAGCCCTTTCTTCTTGCGGGAACCGCCTCCGCGTGGTAAAGAAAAGTTCCAGCCGCCTCGGAGGTTGCGGAGGGGAGTATGAAAATTCCATTACACGGAATGAGCCATCAGTTCGATGGCCAGCCAACAGGAAAAATTTCGGAAAGCGAAATCCTGGCTTGCAAACGGGGAGATTGGGAAGCCAAACACCGAATGGCCCATCTCTTCACCCCGCTCATCCAGTCACTCGCCCGAAAACGTGTCCCGGATGGCGATCCGGCCCGGTTCAATGATCTGGTCGAAGCCGGCAAACGGGGGCTGTTCCAGGCCTGCCGACGCTATTCGCCCTCCATCGGTCTCGAGCGTTTCCAGATCTTCGCCCTCGATTACATCGAGGCAAGTATGAATGCCTATGGCCGAGGCTTCGGCGCCTGGATCCGGCGTCTGTTCGGTCGAAAGTCATAGAAGGAAAGTTCGTTATGTCGTCTCAACGCTTTCTCATTACGGGAGGGGCGGGTTTTCTGGGCATCAATCTCATCCGCTATTTGCTGCAAAAAGGTCAGGCCGTCACCTCCCTGGACATTGCGCCCTTCGATTACCCCGATGTCCAGGGTCGCATCCGGATTGTTCAGGGCGACATCCGGAACCCCAGGGATGTGGAAGCCGCGATGGACCAGGCCGATCAGGTCGTCCACGCCGCCGCGGCCCTCCCCCTCTACAAGCCGGCCGATATCTTCTCAACCGACGTGGAGGGGACTCGCCTCGTTCTGGAAACGGCACTTCGAAAGGGCATCCGGCGTGTCATCCACATCTCCTCCACCGCGGTGTACGGCATTCCCGATCATCACCCGCTGGTGGAGAGCGATGAGCGGCGAGGGGTCGGTCCCTACGGAGAAGCCAAGGTGGAAGCGGAGCGAATCTGCGAAGCCTTTCGCCAAAAAGGCCTCTGCATCCCTATCCTCCGGCCCAAATCCTTCATCGGCCCCGAACGCCTGGGCGTCTTTGCCATGCTCTACGAATGGGCCAGCGAGGGTCATCACTTCCCTATCCTGGGCAAGGGCGACAATCGGTACCAGTATCTCGATGTGGAGGATTTGTGCGAGGCGATATGGCTCTGCGCCACGCTTCCCGATGAGGTCGTCAACGATACCTTCAATATCGGCGCCGAAGTTTTCGGAACACCCAAAACCGATTTTCAGGCCGTGCTGGATGCCGCCGGATTCGGCAAACGGATCATCTCCATCCCCGAACGCCCCGCCATCTGGGCGCTCCGCGTGCTGGAAGCGCTCCATCTCTCCCCGCTCTACAAGTGGATCTACGAGACGGTCGGAAAGGAGTCCTTCGTCTCCATCGAGAAGGCCAAACAAAAACTCGGGTTCCGTCCCCGCTACTCGAACGTCGAGGCTCTTCTCAGGAACTATCGGTGGTATCTCGAGAACCGAGATAAACTGAAACAGAGCTCGGGCGTCTCCCACCGCGTTCCCTGGGCTCAGGGGGCATTGAAGCTGGCAAAACTCTTCTTCTGATCCCTTCCCCGGTGATCTTTTCTCCCGCGCAGTTGCCCGCCCCTCTCGATGTCCAAGCGCTCTTCGGTCATCCCGTCCACCGGGTGGAAGCGGACCTCGGATGCGGCAAAGGCCGTTTTCTCCTGGCGCGCGCACAAGCCTTTCCCGACACCGCCTTTGTCGGGACCGACCTTCAGTACGGTCGTCTGGTCCGAATTCGGGAACAAGCCCGGCAACGGGGACTTGCCAATATCCGGTTGCTGCACGCCGAGAGTCGGTACGTCCTGGAATATCTCTTACCACCCGCTTCGCTCGATGTTCTGTATCTCTTCTTTCCCGACCCCTGGCCCAAACGTCGCCACCATCGCCGCCGCCTCGTGCAAGCCTCGCTGCTCCCGCTCATTCACCGGGTTCTCAAGGCCGGCGGGCTCTGGCACATCGCGACCGACCACGCCGACTACTTCACCCATATCCGTCGGCTCCTGGACGCGGATCCCCGCTTCCTGACCGTCCCCCCGTTCGTTCCCTCAGAAGCGGAGAAAACGGATTTCGAACGAATCTTCGAAGCGCGGGGCCTTCCCGTCTACCGCTGCTCCGTGCAGCGAACGGCGTGAGGCGCTATCGTTCGCTCCACTCGGCCAGATACTCCTGAATGACGTTTTGGCCTTCCTTCCAGGTGGACAAAGACTGAATCTCGGCCGTCAGGCGGAAGAGTGCCGCCGCGCGTTCATCGCCGGGTTGAAGGGACTGCTGGATTGTCCGCTTCTCGGCCTTCAAGCGGCGGACCCAGAGCCGAAGGATCAGGCTCTGGACTGCTTCGGTCGTGGAGAATTCCGCCCCCGTCGCGCGTGGCGGGGCCATTTGAATCGCAGCGGCAAATGCCATGAGCCGTTCGTCTCGCTCGCCGTCGCCCCCGGCCAGAAAGTCCTTCCAGTCGCCCCCCTTTCGATTGGCCTCGATCATGGCGGCGGCCACCCGCGCACACAGGGGATGCGTAAACAGTCGGGGCGGGGCGAACTCATCGAGCCACAGAGCCAGTTCCGGTTCGGCGGCCACATGTTCGAGCAGCAATCGCTCCTCGGGTGGCGCTTCCTCCGGGTCTCCGGGCGTTGATGACGGTGTCCCTTCGTCCGTCTCTCCGGAAGGGAACGGTTCAGACGGATTCGTTCGACGGGCAAGAAAACCGTGAAAGTCCCGGCCGACCGCCACCGGGTTCGCGCCTGTCCATTCCGCCAATCGCTGAAGATGAAACTCCCGCCCACTTTCGTCCGGCACCCGCGCCACCCACTCGAAGGCCCCCTCCAGCACTCGCCGCAATCCAGCCGCTGTCCGAAGGTCCTCCCCCTCAGCCAGATGTTCGAGCAGACAATCGAAACCCGGACGCGCCTCGCTCAGACGGCGCATGAAGGCGTCGGCGCCTTCCTTCCGTATGAAGAGATCCGGATCCAGGCCGGGTGGCAGCGTCGCCATTCGGACCTCGAGCCCCGCTTCGGTGAAGAGGAGTCCTGTTTTGATGGCAGCACGGCGACCCGCCGAATCGGGGTCGAACACAAGAATCACGCGGTCGGCATACCGGGCCAGAATCCGGGCGTGCTCCTCGGTAAAGGCGGTTCCCTGGGAGGCGACCGCATTCCGAACCCCCGCGGCATGACATCGGATGACGTCAATCTGCCCCTCGCAAACGACCGCGGTCCGCTGCTCGACAATCGCAGCTCGCGCGCGGTGCAGCGCAAAGAGAATCCGACTTTTCCGGAAAATAGGGGTTTCCGGACTGTTCACGTACTTGGCCGTCCCGGAATCGTCGTGGAGTATCCGGCCGCTGAATCCCACCACCCGCCCCTGCTCATCGCAGATCGGAAACATCAGCCGGTCGCGAAACCGATCGTAATATCCCCGCGGGCCGGACGGGGCTTCCCCCCGCTCGACCACCAGCCCTGCCCGAACAAGCCCCGAGATCGGCATCCCTTTCCGCCGAGCCCACTGAAGGACAAAATCCCATCCCGGCGGCGCATACCCGATCAGAAATTCCTTGACGACGGCCGGCTCCAGGGCGCGTTGCTTCAGGTACCGCCGGGCCTCTTCGGCCACGGGCTCGGCGAGCAGCACGCGGTGATACTCCTCCGCCACGTCGCGATGAAGCGCAAACAACTGTTCCCGCTCCGACGGTCCGGTGCCTCGCCGCTCGCCCTCTTCGAACTGAAGGCGGATACCCGCGCGGGCGGCGAGCCAACGGACAGCGCCCATAAAATCCACCCCTTCCCGTTTCATCACGAACGTAAAGACGTCCCCCCCCGTGCCGCAGCCGAAGCAGTGGAACATTTGGCGGCCGGGGTGAACGTGAAAAGAGGGCGTCTTCTCCTTGTGAAACGGGCACAAGCCCCGATAGTTGGCGCCCGCCTTGAAAAGGCGGACGACCGCGCCGACAACCTCGACGATATCGTTCCGAGAGCGGATTTCGTCCAGGATCTCTTTGGAGACAGTCGGCATGAGGGCGGTCAGGGATTAGCGGCAAGCCAGGCGCGGGCCGTCGCGGCATACCGTCCGTTGGGTTCGAGCTTCAAATATTGTTCGAACCAGGCGCGCGTCTGAGCCCGATGGGCCGGCGACTGAGCATGATGGAGCGCCAGCGCGGCAAAGGCATCCGCAAATGGAGGCCGACTTTGCGTCAGCGCGCGCAGATGTTCTTCAGCCTTGATCCAGAGCCCTTCCCGCTGATAGACGAGCGCCAGCATATATCGGGCTTCGGGCCAATCCGGCCGGGCCGCCAGCGCCTTCTGAAAGAGCGCACGGGCCAAAGCATCTTTCTTCTGCTGCCAATAGACCAGTCCGAGATTGAAGTAAGCCGCATCGAGGGTGTCGTCCAGTTCAATCGCGCGCCGATAATCGAAGATGGCGCGGTCGTAGTCCGCCCGAGCCAGGTATTCGTTCCCCCGCAGGAGAGCGGCGCGAGCCGCGTCCGGCTGCCGTTTTTCCGGCTTGCGAAAGACCAGTTCGCTCGCGGTCAGGGTGTCCGGCGGGGGCGTTTCCGGAAGCGGTCGGGGCGGAGAGGGCCGGGCCGACAGCTCGTTAAGCCGCCGGCGCGCCTCGGCGGCTCGCCCGTCGTCGGGAAAGTCCCGAAGGAACCGGCGATAATTCTCCATCGCCCGTTCCGGATTCTGAAGCCGCCGATCCCATACCTGAGCCAGTTCCCAGACCGCCTCAGCATTCCTGGGGTCCGCGTCCGCGGCCTCCCGGAATCGTTGAGCCGCCTCTTCGTAGTTCCGCCGTTGAAGGGCCGTACGCGCCTGCCTCATCATCTCAGCCGCCCGCAACGGGGGCGTAGGCGGGGAAGAATCGGACGCCGAAGGCGCTGCCGTGCGGCCCGCATTGCCCAACCGTTCGATCGCCCGACGGGCCTCCTCCGCCCGTTCGCCCTCGGGGGATGCCTGGAGATAGGCCTCGAACAGCCGACGGGCCTCGACCCGATCGCGGGCCCAGTCCCGGGCCAGAATCGCGGCATTGTACAGCGCCGGCGGATAGTGACCGCAGGCGGCGAACTGGGCGCGCGCAGTCTCGATCCGTCCATCCATCGCCGCCGCCACACCGATGGCGTTGAGAAGCGCAGGTGCGGGCGTTCCGGCCCGTTGAAGCGCCTGATTCAAAGCCACCCGCGCCTCCCGCCAGCGACCGGCACGGCCCAGAACACGGGCCGCATGTTCCAATGGACGCGGATCGTTCGGCAGGCGAGCGGCCGCTTCATAGAAAGCCCTCAGGGCCGCCTCCGTTTTCCCCACTTTCCCGAGGGCCAACCCCAGCCACATCCACCCCTCGCCATGCCCGGGATCCCGTTCGGCCGCCCGCTCGAAGGCTCGGACCGCCACCTCGTACCGCCCCGCACGGTAAGCGCGCGCCCCCTGTTCCCGCAGGATGCCGGGATCGCGGCTCCCGCAGCCGCCCGCACCCAGAAGGCCAATCCCCAGGAGGAGGGCCGGCAGGAACCGCCCGACTGCTCTGCGTAGACGCATGCTCAGACCTCCCGCGTGTAACGCATGTAATAGAAGAGGAAGTTGCGGATGATGTCCTCTTTCGTGAGATCCGCCGTCGCGACCGGCTGCCCGCCCGACCCAAAGGCTCCTTCCAGCGTGACGTAGCGAATCCCCCGCCGCTCCCGATAGCGGATACTCGGATAGGGTTCGGTTCGGTCGGGAAAGGTCCGAATGTGAACCGAATAGGTCATCTCCTCCTCCCCCTGGTGAGTCACCTTCAGCGAGGCCGAAGAGGAGACCTCCCGAATAAAGACCATCCGATTGTGCCGCTCAAGTTCGGCCTTGAGTTCCTGAAAGGCCGGCACCGCCACCGTGCGGAGGAAGGTCTCGGCCTCCTGCCGGCGCTCCTCCATCTTGTCCCGGCGTTTCTCCTCAAGAAAGGCGCTGAGTTCGCGCTTCCAGTCCGCTCCGTGTTCCATCGTGGCCTCCTCGCTGCCCAGTCACCATACCCGCCGCCGACAAGCCGCGCAAGTCCTTTTCCCCAGGGCCCCTCACATCAGTTCGGTCTCGAGCCGCGTCAGCACGAAGAAAGGACTGCCGCGCAGGATTTCCGAAAGCTCCGACAAACGTTTCTGAACGACCTCCGTCTCCGCCGCCACCGTGACGAACGCCAGATCGGCCGCCTGCCAGAGATCTTGCCGCCCCACCTCCGCTACGCTGACGTTGTATCGGTTCAGGATGCGGTCCTTCAGCGAACGAAGAACCGCCCGCTTGTCCTTCAGGGACCGAGAGTCGGGCAACGTAATCGTCGCCGTGAGAAGTCCGATGACCATGGCGGCCTCGCGCGGGTTCGATGGGCCCAGCAGGACTTGAACCTGCGACCAAAGGATTATGAGTCCTCCGCTCTGACCAGCTGAGCTATGGGCCCGGTTTTCGTGCTATCCTATCAGAGACCCGGACCCCTTTCAACCGGGAGGTCGGGACGGAGAACAGGAAATGAAACTTGCCCGCTGGCCTCCATCTCCGGTATGCTCCCCCGCATGTCCCTGCTGCGGCCGATGCTGATTCGATCCTTCGTTCTGACGGCCGCCGTCTGGACTCTCGCGGCCTTCCCCCTCTTCCGCCACTTTTTCACCGGCATCCCCTCTTCGGCCCACAACATCGAGCGGGGAAATGCGCGGGCCATGATTCTCGGCGACCATCTCCAGTTTTTTTACTTTCACTGGCTGTTCAGCGACATGCTGGCCGGAAAGACCCCGCTTTTCGAAAACCGCTATGAATTCAACACCGGAGACGATCGGGAGCGCTACCATCCCGGCCCCTACAACCTTCCCTTCTCGCTGATCTTCGCAGCCGCCCGCCCTCTGTTCGGACGGGCCGGAGCCTGGAATATCACCCTGTTTGTCACGCTCTGGCTGACGCATGCCTTCACCTGGCTCTGGCTTCGCCGTTTCTTGAAGCCCGATTGGCTGGCCGCCCTCGTCGCGATCTCCTCCTTCGCCTTCCCCTTTCGATGGGTCATGCTGTTTGGCGGTAGCCCCACCGGAATGGCCATGATGTGGCCCGCCCTTCTCGCACTGGGTCTTCTCATGGCCCTTATCGAAGAGCGCCCCCTTGGCGGGGGCCTGGCGGCCCTTGCCCTGATCGGCGCCTATTTCAACGATCGTCACGTCTTCCTCTTCTCCTTTCTCGCACTGCCCTTCCTCGGCCTTTTTGCGATGCTGCTTCGGAGGGATTTTCTCTGGCGCTCCCACGCGTTCTGGTGTCGGCTGGCGCTGGCCCTCTTTCCTCTTGCCGCGGCGGTAGTCGCGCTGGGGTGGCTGGCCTGGCGTTCGGCAACCGCCGGGTTCGAAGGGACGTCGCTCGCCAGCGGCCGGGCCCTCACCGAAATCCTCTGGTACACCCCCCGCTCCCGCGGTCTCTCCCAATGGGGCGGAAAAGGGCGCGACGCGCACATCTACCTGGGGTACATCCTGTATGCGACGCTGGGGCTGCACCTCGTCGCCCTTGCTGCCTGCTGGCGTCATGCCTCTCCCCGGGAACGCCGCCGCTCGATCGCCGGTTTGTGGCTCTGGATAACGGGGATCCTGGTCGTGCTCCTCGCGCTTGGACCCCGGGGACCGTGGGATGGCGCTCTCTTCACCTGGTTCCGCGACCATGTGCCCGGCTTCCGTATGATCCGACAGTCGGCCAAAATCTTTACGCTTCTCACCATCCTGCTTCCGGGCGCGCTGGCTCTGGCCCTCGCCGATCTTCGTGCCCTCTTCGTCCGCCGGCCTGCCCTGGCCACCGCCACCACCCTCCTTCCTCTTCTTCTCGTCGGTGAACATCTTGCTCAAATCCGCGTGACGGTCTGTCTCCTCGATGAGAAACAGGAGGCTTACGCCGCCGTTGCCGAGGAGGCCTCCCGGCGGGGAGAAGTCCCGCGGGCCGTCATTCTCCCACTCTGGCCGGGAGACGCCGACTGGAGTGCCCGCTACCAATACTACGTCTCCCTCTACCGGATCCGCATGCTCAACGGCTACCGACCGGTGGTCCCCCTGACATACAAAGCCCTGACGACCCACTTTGCGCCGCTCAACCTGGGCCTTCTTCGGGAGGATCTGCTCGACGACCTGCTGGCCCGTGGCTTTCGATACCTGATCTTTCACGAAGACGCCTACCCCGAAAAGATCGGATCCTTTCCCTCCATCTTTCTTCGCGACCGGCTCCTCGAACATCCCCGCATCCGCTTCCTTTGCCAGGATCAGTCGGTCTGGTCCTTCCAAATCCTGGAACATCCCGCCGTTCCCCCCCCACCAAGGCGTCCCTTCCGTCCCCTCTTCCCGGCCCGCGTCTGGGAAGCCGAATATCTGCCCTTCTCCCCCGAGGCCAAACCCGAAACAGAGGCGGAG
>Ga0308410_1001275_pt1 | contig 14545 bp, 16 predicted proteins | sample HotsprOSTMatCore_FD_203467 | JGI IMG/M metagenome (GOLD analysis project Ga0308410, IMG submission 203467) | Hot spring phototrophic mat microbial communities from Octopus Spring, Yellowstone National Park, Wyoming, United States -... | ecosystem: Environmental > Aquatic > Thermal springs > Hot...
ATTGCTGAAACGTTGCAGACGCTGCCTTTCGGCGAGGTGATCCACGTTTCAGTGCTCTTCAACGAGCCGAAATTGCTGAAAAGAGCGTGCGCGAAACGTTCACCAACCCGCACGCGCGTTTCAGTGCTCTTCAACGAGCCGAAATTGCTGAAATTTGCGAGCAGCGATCCGAACATCCTCAACCTTCCGCGGTTTCAGTGCTCTTCAACGAGCCGAAATTGCTGAAATCAAAGAGCGCGCCCACAAACGACATCGGTTTCTGCGTTTCAGTGCTCTTCAACGAGCCGAAATTGCTGAAACTCAATTCCGACACCGATCCGCGCAAAGAGCGCGCGTTTCAGTGCTCTTCAACGAGCCGAAATTGCTGAAATGGTATGCTGTAGGTACGACAATCATCTAGTCTAAGGGTTTCAGTGCTCTTCAACGAGCCGAAATTGCTGAAATGGTGCGCGCAGTGATCTTCGCGTTGCGGAAATAACCGTTTCAGTGCTCTTCAACGAGCCGAAATTGCTGAAATCTGCGCCGTGCGCGTCCCAGATGTGCACCACCAGCGGTTTCAGTGCTCTTCAACGAGCCGAAATTGCTGAAACCCGCCTATTACGTACCCGCCGCGATCTCCACAAACGTTTCAGTGCTCTTCAACGAGCCGAAATTGCTGAAAGCGGCGTCGGCGACGGATTGCGGCAGAATTGTTGTGCGTTTCAGTGCTCTTCAACGAGCCGAAATTGCTGAAACCAACGCTCGGCGTGCGCTGGTCGCCGCGCGGGTTGGTGTTTCAGTGCTCTTCAACGAGCCGAAATTGCTGAAAAAACCGCCGCAAAAGACTACGCATTCATCCTTCGCAGTTTCAGTGCTCTTCAACGAGCCGAAATTGCTGAAATCGCAATATCTGCCGGATCGAGACGCGGGTTGTCTGGTTTCAGTGCTCTTCAACGAGCCGAAATTGCTGAAATTCGCACTCGCATTCGTTCACCCCGACGCGGCGCAGGGTTTCAGTGCTCTTCAACGAGCCGAAATTGCTGAAAGTGTTGTGACAGTCGTTGTTCCCCCGCGCCCAACGCGTTTCAGTGCTCTTCAACGAGCCGAAATTGCTGAAATCTGGATCGCACACCCGTTCTGGCGGGCGCGGCTGAGTTTCAGTGCTCTTCAACGAGCCGAAATTGCTGAAATCATACCGCCACGCAGCCGCGTGCTGCTGGCGCGTCAGGTTTCAGTGCTCTTCAACGAGCCGAAATTGCTGAAAAATATCTCTTGAACAACGAGTGCGCGCCGTCGTTGCTGTTTCAGTGCTCTTCAACGAGCCGAAATTGCTGAAAAGACCGAGGCTGAAGCAATCGCGCGGAAGTACTATGTTTCAGTGCTCTTCAACGAGCCGAAATTGCTGAAATCGCTTTGCTGCCGTACTCTCCGACGCTTGCAACGCGCCGTTTCAGTGCTCTTCAACGAGCCGAAATTGCTGAAATATCGTACCCGCTGCCGGTCATAAATCCCGAGCCGACGTTTCAGTGCTCTTCAACGAGCCGAAATTGCTGAAATGCATCTTTTGCGTGAGGAGATAGCGATGCTCGTTGCAAGTTTCAGTGCTCTTCAACGAGCCGAAATTGCTGAAACCAGCCGCTCTTGCGGTTTTTCAACGCAAACATTACGGGTTTCAGTGCTCTTCAACGAGCCGAAATTGCTGAAACAGTTTGATCATCATCTCTTTTGCGTCGTTCGTCGTCGTTTCAGTGCTCTTCAACGAGCCGAAATTGCTGAAATCGCCAATCCGTCAAGGAAAAGTATAGCAGCATATGTGTTTCAGTGCTCTTCAACGAGCCGAAATTGCTGAAAAAACCCAGCGCCGACCGGTCTCCAGCGCGCTATGTGTTTCAGTGCTCTTCAACGAGCCGAAATTGCTGAAATGCGATACCAACGCCGCCCTCGTATGCGCTAACACTGGTTTCAGTGCTCTTCAACGAGCCGAAATTGCTGAAATGGTACGCGACGGGCGACTCGACTACGAACGCGACAACGTTTCAGTGCTCTTCAACGAGCCGAAATTGCTGAAATTCCAGATCGTTGACGATCTCGTATTTGACCGGAGGCGGTTTCAGTGCTCTTCAACGAGCCGAAATTGCTGAAATCGGATGTCCAACGTTGCGGACGCAGTAGTAATTGTGTTTCAGTGCTCTTCAACGAGCCGAAATTGCTGAAATTCCCGTCACCCGCACCCGCGCAATAATCCCCGTCGGTTTCAGTGCTCTTCAACGAGCCGAAATTGCTGAAATCAATCCCGACAACGCAACGACGCGGCGTTCGTACGTTTCAGTGCTCTTCAACGAGCCGAAATTGCTGAAACGGGGCTTTACAACGCGCTGCTTGCGATTGAGGAGTGTTTCAGTGCTCTTCAACGAGCCGAAATTGCTGAAATCGTGATAACGCCCGGCGCGCCGTAGACCGTCCCGGCGTTTCAGTGCTCTTCAACGAGCCGAAATTGCTGAAATTTCCGCTGACGCTTTTATCCCGTTCCACAGCGCCTGTTTCAGTGCTCTTCAACGAGCCGAAATTGCTGAAACGCCAGACGGATCGTTGCGTGAACGATATCCGCCGGCGTTTCAGTGCTCTTCAACGAGCCGAAATTGCTGAAACGAATGTGCAGTTCTCCAACGTCGATGATGACAATTGTTTCAGTGCTCTTCAACGAGCCGAAATTGCTGAAAGCGCTTACCGTTCCGACCGCAGCAATCGAGTACTGGTTTCAGTGCTCTTCAACGAGCCGAAATTGCTGAAACTCACCGTCGCGGATTACGAGTTCTCAACGTCCGACGAGTTTCAGTGCTCTTCAACGAGCCGAAATTGCTGAAATGTAGTCGATTGGGCGGATAACATCCTTATTCGCTTCGTTTCAGTGCTCTTCAACGAGCCGAAATTGCTGAAATCCAACAAAGACTAACATTCCTCCGTCTTCGCGCCCGTTTCAGTGCTCTTCAACGAGCCGAAATTGCTGAAAGCGAATTGCTGAGGCGCGAAGGCGCGAAGGCGTTTAGTTTCAGTGCTCTTCAACGAGCCGAAATTGCTGAAACCCGTTGGCGGCGCGTTGCGTCGCTTGAAGAGATGGTTTCAGTGCTCTTCAACGAGCCGAAATTGCTGAAATCTCGTCGAAAATAACGCGAACCAAAGCCTCCACATGTTTCAGTGCTCTTCAACGAGCCGAAATTGCTGAAATTACGCCTAAAGTATACCACACTCCGCGCCGTCTGCCAGTTTCAGTGCTCTTCAACGAGCCGAAATTGCTGAAAGCGCTGCGGAAGCATCGAGAATACGACGTTAGAGAAGTTTCAGTGCTCTTCAACGAGCCGAAATTGCTGAAATCCCGTCAACCTCGACGTACTCCAGATACACCTCGTGTTTCAGTGCTCTTCAACGAGCCGAAATTGCTGAAACGCGCTGCTCGACCGGCGCGGGCGCGCGGTTCTCGCGTTTCAGTGCTCTTCAACGAGCCGAAATTGCTGAAACGCATCGATGCCGCCCGCTGGAACGAGTTAGCAGACGGTTTCAGTGCTCTTCAACGAGCCGAAATTGCTGAAACTTGCTGGCGCAGCGTCGCTCGGCGCGGCGCTGATCGAGTTTCAGTGCTCTTCAACGAGCCGAAATTGCTGAAATCGTGTGTTGTGACAGCAGCGCGCGGGCTGGGCGACGGGTTTCAGTGCTCTTCAACGAGCCGAAATTGCTGAAATACAGATCGAGGTACACGCGATCCCACGCCGTCGCGTTTCAGTGCTCTTCAACGAGCCGAAATTGCTGAAATTCACCGGAACTGCCCGACCCGGTGAAGATCAACCAGGTTTCAGTGCTCTTCAACGAGCCGAAATTGCTGAAATGTCGAGCAGCGGGTACGATTCGCGCGGCGATTTGTGTTTCAGTGCTCTTCAACGAGCCGAAATTGCTGAAATGACGATTCTGTGTGCGGTGACGGCGCTGTTGCTGGGTTTCAGTGCTCTTCAACGAGCCGAAATTGCTGAAACTCCGACGATCTGGGTAACTGTGTACCCGCTGTCGCCGTTTCAGTGCTCTTCAACGAGCCGAAATTGCTGAAAACGTCAACCACTCAGCCCCCGTCGCCAATACGTCGGTTTCAGTGCTCTTCAACGAGCCGAAATTGCTGAAATTGCCGCTTGACCAGCCCAACTCCGGGGCGACCTGGGCGGTTTCAGTGCTCTTCAACGAGCCGAAATTGCTGAAATAAGGAGGCTCAAGATGGCAACTATCTCTATCTGGCGGTTTCAGTGCTCTTCAACGAGCCGAAATTGCTGAAATCTTCGGTGATGCTGCCGAACACATACACCAACGCCGTTTCAGTGCTCTTCAACGAGCCGAAATTGCTGAAATCGCGGGAAGCGGTCGCCGCCGGTCTCGATCCGAGGAGTTTCAGTGCTCTTCAACGAGCCGAAATTGCTGAAATCTTCTGATGCCGCCGCTCTGCGCGCAGCGCCGCAGTTTCAGTGCTCTTCAACGAGCCGAAATTGCTGAAACGTCGGGGTGAACGAACGCGAGGATAAACGCGCTGAGTTTCAGTGCTCTTCAACGAGCCGAAATTGCTGAAACCCGCATCCTTCATCGCCTGCCCCATTTCGTTGTAGCGTTTCAGTGCTCTTCAACGAGCCGAAATTGCTGAAATTATCATCGACGTTGGAGAACTGCACATCCGCTACCGTTTCAGTGCTCTTCAACGAGCCGAAATTGCTGAAATCATTGACGTGCCGGCATCGGCGGCGCTGCTGAACGAGTTTCAGTGCTCTTCAACGAGCCGAAATTGCTGAAACCTCGACGTTGAGCGCCTTGATCTCGTAGCGCTCAGAGTTTCAGTGCTCTTCAACGAGCCGAAATTGCTGAAATCGCGCGCTTCTGGTCTGTTCCGCAACCGCGCGCTGGTGTTTCAGTGCTCTTCAACGAGCCGAAATTGCTGAAACGAAGCGCATCTCGTCGACGCCAACATCTACGACACCAGTTTCAGTGCTCTTCAACGAGCCGAAATTGCTGAAAGTCACCAGTGGAATAACCACACAAAATTGGAACGCGTTTCAGTGCTCTTCAACGAGCCGAAATTGCTGAAAGCTCCTCCCGTATGAGCGCCGGGTGGTTGCGTTGTCGGTTTCAGTGCTCTTCAACGAGCCGAAATTGCTGAAACAGACGCTGAAGGAATGTCTTCATCGACGTTCCAGCGTGTTTCAGTGCTCTTCAACGAGCCGAAATTGCTGAAACGACGCCCTCAACAAACGCGCGCTACCTCGTCAGTTGTTTCAGTGCTCTTCAACGAGCCGAAATTGCTGAAACGCGCCGAACCGACGAGACCGCGCGGCGACCAGCGGAGTTTCAGTGCTCTTCAACGAGCCGAAATTGCTGAAATCGTTGAACACTGCGATGTAGCGGCTTGATACAACTCCGTTTCAGTGCTCTTCAACGAGCCGAAATTGCTGAAATGAAGAGGAGGCGCAGCGCTGGCTGGAACAAACGATGCTGTTTCAGTGCTCTTCAACGAGCCGAAATTGCTGAAATCGCTTCGTTGTACAGAAACGTCAGCGTCAGTTCAAGTTTCAGTGCTCTTCAACGAGCCGAAATTGCTGAAACCGTTTCGCTGACGCTGGAAATCCAGAATGTGCCGACGTTTCAGTGCTCTTCAACGAGCCGAAATTGCTGAAACACCGCCGGTCAAACACGAGATCGTCAACGATCTGGAGTTTCAGTGCTCTTCAACGAGCCGAAATTGCTGAAACCGCCAACACTGCGCGACCCCGCCGGTCAAGCAGCGGTTTCAGTGCTCTTCAACGAGCCGAAATTGCTGAAACATCGCGGTACCGCTCCACTACGGCGCGCACGTCGTGTTTCAGTGCTCTTCAACGAGCCGAAATTGCTGAAAGTGATGTTCACCGCCCACCCGTCTCTCGTGTCATAGAGTTTCAGTGCTCTTCAACGAGCCGAAATTGCTGAAATGTCGGATCGTTTGCGGCTGAAGGCGTTGAAGTCTGTTTCAGTGCTCTTCAACGAGCCGAAATTGCTGAAACTAGAGACCGACTGCCGGAACTCGTCGCGCGGCTGGGGTTTCAGTGCTCTTCAACGAGCCGAAATTGCTGAAAGAAACAGCAGCGGGCGGGCGGGGGAGTACTACTTTCGTTTCAGTGCTCTTCAACGAGCCGAAATTGCTGAAATCCAGATGAAGTCCCGTTCTGAACCACGTTGGAAAAGAAGTTTCAGTGCTCTTCAACGAGCCGAAATTGCTGAAATTCGTATGGCGACCTATCGCAACGTGACATTTTGGAGGTTTCAGTGCTCTTTAACGAGCCGAAATTGCTGAAATGACCGTCTGTGCCGATCTCCACGCGGCAGCAGAAGTTTCAGTGCTCTTCAACGAGCCGAAATTGCTGAAAGCATCTGGGTCGCCGACGCGCTCGTTGACGTAGGAAGGTTTCAGTGCTCTTCAACGAGCCGAAATTGCTGAAACAATCGTCCCGGAACGACAACCAACCTTGGTCGTTCGTTTCAGTGCTCTTCAACGAGCCGAAATTGCTGAAATTGTTCGACGCGGTAGGCTTCGGCAGCGTAAACCAGGTTTCAGTGCTCTTCAACGAGCCGAAATTGCTGAAAGGAAATCATCCACATCGCCGACGCCGACGCCATTGCGTTTCAGTGCTCTTCAACGAGCCGAAATTGCTGAAAACGACGAGCGGGGTTATTCTGATCGAGGAGCCTATGTTTCAGTGCTCTTCAACGAGCCGAAATTGCTGAAACGCGCGGGCGGTGTCCGCAAACCAATTCGACAACACGTTTCAGTGCTCTTCAACGAGCCGAAATTGCTGAAATCCACAACGGAAACGGGCGAGAGCGCCCGGAACTCAAGTTTCAGTGCTCTTCAACGAGCCGAAATTGCTGAAAACCGCGGGCGCTGGGCGTCAGTGCGCGACGCGGCAGGTTTCAGTGCTCTTCAACGAGCCGAAATTGCTGAAACGGATCGCGCCGAACTCATCCAGATGATCGAACCGGGTTTCAGTGCTCTTCAACGAGCCGAAATTGCTGAAACTCACGCAGTGTTTCCTCCTACTCCTCTCTCTTCAGCGGTTTCAGTGCTCTTCAACGAGCCGAAATTGCTGAAAGCCCGCGCCACGCGCGACGCCAGGCGCTGGCGTCGCGTTTCAGTGCTCTTCAACGAGCCGAAATTGCTGAAATGAAGGATGCCACGATGATGGCGTAATTGCGCTGGCGGTTTCAGTGCTCTTCAACGAGCCGAAATTGCTGAAAGGTGCGAGACGGGCGTCTGGTTTACGAGCGCAGCGCGTTTCAGTGCTCTTCAACGAGCCGAAATTGCTGAAAATTTCGCCGCGTACAACCAGACGCTGCGTTGTAACGGTTTCAGTGCTCTTCAACGAGCCGAAATTGCTGAAACCTTTGATCAACTCCGTCATCGCGTCCAATGCTTGTTGTTTCAGTGCTCTTCAACGAGCCGAAATTGCTGAAAAAATACCGCTATTTGGCGCAGATCGCGCCGGAGATGTTTCAGTGCTCTTCAACGAGCCGAAATTGCTGAAATGACCGAATTGCTGAAGGGCGGCGTCAACGTCAAAGTTTCAGTGCTCTTCAACGAGCCGAAATTGCTGAAATTTGGAACCGGTCAAAGATGGTGTTTGTCGCGGAGCGTTTCAGTGCTCTTCAACGAGCCGAAATTGCTGAAATGACGCAGCACGCGCGCCGACGGAACCAGACCAAGCGTTTCAGTGCTCTTCAACGAGCCGAAATTGCTGAAATGTCTTATCTCCAGTCGTTATATCGCGGTGTTCAACGGTTTCAGTGCTCTTCAACGAGCCGAAATTGCTGAAATCGCGCGGGTACGATCTGATCGTTGTGGATGAGGCGTTTCAGTGCTCTTCAACGAGCCGAAATTGCTGAAATGAACTTGGCTCGTCAACACAGTTCAGCGCACAGCGTTTCAGTGCTCTTCAACGAGCCGAAATTGCTGAAACGATTGAAGCGTTGGTCGCGGCGGCGCAGTGGGTGTGTTTCAGTGCTCTTCAACGAGCCGAAATTGCTGAAACAATAGCGGGCGCTGTCACAGTACGTTTGTTGTGAGTTTCAGTGCTCTTCAACGAGCCGAAATTGCTGAAACCGCAACCTCGCGCGCGCGCGCGAGGATTGTCAGAGTTTCAGTGCTCTTCAACGAGCCGAAATTGCTGAAATCGGCGCGCCGATGCTGTTCGACCAGTTGGTATCCGCCGTTTCAGTGCTCTTCAACGAGCCGAAATTGCTGAAATTCGCGGGCTGCTCGACGCGAAGTACCGCTACCTCGCCCGTTTCAGTGCTCTTCAACGAGCCGAAATTGCTGAAACCCAATCCTCCGCGCGCGCCACATCGACAACGGCGGTTTCAGTGCTCTTCAACGAGCCGAAATTGCTGAAACTCCTTCCTCCCTCTTCTAACCCGGCGTCTACTACACGTTTCAGTGCTCTTCAACGAGCCGAAATTGCTGAAATGCCGCCGCAGCGAGCGCAAGCGTCGCATCCGTCGCGGTTTCAGTGCTCTTCAACGAGCCGAAATTGCTGAAAACAGCCGCGCAATCGTCTCGATGTTGCGGCGCATCGCGTTTCAGTGCTCTTCAACGAGCCGAAATTGCTGAAACTAACCCCAACTTGACCATCATTTCCGTCGCGTCTTGTTTCAGTGCTCTTCAACGAGCCGAAATTGCTGAGATCCCGCGACTATATCGCCCGCGCGGTCGCGGCGTGGGTTTCAGTGCTCTTCAACGAGCCGAAATTGCTGAAACGTATCACCGCGATCAACCCGGCGTCGGCTTCCGGCGTTTCAGTGCTCTTCAACGAGCCGAAATTGCTGAAATCGCCTTGCGCCGTCCAACGAAACCTCGCCCAGTCAGAGTTTCAGTGCTCTTCAACGAGCCGAAATTGCTGAAATAGACGCTCTACCCGCGTTTGGAAGCGGCGTTTCGTTGTTTCAGTGCTCTTCAACGAGCCGAAATTGCTGAAAGCGCCAGGCGAACGCCTGACGCTTCCCCGCAAGTTAGTTTCAGTGCTCTTCAACGAGCCGAAATTGCTGAAAGCCGCGACCTCGCGCGCGCGGGCGAGGATCGTGAGAGTTTCAGTGCTCTTCAACGAGCCGAAATTGCTGAAAGTCGAGCGACTACGCGACGATCACCGTCGGGAAGCGTTTCAGTGCTCTTCAACGAGCCGAAATTGCTGAAACCAGCCAGCGCTGCGCCTCCGCTTCTGAAAGCGTTTCGTTTCAGTGCTCTTCAACGAGCCGAAATTGCTGAAACTGGCGACGGTCGTCGTAAACGCCTGGACGGGCAGACGTTTCAGTGCTCTTCAACGAGCCGAAATTGCTGAAATCGACCTCAGCGACAACCTCAAGCGCGCGGTGGACTGTTTCAGTGCTCTTCAACGAGCCGAAATTGCTGAAATTAAAACATCCAGACCGACGCGCCGCGCGTTGAAGCAATGTTTCAGTGCTCTTCAACGAGCCGAAATTGCTGAAACAACAGCGCCTTCCTCAAGCGCTCCGCTTCCAACACGTTTCAGTGCTCTTCAACGAGCCGAAATTGCTGAAATAACATTCCCTCTACCCGCGCCCCGGCGATGTACCGGTTTCAGTGCTCTTCAACGAGCCGAAATTGCTGAAAGGTTGTACCACTCCAGCGACTTCTGGAGCACGTCTTCGTTTCAGTGCTCTTCAACGAGCCGAAATTGCTGAAACTATCGCGACCTCAAGCGCGCGTTTCAACAGTTGCGGTTTCAGTGCTCTTCAACGAGCCGAAATTGCTGAAATCGGAATAACGTTTGTGTTACTCGCCGCGAACATTTGTTTCAGTGCTCTTCAACGAGCCGAAATTGCTGAAAGCAGACGACGCGCGGCAGCGAGAACAGCGCGTCGAGGTTTCAGTGCTCTTCAACGAGCCGAAATTGCTGAAACCGACCAGTCGATGCGCTCGCCACTCTCGTCAACCAGTTTCAGTGCTCTTCAACGAGCCGAAATTGCTGAAATCATCCGTTGTCGGACGGGGCTTCTGGTCTGCAGCGGTTTCAGTGCTCTTCAACGAGCCGAAATTGCTGAAACGCTCGATCCGCAGACGCGCTGCGTTGTTGACGTTGAGGTTTCAGTGCTCTTCAACGAGCCGAAATTGCTGAAATCCGTCCGCGTGGACGGGCGTATTCGGCGACGGCGGTTTCAGTGCTCTTCAACGAGCCGAAATTGCTGAAACGCCGGTGGTCTCGTCCAGCGCTTTGCTGCTCTTGTGTTTCAGTGCTCTTCAACGAGCCGAAATTGCTGAAATCTAGCGCCAGCGACTGCAACCGCAGCGCTTTGTACAGTTTCAGTGCTCTTCAACGAGCCGAAATTGCTGAAATCAGCCGCGACCGCCAGAACGGGTGTGCGATCCACAGTTTCAGTGCTCTTCAACGAGCCGAAATTGCTGAAACGACCGCCTGGACGGGTGTCTTCGGCGACGGCGACGGTTTCAGTGCTCTTCAACGAGCCGAAATTGCTGAAATCGGTCGTATATGCGGCGGTATCGTCGCCGTAGAGCGTTTCAGTGCTCTTCAACGAGCCGAAATTGCTGAAACTATCGAGATTGACGCTTGGACGGTTGTACCCCAGTTTCAGTGCTCTTCAACGAGCCGAAATTGCTGAAAGTTCCCTCGAACCCGCGCTCGCGCGCCAGATTGATGGTTTCAGTGCTCTTCAACGAGCCGAAATTGCTGAAAGGGCGTCAACGGCGCGGTAAGTGAGGAGTCGGCGGACGTTTCAGTGCTCTTCAACGAGCCGAAATTGCTGAAATACGAAGTTGGCGCAGCGCGACGTTCAGATGCTGAAGTTTCAGTGCTCTTCAACGAGCCGAAATTGCTGAAAGCAGCCGCCGCGTCGGTAATCATCTGCTGCACGCTGCGTTTCAGTGCTCTTCAACGAGCCGAAATTGCTGAAAGGGAAGGTCGATCCCGGCGAACTCACGCAGCGCCCGTTTCAGTGCTCTTCAACGAGCCGAAATTGCTGAAATCCAGCACGACGCGCGGCAGCGCAAACAGTGCGTCAAGGTTTCAGTGCTCTTCAACGAGCCGAAATTGCTGAAATAGAGCAGCGCGAGGCGCAAGAGCAGGCGCGCGCCGAAGTTTCAGTGCTCTTCAACGAGCCGAAATTGCTGAAATCACAAGCGCGAAGATGACGCCCCCCGCGATGATCCGTTTCAGTGCTCTTCAACGAGCCGAAATTGCTGAAAGTAGTCCTCACCTTCAGCAATAACGATCTCGCGCTCGTTTCAGTGCTCTTCAACGAGCCGAAATTGCTGAAATGTCTGTCAAGAGCCAAATCTCAACCAAAATCCTCGCCGAAGTTTCAGTGCTCTTCAACGAGCCGAAATTGCTGAAAGTCTACCACACGCTGAACGACGCTGCGTATCGGGTCGAGGTTTCAGTGCTCTTCAACGAGCCGAAATTGCTGAAATTGCTGATGCTCTGGGACGGAACGAGGGGGTTCGTTGTTTCAGTGCTCTTCAACGAGCCGAAATTGCTGAAAGACAGCGGGGACGGGCGGATACGGCATCAGAACGCGCTGTTTCAGTGCTCTTCAACGAGCCGAAATTGCTGAAAGATGCGCTGCTCGCGGCGCTGGCAGCGCTCCAGCGGGCGTTTCAGTGCTCTTCAACGAGCCGAAATTGCTGAAATCGTAGGTCGTCACGCGCTTCTGCCAGTGCGCCCACTGTTTCAGTGCTCTTCAACGAGCCGAAATTGCTGAAACGCCTCGGCGCGGTATACTACAAGCGTAATCGCAACGTTTCAGTGCTCTTCAACGAGCCGAAATTGCTGAAAGATGTTCGGCGCGCCGATGCTGTTCGCCTCCGCAAGTTTCAGTGCTCTTCAACGAGCCGAAATTGCTGAAATAGGTGCCGCACTCGACATCCAGACGCCTGCCTACGCGTTTCAGTGCTCTTCAACGAGCCGAAATTGCTGAAATTCGTTGCGTACAAACTGAACACCGAGTACCTTCGCGGTTTCAGTGCTCTTCAACGAGCCGAAATTGCTGAAATCGTCGAACTCTGCGCGCGCCGGTTGCGGAAGAGTACAGTTTCAGTGCTCTTCAACGAGCCGAAATTGCTGAAATTTGCCGCTGACGTTCACCGCCCGCCTCCGCCGCTGTTTCAGTGCTCTTCAACGAGCCGAAATTGCTGAAATGCAACGCCCAGAGGATGTTCTACGCGACCGCAGACGTTTCAGTGCTCTTCAACGAGCCGAAATTGCTGAAATGTTCGCGGTTCGAGCAGTGGCTGCGGCAACTCGTCAGGTTTCAGTGCTCTTCAACGAGCCGAAATTGCTGAAATTCGAGCCCGACGAAGCGGTGCAATCGCGGGTGGCGGTTTCAGTGCTCTTCAACGAGCCGAAATTGCTGAAACGGGGATGATAACTATCTGGGGCGGCTACGTCGCAGTGTTTCAGTGCTCTTCAACGAGCCGAAATTGCTGAAATTTACGACGAGGCGCTGGCTATCGTTCCCGCGTCGCTGGGTTTCAGTGCTCTTCAACGAGCCGAAATTGCTGAAACGGGCGACAAAGCGCCGGAAGGCGCGTATCTCGTCGGGGTTTCAGTGCTCTTCAACGAGCCGAAATTGCTGAAACGACGAGGGCGATAACGTCATCGTCTTCTTTGTTGAGGTTTCAGTGCTCTTCAACGAGCCGAAATTGCTGAAAGTTGAGAACACCGCGTCGTATGCGCGGTACGTGTACGTTTCAGTGCTCTTCAACGAGCCGAAATTGCTGAAACCAGCCCGACGCCGGGTTCAACCTCGCTCCTCACCGAGTTTCAGTGCTCTTCAACGAGCCGAAATTGCTGAAATTACGAAGTAGTGACGTATGAGGATGCAAGCGAGAGTTTCAGTGCTCTTCAACGAGCCGAAATTGCTGAAACGTATCGTTGTTCACGAGACCCGCAGCATCGAGTAGTTTCAGTGCTCTTCAACGAGCCGAAATTGCTGAAATGAACAAGACCAAGCGCCGAACGTCGAAAGCAGCGCGCGTTTCAGTGCTCTTCAACGAGCCGAAATTGCTGAAATCGCGCTCGGGGCGCGGCTTTGGTGCAGAGCGTCGCTTGTTTCAGTGCTCTTCAACGAGCCGAAATTGCTGAAAGCCGCAGGCGTTGGAAGATACGCTCGTCTCGCTGTTGTTTCAGTGCTCTTCAACGAGCCGAAATTGCTGAAATTGACCGGTAGCCTTCCCAAATGATGTGCGTCATAGGTTTCAGTGCTCTTCAACGAGCCGAAATTGCTGAAATCCAGTCTGACGCCACAGCGACAACGCGGATGTGCGGGGTTTCAGTGCTCTTCAACGAGCCGAAATTGCTGAAATAAACCGTTGACCAGTTTGGGGCGCTTCGGTTCGCGTTTCAGTGCTCTTCAACGAGCCGAAATTGCTGAAATGAGCATCTCCCGACGGTGACGAGCGCGGGATCGCGTTTCAGTGCTCTTCAACGAGCCGAAATTGCTGAAACTGCTGAAGACCACGGCGGCGGGGCGTACTACGTTTGTTTCAGTGCTCTTCAACGAGCCGAAATTGCTGAAACGGTGCGTGAGAGGAGGGATCATACGATGCTTGTTCGTTTCAGTGCTCTTCAACGAGCCGAAATTGCTGAAACAAATCTTCGAGTACCCCAACCTCACAGCCGCCGAAAGTTTCAGTGCTCTTCAACGAGCCGAAATTGCTGAAATCAAGCACGACCCCGCGCAACTGCTGAAACGCGCGCTTGGTTTCAGTGCTCTTCAACGAGCCGAAATTGCTGAAAGCAGCGCCACCGCAGTGTGGATCGCACACCCGTTCTGGGTTTCAGTGCTCTTCAACGAGCCGAAATTGCTGAAATCCGTTCGTCGAGATTGCGGCTGGTACGTAAGGCGCGCGTTTCAGTGCTCTTCAACGAGCCGAAATTGCTGAAATCGACCCCGAAACCGCGCGTATATACTCATACACTTGTTTCAGTGCTCTTCAACGAGCCGAAATTGCTGAAATCTGAACACGATATTTGGTTCAGACGCCATCCGCGCGGGTTTCAGTGCTCTTCAACGAGCCGAAATTGCTGAAACGCCGCGACCGGACGGCGCTTCGCGGCGACGACACAGGTTTCAGTGCTCTTCAACGAGCCGAAATTGCTGAAAGTCTACCATCTTTTCCTTCCTTTCTGAGCAACAAAGTTTCAGTGCTCTTCAACGAGCCGAAATTGCTGAAATGTTCTCGTACGTCAAACCGCCAAGCCGCTCACCGTCGTTTCAGTGCTCTTCAACGAGCCGAAATTGCTGAAAGGTGAGGTCGTGATCAATATTGTGGAACAGAACTACGTTTCAGTGCTCTTCAACGAGCCGAAATTGCTGAAAGCGTCTCGCAATCGCGGGCGGCGCGCTGGTATTTGGTTTCAGTGCTCTTCAACGAGCCGAAATTGCTGAAAGGAACCAGATCAAAGTGTTGACCGAAACCGCACTTGGTTTCAGTGCTCTTCAACGAGCCGAAATTGCTGAAATCGACCCGCTCCAGTCGCAC
>Ga0308410_1001276_pt1 | contig 14539 bp, 16 predicted proteins | sample HotsprOSTMatCore_FD_203467 | JGI IMG/M metagenome (GOLD analysis project Ga0308410, IMG submission 203467) | Hot spring phototrophic mat microbial communities from Octopus Spring, Yellowstone National Park, Wyoming, United States -... | ecosystem: Environmental > Aquatic > Thermal springs > Hot...
GCGCGGGGCATCCTCAGAATATCATCTTGCTGACTTGTGATGCTTCGGGAGTAATGCCACCGATCGCGCGGCTGACGCCTGAGCAAGCCATGTATCAATTCATTTCGGGTTACACAGCCAAAATCGCTGGTACCGAAGTGGGCCTGGGGGCGGAGCCGCAAATCACGTTTAGCGCGTGCTTTGGCGCCCCGTTTATGGTGCATCATCCATCGGTGTATGCCAACTTGCTCAGGGAAAAGATTCTTCGTTACAAGGTGAATTGCTGGCTGGTCAATACGGGCTGGGTGGGGGGACCGTATGGCGTGGGGAAACGCATCAGCATTCGTCACACGCGCGCGCTGTTGAATGCCGCGCTGGCAGGGAAACTGCTCGATGTGGAATATGTCACGGATCCGATCTTTGGGTTTCAGGTGCCGCGAACGTGTCCCGATGTGCCGGCAGAGGTGCTCGATCCTTCCAGTTCGTGGCATGACAAAAAGCAGTATCTCCAGCGCTATCGCGCGCTGGCGGCGCGGTTCATTGATAATTTCAAAAAGTTCGAAGCGCAATGCACGCCCGATGTGATTGCGGCAGGACCAAAAATCTGAGTTAAAGACACGGGGCAAGCCCATCGGCTTGCCCCGTGTTATTTTATAATTGTGGCATACTCTTTTTGATGAGTTCGAGTTGTTCCAGTGTGCGCCCTGCGCCGATGGCGACACACGCCATTGGATTTTCGGCTACATAGCACGGCACGCCTGTCTCTTTGGTCAAGTACCGATCCATGTTGCGGAGGAGGGCGCCCCCGCCGACCAACACCATCCCGCGATCAATGATGTCGGAGGCGAGTTCGGGAGGGGTTTTCTCGAGGACGGAGCGCACGACGCCTGAGATCGCCATCAGCGGTTCGGCGATCGCCTCGGTGATTTCGTTCGAGGTGACGCGAATCGTGCGTGGCAAGCCGGTCACCTGATCGCGCCCGCGCACTTCGAGCGCGAGTTCTTCTTCCATCGGTAACGCGCTGCCGATTTGAATCTTGATGTCCTCGGCGGTTTGTTCCCCGATCATCAAGTTGTGCTTTTTGCGAATGTAGGTGGCGATGGCTTCGTCAATCTTGAGTCCTGCCACGCGGACTGCGCTGGCGACGACTAGGCCGTTGAGAGAAATCACGGCGGCTTCGCTGGCGCCGCCGCCAATATCCACGACCATATTGCCGGTGGGGGTGTGAATCGGCAATCCCGCGCCGAGTGCCGCGGCAAACGGTTCGGGCACCAGATGCACATTCCGACCACCGGCGGCGAGTGCCGCATCGCGCACAGCGCGCTCTTCGACGCTGGTGACGCCAACGGGGACACTGATGGCGATCGAGGGTTTGGCGCCGAACATCATTTGCAAACGCCCGCAGACTTTGATGATAAAGTAGCGGAGCATTGCTTCCGTGACGATGTAATTGGCGATGACGCCATCGCGCATCGGTCGGATGACGCTAATCGTTTCCGGGGTGCGTCCCAGCATCGCGCGCGCCTCTTCGCCCAGGGCAACGATGCGCTCATCGGCCAGGGCGAGCGCGACGAGCGAGGGTTCTTGTAGCACAATCCCTCGCCCGCGCACATAGACCAGTACGTTGACTGTTCCCAGATCAATTCCGATTTGAGTGACAAACATTGGGGGTGACTCTAGGCGGCTTCGTCTGGACCGCTGACGCGTGCGGCGCGCTGTCGGCGGCGCGCCACTTTGAGGCGTACTTCGGCGCGGCGCAGGGCGCGCTCCAGACACGCGAATTCGGCATCGCTCCGTGGTGTTTCTTGCAGGGCGCGCTGGGCGCGCTGGCGTGCTGCTTCGGCGCGCTGTTCATCAATTTCATCGGCGCGCTCGGCGCTATCGGCAAGGATGATGACATGGTCGGGGCGGATTTCGGCAAAGCCGCCGCCAATGGCGAATTCGTGCTGGACGCCGTCTTTGTAGTAATGCAGTACGCCTTCGCGCAGCGCGGTGATGAGCGGGGTGTGACGGGGCAAGATGCCCAGATCGCCATCTATCCCCGGCGCACTGATGGCATTCACCTGTTCGCTCAGGACGACGCGCTCCATTGTCACAATGTCGAGTCGGATGGTGGACATTCGGCTTGCCCCTCTTACACTTTGCCTTCGTGGTAGGCGGCGAGCACTTCGTCAATCGTGCCGCGCATATAAAAGTACGGTTCGGGTACGTGATCGAGTTCGCCGTTGAGAATCATCTTAAAGCCGCGCACGGTCTCTTTAATCGGGACGTATTTGCCGGGGCGCCCGGTGAACGCTTCGGCAACACGCATCGGTTGGGAGAGGAAACGCTGAATCTTGCGCGCGCGTGCCACCGTCAGTTTATCTTCCTCGCTCAATTCTTCGGTGCCGAGAATGGCGATAATGTCCTGCAGGTCTTTATAGCGTTGCAAGACGCGCTGCACCCCGCGCGCTGTCTCGTAATGTTCTTGCCCCACGATACGTGGGTCGAGGATGCGCGAGGTGGAGGCGAGCGGGTCCACGGCGGGATACAGACCCTGCTCCGCAATCGAGCGCTCGAGCGAGATGGTGGCGTCGAGATGCGCGAAGGTGGCAACAGGGGCGGGGTCGGTATAGTCGTCAGCGGGGACGTAGATGGCTTGCATCGAGGTAATCGAGCCGCGTTTGGTCGAAGTGATGCGCTCTTGCAATTCGCCCATCTCTTGCGCGAGCGTGGGTTGATAACCGACCGCGCTGGGCATTCGTCCCAGGAGCGCGGAGACTTCGGAGCCGCTCATCACAAAGCGAAAGATGTTGTCAATAAACAACAGGACATCGCGCCCTTCGTCGCGAAAATATTCTGCCATTGTCAAGCCGCTCAAGCCGACGCGCAGACGAACGCCCGGTGGTTCGTTCATCTGTCCGAACACCATCACCGTTTTGTCAATGACGCCGGACTCGGTCATTTCAAGGTAGAGATCGTTCCCTTCGCGCGAGCGTTCGCCGACACCGCAAAAGACCGAATAGCCGCCGTGTTCGGTCGCGACGGAGCGGATGAGTTCCTGAATAATCACGGTTTTGCCAACCCCCGCGCCGCCGAACACACCGACCTTGCCACCTTTGGTGAAGGGTGCCACGAGGTCAATCACTTTCATCCCGGTTTCAAAGAATTGTGGTTCGGTGACCTGTTCTTCAAAGGGTGGAGCGGGGCGATGGATGGGAGCGCGTTGGTCGGTGAGGACGGGACCTTTCATATCAATCGGCTCGCCGACGATGTTGAAAATGCGTCCCAGCGTGGCAGGTCCCACGGGCACAGTAATCGGCGCGCCGGTATTGGTGACCGGCATCCCACGCCGTAAACCATCGGTGGTGTCCATTGCGACGGTGCGCACCTGATTGGTGCCCAGATGTTGTTGCACTTCGAGCACGAGTACCCTACCATCCTCACGCGGAACGTGCAAGGCGTAGTAAATTTCCGGGAGTTCGTTTTCATTCTTGAATTCGACATCCACTACGGGTCCCATCACCTGGACGATTCGCCCGAGCGATCCTTTTGACATGCATTCCTCCGAACAGATGATTTTCTAGTGTTGATCTCTACACGCGCGCTGTTTTGGCGAGTGCTTCGCGCAAAGCGTTCGCGCCACCGACAATATCCAGCATCTCTTTGGTGATGTTGGCTTGACGGGCTTTGTTCATTTCCAGCGTCAGGTTATCAATCAAGGTGAGAGCGTTGTTGGTAGCGTTTTGCATTGCCACCATGCGCGCCGAGTGTTCGCTGGCAACCGACTCGAGTAACGCCTGATAGATTTGCAGTTCGATCAATCGTGACAGGAGCGGGTCCAGAATCGCCTCGGCACTGGGCTCGTAGATATAGACGGCATGCGCTCCTGTGGGTGGTGCGGGCGGTTGGGGCAAGGGCAAGAGTTGTTGAGTGTGGGGGCGTTGTGTGAGTACGTTGATAAAGCGGGTGTAGGCAATGTCCACGCGATCTACTTGTCCCGTTGTAAACTCTTCGATGGCGATTTTGGCGATGGGAGTGATTTGCAACGCAGTGGGCTTTTCACTCAAGCCGGTGAACTCGGCAATCAGATTTTTGCGCGTGCGCGCCATTGCATCGCGACCGCGCTTGCCGATGGTGATGACCTTGACCGCTGGCCCGGCGCTCGCGAGATAGTCGAACGCCGTGCGCAGGATGTTCATATTGTAGGCGCCACACAAACCGCGATCCGAGGTAATGACGATGAGCAAGCGCTGCTGGATGGGGGTGCGTTCATCCAGCAGCGGGTGCAGCACCTTGTTGCGTCCGGGCTGTGCCGCGAGGTAGGTGAGAATCTGATAGGCTTTATCGGCATAGGCGCGGCTGGCGAGGGTGGTCTGCTGGGCGCGGCGCATCTTGGACGCGGCGACCATTTGCATCGCGCGGGTGACCTGTGAGATGTTGCGAACGCTGCGAATACGACGTTGAATGACGCGAGTGGTTGCCACGGTTGACCTCAGTCGAATAGTTGGACAGTGGTATCAGTGAGACAGTGAATCAGTGGGACAGTGGGACAGCCGTCGAACGTCTATCCCCCTTTGAATACAAAGCGCCCTTGCGCCGGCGGGCTGATCGGTGCGGTCTTGCAGTGATAGGTGTAGCCCGGGTCACATTCGCCTAGATTCTTGACGACGGTGAGCACCCAGGTTGCCCACATTTCGTTGGTGTCCAGAAGCACCGACCCATAATGAGGTGCCTGGCCGCGCCGATTGGGCGATTCGAGGGTGAATCTGACGGATGCGCCAGCAGGAGTTTGATCACCACAGCGCACGACCCAATAGTCCGACTTGACACCAATACCGGGTCCCGGGTTAACGGGCTCTGTTGTGAGGCGGATGTGATAGCATTCGTCGTTACCCAGCGCGCCGACAGATTTCCATTCGAAAATGATAGCGCCACCCGGGAATTTGGCTTCGTCCTTTTGCGTTTCTGTCCAGAGCGGACGGTTGAGCGTGGGCGCGCCGAATCGCAAGGGCAAAGCCGTGGGGGTAGGCGACACCGCGGGGCGCGTTGGCGTACGTGTGGCAGCCGGGCGCGGGGTGCTTGTCACTCTGGCAACGGTTGGCGTGGGCGTCATCGCGGGCAGGGTGCCTGGCAGTGGCAAGGTGGGCATCGGGGTCACGGTGGGCGCACTCGACGTTGCTGTCGGTGGTGGTGGTGTAGCAGTGACAATCAGGGTAATCACGAGAGGTGGCTGAGTCGGCAACGGTGTGGGTGCAGTCGCTGTACCACAACTGACCAGAAATGCAACGAGTAAAGCAAGGATAACTAATCTGGTTCGGGAAAGCATTTTTCTCTCCTGGATTTAGCCAAGTCAGGGTGTTTAAGAACTGGTTAATCGAATCCGCGCAACTCGATTTGAAACGGCAGACTTGCTGGTCCGCAATGGATGACTTCGCCTAACGCTCTTTGTTGGGTATCATCGAAACCACCCGTGGCTTGGACGATTGTGACTTTCCACGTGACAACAGCGTTGTCGCCTGCGGCAAGCCCGGCAACCTCGCGTGGTCCGTAAACGAATTTACCATCGCGCAGATACTTGTTGTGCGATACATACACCACTGCCCCATTGACGACTCGGTTGCCGCGCCGTGATTCCAGCTCGATTTTATAGCCGATGTTGGGATCTGTTTGACCTGCCAGTGCCGCCGGGGGAATCCACTTCATTTCGAAAGCCGCGCCTTTGGTGCGATACGAACCATTTTCGGGAAAAGTCAATGTCACCGAGCCGATGGAACAGGCAGCCGTGGGAGAAGGTTGAACGAGTGGTGTGACGGCGGCAGGCGGCTTGGTGGGCACGGCGGGCGGCCGGGTCGGCGTAACGCCACGTGTGGGTGTGCGCGTGGGAGTTGCCGCTTTGACTGCCACGGTCGGCAAAAGTGGTGGCGCGGTCGGTTCGGGAGTGGTGGTCACAGGCACGTAAATAATCCATGGCGTTTGCGTTGCCGCGCGCGTGGATGGCGGAGTTGCGGGCATTGTGTCACCGCCACAACCAGTCACACCCAGCGTCAACGCGCTCAAGACAATAAGGACCCATCTAATCGTACGAATATTCACTCATACTCCGTAGTAGCGTAGCGTATCGCAGTGGGCGATGCGCTAGAACGCGCCCGAGCGTTTGAATTCTTGAATGGCTTTTTTGAGCGTTTCTTCTGTGGTGGGGTCAATTTCTTTTGCAGTCATAATGCGCGCGCCCACTTCGGGATAGGTGGCATCCATAAAGCGAATAAAGGCGGACTCGAACGCGCGAATCTTTTCGACCGGAATATCGTCCAGATAGCCATTTGTGCCGGCATACACCACCATTACCTGATGATCAAGCCGCATCGGTGAGTACTGCGGTTGCTTGAGCAATTCCGTCAGGCGAATACCGCGCTCCAACTGATCGCGCGTCGCCTTGTCCAGATCGGAACCGAATTGGGCGAATGCGGCAAGGTTGCGATACTGTGCCAGATCGAGTTTCATTTTGCCTGCGACCTGACGCATCGCTTTGGTTTGCGCTTTACCGCCGACGCGCGAGACGCTGATGCCGACGTTCAGCGCGGGACGAATGCCTTGATAGAACAAATCGCTTTCCAGATAGATTTGTCCATCGGTAATCGAAATGACGTTCGTCGGGATGTAGGCGGACACGTCGCCTGCCTGGGTTTCGATAATCGGGAGCGCGGTGAGCGAGCCGCCCCCATAGTTCGTGTTGAGTTTTGCCGCGCGTTCGAGCAGACGCGAGTGCAGATAGAAAATATCGCCGGGATACGCCTCGCGACCGGGAGGACGCCGCAACAACAACGATACTTGACGGTACGCCCACGCGTGTTTGGAGAGATCATCGTACACGATGAGCGCGTCGCGCACCTCTTTGCCATCGAGGAGCATCCCGTTTTCCATTACCTCTTCGCCCATTGCGCAACCGGCGTACGGCGCCAGATACTGCAGCGCGGCGGGATCGGACGAACTGGCGCTGACGACGATGGTGTACTCCATCGCGCCATAGCGTTCGAGTGTGGCAACCACCTGAGCAATCGTCGAGAGTTTTTGTCCGATGGCGACGTAGATGCACACCATATTTTGCCCGCGCTGATTGATGATCGTGTCAATCGCCAGCGCGGTTTTGCCGGTCTGGCGGTCGCCGATGATGAGTTCGCGTTGTCCCCGCCCAATGGGAATCATCGTGTCAATCGCTTTGATGCCGGTCTGGACGGGCTGATTCACCGGTTCGCGCGTGATGACGTTGGGCGCGATGCGTTCAACGGGACGGAATTTGGTGGCTTCGATGGGTCCCTTGCCATCGAGCGGCTGACCCAGCGCGTTAACCACACGTCCAAGCAACGGTTGTCCCACCGGCACCGAAGCGATACGCCCCGTACTTTTGACCAGATCGCCTTCGCGCAGGTCGGCGTAATCGCCCATAATGACCACGCCGATGGTGTCGCGCTCGAGATTCAAAGTCAAACCCATCACGCCGGTCTTGGGAAATTCGACGAGTTCACCCGCCATAACGTTCGCCAGACCACTCACGCGCGCGATGCCATCCCCCACTTCAACGATGTTGCCCACATCCACGGCTTGTACCGGCGCCTGGAAGGATTCGATTTGTTTGCGAATTTGTGCCGTGATTTCTTCTACCCGAACAGCCATCTAGCCTCCGAATCAATGAGCCAATGAGCCAATGTGCCAATGGACCAATGAGCCAATGGACCAATGAGCCAATGAGCCAAACCATTTGCTCATTTGTTCATTTGTCATTCGTCATTTGTCATTCGTCCTTCGTCACTTTAACTTTTCTTTCATTTCCGCGAATTTACCGGCGATAGTGCCATCAATCACCTTGTCGCCGACGCGAATCAGGACGCCGCCGAGCAGGGCAGGATCAACGGTATAGTCGAAGACCAGATCGTCGCCGAATTGGGCGCGCAATTTGGTTTCGAGCGCGTGTTTCTCGGCATCGAGCAAAGGAACGGCGCTGGCGATTCTGGCGCGTGTGCCGAGTGTGATGCGTTGAGCGTACTGCTCGAACAGGGTAATGATCTGCGGCAAGAGATGGACGTGATTGTGGCTCGCCAGAAGCAACACCAGGTTTTGAACCTGCGGGGGCGTGTCGGCACTAAACAGCGTGCGCGCCAGTTCCTGCTTGCTGGAAAAATCCACGGTGGTGCTGTCCAACTGTTCGGTCAGGTCTGTGCGCGCGAGTGACGCGGCAATCGCTTTGAGTGGCATAAGCCAGTGCGCGATGGCTTGATCGAAAAGAGCTTGGGCGTACGTTTGGGCCAGTCGTTCGTTTGCCACGCCATCCCCCTAGTTTTTGCTCAACGCATCCGTTTGGGCGAGAAAATCTGCCACCAGGCGACGGTGTGTTTGTTCGTCTATGGTTTGACTGAGCACTTTTTGCGCTGCTAGAAGTGAGAGGTGCACCACTTCTTGGCGCACTTCGGCGAGCATCTGTTTGCGCTCGTACTCGATTTGCTCTTTGGCTTGCTCGATCAGTTTGCGCGCTTCTTCGCGCGCCTGAGCGAGGATCGCCTCGCGTTCCTTCTCGGCGGCTTGCGCGGCGAGCGCGGCAGCGGCTTGTGCTTCGCGCCGTGCCTCGGCAAGACGTTGTTCGAACTCTTTTTGTTGTTCGGCGGCTTGCTTTTTCACGCTCTCGGCGTATTCCAGACTCTCCTGAATTTTTTGCTTGCGTTCGTTCAGCATTTTCAGGACAGGTTTGTAGGCAATCATCCACAACACGAACAGGAGCAAGCCAAAATTGACGATTTGGGTCAGCAGCCAGATAACATTGATGCCAAGTTTGTCCAAGGCAACCTCCAGCAGGCTAAGAGTGGCGCGTTAGAAAATCTTAAAGCCGATGAGGAGCGCAACCACGAGGGCAAAGATACCCAGCGCTTCGGTGAAGGCAATGCCGATGAACATGTTGATTTGCACTTGACCGGCGGCTTCGGGATTGCGTCCCATCGCGTTCAGCGCCGCGTTCACCAATAACCCCAACCCGATGCCGGGTCCAATCGTCCCAAAACCAATCGCAATGGCAGCCGCAATCAAGCGAAGACCTGTGTCTGTCATTGAAATCCTCCTGTGTGTTTAGTGATGTTCTTCCGCACCGTGCGCGGTGGTAGCAATCGTCATAAAGACGAGGGTGAGAATCGCAAAGACGAACGCCTGGATGAATCCAACGAAAATCTCCAGCGCGTAGAACGGGAACGGCAACGCAAAGAAGAGGAACGCCATAATCAACAGGACCACCTCGCCTGCAAAGATGTTGCCGAATAACCGAAAGGTGAACGAGAGAATCTTGGACACTTCGCTGATGAATTCCAGAATCCCCATAAACAGATCGAGAAAACCGAACACGAGCAGACCGAAATTCGGTTTGCCCTTGAGCAGGGTCTTGAAAAATTCGATGAACTTGCCAACCATCAGAAAACGCGCGAACCAGTATTTGACCACACCGAGCGCCTGCATCCCAAAGATCTGCGTCATTATGACCGAGATGAGCGCGAGCGCGAGCGTGGTGTTGATGTCGGTGGAGGGTGAGCGCACGAACGGCGCCAGCACGCCGGCATGTTCAGCAGCGCCATGCTTGGGTCCCAAAAATTCTTCGAGCACGTGCGGCAAATCGAACGTGACGATGCCTTGCGGCGCAGGGTGTTTTTTGTCCACGACGATGTACCCCACCGGCCCAAAACCCGGCACCAAGCCGAGCCAGTTGGAGAACAGGACGAAGATGAAAATCGTCAAGACGATAGGGAGGAATTTGCGCCCGCGCGCACCCGCCACACTGTGCCCCAGCCCGTCCCACATTTCGACAACGAGTTCGAGCACGTTTTGCAAACCGTGCGGTACCAGTTGCATCTTGCGCGTGGCAAAAAAGGCAAACAGGAAAATCAGGAGCATCACAATCCAGGTCGTAAAGAGGGTATTGGACACCGGGAAAGTGAAACTGCCGAATTCGAGTTCGAACAACACTTCGGGTTGTACAGCGACCGAGGCGGTCACGGCATCTGCGCCAAAGCGCGGTAATATCAATCCCGGGACCAAGAGGATTGCCAGAAGGACCAGTACAGGTAGCCGCCGTTTCACGATGTCTTCTCCTCCTTATGCGAGCGCATCAGTTGCTCATTGACTTCTTTGACACTGCGATACACGGCAAGTGTACCCAGCCAGATGCCCATAATCATCAGGCAGAGTGTTCCAAAGGGTGCTGTGCCGAGCAGGCGATCGAGCGCGATGCCGAGTGCCAGCGAGCCAAAGGTCGCGCCTAGCGTCAGCGCACTTAAACGGAACAACAACCCCAATCGGGTCCACGTCTCGCGCATACGCGCTCCTGTAAGACTGCCAAATTATACACTGAAACTTGAAAAAATCAAATCATCCGCGAACGAGTTTCAAATAACGCGCCAGAATCGTATGCCCCACCCAACCGATGATGGTCTCGTTTTCGACAACAGGCAATTCGTCTGCCTCGCTGGTGCCCAGGCGCGCGAGCGCCGAAGCCACGGTTTGGTCGGGGGCAAGGGTCGGCTGGTGGGCAAGGGGTGTCATCACATCCCGTACGCGCCGCGCGCGCCATTCGTCCCGCCGCACGCGTTTCACATCCGCGTAGGTGATGGTGCCCAGCGTGACTCGTTCATCGGAGACCGCAAAGGTCTGCTCGCGCCGTGGCAGGATGTACTGCTCGACCAATTCGCTCAGGGGAAGGTCGGGGGGAATGTGGTTGACCTCGCGCAACATTACCGCGCGCACGGGGACCTGGCGCAGCGTCTCCAGTAACACGGTTTGGTGATACGCGTCACCCGCGACGTTCCACAAAAACATTCCGACCAGAGCGTACCAAATACCCGCACTGTTGGAGGTGACGAAGAAGAGAAAGGTTCCTGCGGCGATGAGGAGCAGCGCGACCAGTTGTCCGGCGCGGGTGGCCCAGCGCGTCGCGCGCCGCAGATCGCGCGTAATGCCCCACAGGGTCGCGCGCAAGATGCGGCCCCCATCGAGAGGAAAACCGGGCGCCAGATTGAAAAGGGCGAGCGCGCCATTCGCCTGAGTGAGAATACTGGTCAGCAAGATCGGCGCGGTGAGCCATTCGCCCAACCAGCCCGTGCTGTCGAGAATCGTCAGCCAGAGCCACACGGCTCCAAACACCGCTGCCAGCGCGATGCTCATCAACGGTCCCATCACCGCAATCAAAAACTCGGAAGAAGGTCGGTCGGGTTCTTCGGCGATCTGCGCCACACCGCCAAAGATAAAGAGCGTGACGCGTTTGACGCCAATGCCGCGCTGTAGAGCCATCCAGGCGTGGGCAAATTCGTGTGCCAGAACCGAGGCGAACAGGAGAAGACTTGCAAGGATGCCGAGGGTAATCGAGGTCACATCTGCGCGCGGGTGGAGGGCGCGCGGCTGCAATTCGCGCGGAAACTCGATAAAGCCCAGCGTGTAGATTAACAGTGCCGCAATGATAAACCAGCCAACATCGAGATACAGGTCAATTCCAATTACGCGTCCAACGCGCCATGCACTTTTCATTCGTCGTATTTTACCGTGATGGTCTCCGGGATCCGGACTGCGGTTTCGGCGCGATGCAGTCGGAACAAGAGTACGGCGGTGATCATTCCCAAGCCGCTCGTGAGGAACAAGATGCCATCGAGCGCTGCCCAATCCGCAAAAGGACCGCCCAGCAGTGTGCCCAGAAATTGCCCCGCGCCGAAGAAGATGGTGTACAGTCCCATAATCGCACCGCGATCGTTCACGCGCACTTCGGTCACATCCGCCAGATAGGTCAACGTCGCCGGCATGATGCCACTGACCACGGTGAGCATTGCCAGCGCGAGTACCACCAGAACGGGAGCGAGTGGATCGTCGAGCGCGGGACGGCGATTCAGCGCGAACAACACGGTGCACAGACTCAGTATGCCCCCGCTGGCGATCAGCATCACGGTCGTCCGGCGCATCTTGCCGAGGACCCAACTCCAGCCGATAATGCCAAGCACAAAGAGCACTGCGAATCCCAGCGCGGCAAGTGCCATCTGAGTACCGGCGTTGTTTTGTTCACTGAGAATGCCGTACAAAAGTTGATGTGGGAAACGTTCGCGTGGCGCGAGCAGTTGTCCAACAATCTGATTGAGCCAGATACCCAGGAGGATGTTGATGGTCAACCACGCCGGCGCAAAACGCAAGACCTCGGGTGTCAGTAACGCTTCGCGATAATAGTTGAACGCGCGCCGCAGCGCGCGCGCGCCGTGCACTATGGCATGCGTACGTCTTGTGCGCAGCGTCAGGGTCTCGCGGATACCCAGCCCAAAGACAAGTAAACTCAGCAGATAGATGGCGTGGTTGAGTGTGAACGCTTGCGCGTGAAACAGGTCCCATAAACGCCCGCCAATCAGAATGCCGATGATGGTACCGCCAATCGTCACGAGTTGGAACAAGCCCATCACGCATCCGCGCAGCGATTCATCCTGTGCTGTTTCGGCGGACAGTAACCCCAGCGTGGCAGGCAGTCCGCACGCAGTCGCAAGTCCAGCGAGCCAGCGAACGAAAACGAGCGCGCCAAAGTGAGTTGTCAGCGCGGCAATCTGAGCGCTGAGGCCACCCAACAGCGCGCCCAGGCCCATAAACCACTTGCGTCCGTAGCGATCACTCCAGGCGCCAAAGACAGGCGAAAAAATCAGTTCGGGCAGAAAAAAGATGGCGAGCGCCACGCCACGCATCGTTGCTGAAAGCGGATACACACTCCGATCAATGTAGCCAAAGTACAGTTGGATCATACTCCCCATCGCGGCGGAGGCAACGCGCAAGATCAGCGTGCCCACTAGCGCCGCCACGATGGAACGATGTTTCAAGATGTGAAAGATCACGTGCCCTATAACTCACCGCTGAAGATAAGGTAGCAGAAAATCCCACGAAGCAAAACCAGCATACGCAATCACGATGAACTTGAGGGCTTTACCTGACCAGCACGCCAGCAGGAAACGCCATAACGGAAACTTGAGCATACCTGCGGCAATCCCCGCCATATCGAACATCGGATTGGGAATGACCGAAAGAACAAAGACGGTCAAGGTGCCGTTGCGTTGCATCCATTTTTCCAATTTGCTATACATCGCGCGGTCTTCGATGACGGCACGCCCGCCATAGCCAGCCAGATAGCCCACCAATTCACCGAGCGCAGAACCGATTCCACCCACGATACCCACGAGAATCGGATTGAGAAATCCCCCGGCGATAAAGATACCCACCAGACCCGGAAACGGTACAATCACAGTGGCATCCGATAAGAGGGGAATGACAAAGACGCCGAGGTACCCGTACGGCTTGAGCGATTCCCAATCAAAGTTTTGCCAATCTATCGGTAACTGACTCAGTCCAACCGTAATACCGATTGCCAGTGTCAATGCCAAAAGTTGAATGAGACGACGTCCGCGTTTGGACGCGTGCGAGGACGAACGCGCTAGGTGAGAGATGGACTCTGGTGTTGGCATGGAGGCAACCTGTTCAAAAGTGCTAACCAATTTTCTCGCTTAGCGTATCCCCGTCAAGCGCAGCGGAAGACGTAAGAACGCGCGCAGCGCGCCTGAACCACCCCTTGCCGCAAGCGCGCGATCGTACGTGCTAAGCGCTTCCAACCAGCGCCCTTGTTGCAGTTGCATTTGACTCAACGCGCGCCACGTATCGGCTTCGAGACCTTTGTCACCCGCCTGACGGAACAGTTCCGCCGCGCGCTGATAGTTCTTCTCAGCGGTATCGCGATCGCCCTGGCGTTCGTGTACGCGCGCCAGATTGCCCAGGGCTTTGGCCTGCCCGGTCACATCACCGAGTTGCTCGAACATTGTCAGTGCTTCTTGCAACACGCGCAACGCCTCGTCGCGTCGTCCCGCAAGGTAATACACCACGCCAAGATCGTTCGTGGCTTGCGCCGCGTTCGCGGTATCGTGTTGCGCCAGATAGCCCGCGCGCGCGTGTTCGAACGCTTGCACCGCCTCTTGCAACTGTCCTTCTTCGTACAACTTTTTCGCTTGCGCGTATTGTTGCTCGGGATTCATATTGCCTCCTTACGAAAATACGACCGCTGACGGACGAGCGCCGTCCTTGAACGCGAAAGAGCGCGAAAGGACGCGCAAGGGCGCGAAAGTACTCCTTCGAAAATACGTTTGTCCACGAAGGTCACGAAGGAACACGAAGAAAAATCTTCGTGTCTCTTCGTGTTCTTGGTGGATATTTTCATCCGTCGTGGCGGGCGCACGCGCCCATGAACAACTCCTTCGAAGATACATTTGTCCACCAAGGTCACGCAAACACGAAGAAAAAAATCTTCGTGTCTCTTCGTGTTCTTGGTGGATATTTTCATCCGTCGTGGCGGGCGATTACACCTATGAACAACTCGATAAAAAATGACCACCGACAGCCGACCGCCGTGTCGCTTTTATCCATTAGACATTATCGGAAATAAGGAATTGTCTTTCTCTGGTGCGAGCGGCGTTCCGTTCTGAAATTGTGCAACCCGCATGCAATCTCCATTGCCAGATCGGCAAATTCGTCTTTGGTATTGCGCAAG